>Ga0210056_1004049_pt1 | contig 11618 bp, 10 predicted proteins | sample CryGeyCG2014_080_2_FD_183965 | JGI IMG/M metagenome (GOLD analysis project Ga0210056, IMG submission 183965) | Groundwater microbial communities from aquifer - Crystal Geyser CG07_land_8/20/14_0.80 (SPAdes) (version 2) | ecosystem: Environmental > Aquatic > Deep subsurface > Groundwater | place...
ATCGATGGTTGAAAAAATTCAATATCCCTTTATACCAGGGCTATGGAGCCACAGAACTATGCGGAGCGATCTCCCTCTCTTATGCCCGGGATGGAATTCCCCCAGAGGGTTCAGCAGGAAAGATCGTGCCCACGGATCGATTTAAACTGGTGGACCCTGAAACCCTCAAAGAAGTCCCGCCAGGTGAGCCAGGGGAATTATTAGGAACTTGTAACCATGCAGTAAAGGCCTATTGGAATAAACCTGAGGAGACAGCAGAATGCTTTTTAAATATCAATGGGGAGATTTGGTATCGGACAAAAGATATCGTCCGAGTGGATGAGAACCGGTGGCTCTTCTTCATGGACCGCTCTGTGGATATGATCAAGCATAAAGGGTATCGAATCGCCGCTGCTGAAGTGGAAAGAATACTCCAGGCACATCATGCTGTGCTCGCTGCCTGTGTGGTGGGCGTTCCAGATGCGAGTGTTGGAGAGCGCGTCAAGGCTTTTGTGGTTCTCAAAACAGATGTAAGAGGAGTAAGTAGTTATGAACTCATGAAGTGGTGCCGGGATCGGTTAGCGCCTTACAAAGTTCCTACCTATATTGAATTCCGGGATATGTTGCCCAAATCGAAGGTGGGGAAAATGCTGAGGCGTGAGATGAGGGAAGAAGAACGGAGAAAAACATTAGAATAAGGGGGGAGAATATGAGAGTAAGAAGTTTTACGGTTTACGACATCTACAAAAGAAATGCCACGCTCTTTAAGAACCAGATCGCCATCCAGTCAGAAAATCAGAAAACCACTTATGGAGAACTCTTCAATCAGGCCAACCGAGTGGCCGGCTGGCTGAATGAAAAGGGGGTTCGCAAAGGGGACCGGATTGCCATTTTAGCCAAAAACTATCCTCAATTTTTCCCTCTGATGGGTGGAATCGCCGCCACAGGCGCCATTATGGTTCCCATCAATTTCCGGCTTTCTTCTGAGGAGATTGGATACAACCTCACCAATACTGAGCCGGTCCTAATCGTCGTGGATCCTGATTTTGAGAAGACGATTTTCGATCTTCGATCGATTTGTCCTTCGCTGAGAGAATTTGTGACGTTTGGGCCCGGGAGAGGAAACTACACTCCTTTCGATTCTCTCCTGAAGAGTCAACCTGCAAAACCGGTCGAGCTCAGCGGCGACGATCCTTTTATCATCATGCATACTGCAGCGGTTCAGGGCAAGCCCCGTGGAGCTGTGATCAGTCACCACAATCTTGTTTTCTGTACCATTCAAAATATCGCCATCATGGGGCTCACGCGTGAAGATTCCTATCTGAACATCCTTCCTCTATTTCATATTGCAGGGATGTTCGGTGCCCTGGTGATGATGCATGTAGGCGGAAGAAATGTGATGATTTCTAAATTTGGTCCGAAAGTTGCGGGGAAGATGATTGATCAGGAGAAAATTACCCTCATTGGTGAATTTCCACCCATCCTCCTCCAGTTGCTCGATGAGCAGGCAAAAGGAGAATTCACCCTCTCCTCTTTGAGAAATGTGTTGGGCGTCGATTTGCAAGAGACCGTCAAGAGATTTGAAAGCCTTGGCCATGGTCAGTTTTGGCTGGCTTATGGCCAAACAGAAACTATGGGCTTGACCAGCGTTTGTTCCAATCGAGAAAGACCTGGGTGTGCAGGAAACCCCGGTCCATTGGTTGATATAAAGATTGCAGATGAATTTGATCATGAGGTGGAAACGGGGAAAGTAGGTGAAATCTTGGTTCGCGGTCCTTTGGTTTTCCATGGATACTGGGGAGAGGAAGAATTAACCAAACATACTTTTCGAGAGGGGTGGCATCACACCGGTGATACAGGCCGCCTGGATGAAGAGGGTTTCCTCTGGTTTGCGGGGAGAAGAGCTGAAAAAGAACTGATCAAACCCGGAGGAGAAAATGTCTATCCCGTGGAAGTCGAAAAAGTCATCCTTGAGCATCCAAATGTTCAGGAGGTTTCGGTCATTGGAGTCCCTGATCCTAAGTTTGGAGAAGGGGTCAAGGCCATTTGTGTTTTAAAGCCGAATACTAAATTGTCAGGCCAAGAGCTGATCGATTTTGTGGGGGGCAGAATTGCCCGCTACAAAAAACCCGGCTATGTTGAATTTGTTGAAGCCCTTCCAAAAAAGGAAGATGGTTCCATCGACAGAGTAAAGGTGAAAGAACTCCATGGGAAGTGACGAGGGGCGAGAGACGATAGACGACGGACGAAAGACGAAGGACAACGGACGACTGACAACGGGCAAAGGATAAAATATGAATTTCGATTTGACCGAAGAACAGAAAGAGATCCAAAAAGCTACTGATGAATTCGCCAAGGGAGAATTTGACAAAGAGGTCATTTTAGATCTTGAACGAAACCATCAATTTCCTTTTGCCTACCTGAAGAAAGCGTGTCAGCTTGGATTTATCGGAATTCATTATCCTGAGGCTTACGGTGGGCAGGGATATGGAATTCTTGAAAATGCCTTGATCGTTGAAGCCTTCTGCAGAAGGGATTCAGGGGTTGGAGTCTGCCTGAGCATTGCCAATTTCTCTTCAGAAATCATCCTGAGATTTGGGAACGAAGCTCAGAAGAAAAAATATCTGATCCCTATCACACGGGGGGAGGCGATCTCTGCTGGAGCTTTTACCGAACCGGATCACGGGAGCGATATCACTCAGGTCCGGACAACCGCTGTCAAAGATGGGAATGGATATGTAATCAATGGGGTGAAGACCTTTATCTCAAATGGGAGAATTGCCGATTTTACCATCGTCCTCTGCCAGAGCGATGAAGAAGTCAAGCCGAGCTATCGAGGCATGTCCACCTTCATTGTTGAAAAGGGGAGCAAGGGATTTGAGGTGAGTGAACTTGGAGAAAAGATGGGCATTAAGATGACCTCCACCACAGAAATGTCTTTTGATCAAGTCAGGGTTCCTGAAGAGAATCTCATCGGAAACCTTCACAAAGGTTTTTATCAGGTCATAGAATTCTTTGATGAGAGCAGGGTGATGGTGGCGGCTCAGGCATTGGGGATTGCACAGGGAGCCTTTGATCGGGCATTGGATTATTCTAAAAAAAGGGAACAGTTTGGTAAGAAGTTGGCGGAGTTTCAGGTCACCCAACACAAACTGGCTGATATGGCGACGATGATTGAAGCGGCCAGATGTCTGGTCTATAAGGCAGGCTGGAATTTTGACCAGGGGAGAATTGAACCGAAGTGGACCTCCATGGCCAAGATGTATGCGGGAAGGGTGGCCGTGGAAGTGGCGCAAGAGGCCATTCAGATTCACGGGGGTTACGGTTATATGTTAGAATATGAAGTGGAACGGTATTACCGGGATGCAAGAATCACTGAAATTTATGAAGGGACACGAGAGATTCAAAAAAATACGATCGCCAGTGCAATGATAGGTAAAATAAAGTAAGGAGATTTCTAAAAAATCCAGTACCGTTACCCTGAACCATGCCCTGAATCAAGTTCAGGGTCTACGATTTCAGGGTCTGATTTCATGAGGTTAGCTAAGCCTATTCGGAAGAGATGCTGAACCAAGTTCAGCATGACATTATGCTATTGGACTTTTTCAGAAACCAAGAGGAGAAGAATATGAGAAAAGTGGCAGTTGTCGGAATTGGTCATGGAAAGTTTGGGGTCAGATCGGATGCTTCACTGCGGGAACTTGCCTTTGAAGCGGTGAAGGCCTGTCTTGATGACGCAGGCATTCCCCTGAAAGAAGTGGACAGCATGGTGACAGGAATCGCAGGAGACGAATTTGCTTTAGGCCTTCAACCCTCTGCACAGGTCCACGACTATATCGGATTTCATCCAAAACCGAATTTCCGTGTGGAGGGCGCCTGTGCTACAGGAAGCATAGCTCTGAGAACCGGCATTATGAATGTGGCCTCTGGATTGGCCGATGTGGTTCTGGTCGTCGGCGTAGAGAAAATGACCGAGGTTCCAACCAGTATCGCTACTGAAATTATGGGGAAAGCAGGGGATTCCATCTGGGAATATCCTTTCGGCACAACCTTTCCAGGTTATTATGCCTTGATTGCCAATGCCCATATGGCCGAATATGGAACCACCGAAGAGCAGTTGGCCATGGTATCGGTGAAGAATCATTATTATGGGAGTCTCAACCCCTATGCCCATATGCAAAAGAAAATCACCTTGGAGAAGGCCCTGACCTCTTTTACTGTGGCCTATCCTTTGAAACTTTATGATTGCAGTCTGATCACGGATGGAGCGGCTGCCGTGATCATTGCTTCCGAAGAGAGGGCGAAAGTGATTTCTAAAAAACCGGTTTGGATTGTAGGGGCTGGCCTTGCCACAGATACATTAAGGCTCGGTGACAGGAAATCATTGACCTCTATTTTGGCTGCCCGGGAGGCAGCGAAGACCGCCTACAAGATGGCAGGAGTGGGACCCTCGGACATTGACGTGGCCACAGTTCACGACTGCTTTACGATTGCAGAGATCGTGGCTTATGAAGATCTTGGGTTTTGCGAGAAAGGGGAGGGAGGTAAACTGATCGCAGCCAAAGAGACCTATGTCGGCGGAAGAATTCCCGTCAATGTGGATGGAGGCCTGAAGTCAAAAGGCCATCCCATTGGAGCCACAGGCGTCTCCATGGCCATCGAAATCACTAAGCAGTTGAGAGGGGAAGCAGGTGAAAGACAGGTAAAGAATCCAGAAATCGGCCTTGCCCATAATGTCGGAGGAACCGGACAGGTGGTGGCCGTTCATATCTTCAGGAGGGAGTAGAATGGACTTCAAAAATTTTTCTCTTAACATTTCACAGACCAAGGTGAACAGATTTGTCGATGAATTGTCAGCGGGCAAATTCATGGCAACCGTTTGTAAAAAATGCGGTAAGAACTATTATCCACCTCTGGCTGATTGTTCAAATTGTATGCAGAGCGACATGGAATGGAAGCAGATTAGTGGAGAGGGGACTCTGGTGACTTTCACAAAGATTCATGTTCCTCCAGAGCATTTTGCCGTCCGACAACCCCTCATGCCATTTTCGAGCATCCAATTTGAGCCCTGCCCCATTGGACTTTTAGAGGTAGAGGGTGGATTGAAGATCATGGGCTGGATACCGAAGGGGGATGTGAAAAAGATCAAAGTCGGAATGAAGATGAAGGCCTCGCCCTTTACTCTTCCTGACGGCAAGGTGACAATTATTCTGGAACCGATTTAACCCATAACCCAAAGGGTCCGAGGGTTCTAGGGTTCAAGGATTCAAGTGAAATGCTTTTATTAAAAATAACTTGAACCCTCGACCCCTCGAATCCTGGAACCCTGGATTTACGGAGGACTTCATCATGTTACTAAGGGGTAAAGTGGCATTGGTCACTGGAGGTTCAAGAGGGCTTGGAAGGGTGGATGCCCTGGCCTTGGCCAAAGAAGGTGCAGATGTCGTTGTCGCCGATATTGTGATGGAGGGAGCGGAAAAAACATCCCAAAAGATCCAGGCCATGGGGAAAAGGTCTTTTGCCATTAAGATGGATGTGACCAAGAAAGATGAAGTGAAAGAAGGGGCCGCGAGAATTAAAAAGGAACTGGGATCCATTGACATCCTGGTGAACAGTGCAGCCACATTAGATCACCTCAGTCAGATCCTGGAACAAAAAGATGAACTCTGGGAAAGGGACCTTCGGGTCAATCTTACAGGCACCTACCACTGCTCCAGAGCGGTCTGGCCATATATGAAAGAAAAGGGTTGGGGAAGAATCATCAATATGGCCTCTGTAGCAGGAACACTCGGTGGGTTTGGTCAAGCGAGTTACTCCACGACCAAGGCAGGGATCATTGGGTTCACCAAAACTTTGGCTTTGGAAGGGGCGAGGTATGGAATTAATTGTAATGTGGTCTGTCCGGGAATTATCGAATCCGAATCCTTCCGACTCATTCCTCCTGAAATGAGGGAGAGACTGGCTAAACGGACGGCATTCCGAAAGCCGGGAGAGCCTGAAGATGTTGCCAACGCCATTGTCTTTTTAGCTTCGGACAAAGCCAAATACATTACTGGCATTGTCCTCAATGTCTCGGGAGGGATCGAGCTTTTCACTTTTTAAAAGCTTCTCTCTCATTGCGAAAGATCATTATTTCTTAAAACAGTCCATGCATAGTAGTTTCTTATCTTGTGGTGGTTGGACTTGAACCACCACCTCTTTCCCACAACCCGCACAATTAATTTTGTAAGATTTTGGACGGTTTGAACGGTGGGATTTTGAAACACGCATTCTCCCATGTCTCCTTCTTTGCATCCTGCTCCCTTCTTTTACCCCGTTAGAAAGCCCCGCTGCTTGCAATGGGGATGAATATATAATTACTTTTAGAGCGAACACGGAGTTTAATGCCCCGTGTGAGCCCTGTAAGAGACCGAAGGTCTTACGGGGTGAGCCTCCCCATTGGGGGGTCAAAGACTTTCTAACGGGGTTTACCCTCCTTCGCAGAAAGCCGCGGGCTTTAACCGCGAATAAATGTGAGGGGTACCCCTATCTCGTTACGAACGTAGTGATATATGCTTCGGAGAATTCCGCTCTTCGGAGCATGTGGAAGAGCCATGGGCTTTAGCCCGTGCCTCCACGGAGATTTATCGAAATGAGCGTAAACATTTCACCGTTCAGAAATTTTGGGGCGATCTTAATAACGGCCCCTGCCACCGTAATTGGATCTTCCCCCTCGACCCCCAGGTCCTCCTCGATTAGGGCGAGGGCGGGCCTCATTCACATTCATCTGTCGGCCGAGGAGTTCTTTTCCATTCAGGTTCGCAATCGCCGTCCGAGCCTCATTTTGATCAGGCATTTCGACGAAGCCAAAACCCCGAGGTTGGCCACTATACTTGTCTCTCACAATGGTGGCTGAGCTGACCTGCCCGAAGGCTTCAAAGGCCGTTTTAAGATTTTCCTCTTTTACATCAAATGATAGATTCCCCACATAAATGTTCATCGTCTCTCTCCTCTTTTTAATATTCGATAAAACTCCTCAGTTTTTCCGCCCGGCTGGGATGTTTTAACTTCCTTAAGGCTTTCTCCTCAATCTGACGGATCCGCTCTCGTGTGACGTTAAAGTCCTGTCCCACCTCCTCGAGGGTATGATCATGCTTCTCCCCGATCCCAAACCGCATCCTTAGAATCTTTTCTTCCCGCTTATCCAAAGTCGAGAGGACCCTTTGAGTCTGTTTTGCCAGATTAGAGCTGATGGCTGCATCCTGAGGAGATATGGATCCCTTATCCTCGATAAAATCCTCCAGACGGCCATCCTCTTCCTCACCGACAGGGGTTTCAAGGGAGATGGTTTTTTTACTGACCTTTAAAATCTTCTGAACATGATGAAGGGGCACTCCCATTTTTTCAGCGATCTCTTCCAGGGTGGGTTCTCTTCCCATCTGCTGAACGAGGGATCGAGAGGTCCGGTTCAGCTTGTTGATGACCTCGATCATATGGACCGGAATGCGTATGGTCCGGGCTTGATCTGCGATGGCCCGTGTGATGGCCTGTCGAACCCACCACGTGGCATAGGTGCCGAATTTATAGCCCCTTTGATATTCAAACTTTTCCACTGCCCTCATTAACCCAATATTTCCCTCTTGAATCAAATCCAGAAACTGGAGCCCTCGATTCAGATATCTCTTGGCAATGGAGATGACTAATCTCAGATTGGCCTTGATCAGTTCAGCCTTCGCTTCCCTGACCTTGGTTTCTCCTTTCTCCATCGCCCTCAACGCCTCTTTAAGCTGCTCCGTAGAAAGGCCACACTCTGCCTCCATCCTGCTTATTCTCCGTTTAAAATTTCGGACGATCCTATTCCTCTCCTCCGAATCTTTACGTTTTAGGTTCGTCTTCTTTGTCTTTAGAGATTTTTTAGTTCCTTCGATAGAAATCCCGAGGTCACCCCCAATTTTTTTTACCTCCGATTGGACCTTTTGCATTTGAATATCCCACTGCTTCAGCCTCTGAATGATTTTGCTAATCTGCTCTCCTCTTAAGTTGATCCGTTTAAAAGCATCCAGTATTTCACCCTGTTTCTTAACGATCTTTTCCTCAATCTTCTTTTTAGATGATTTCTTTTTCATGATTCTCAACTTCTTCTGAAGAAGTTGAGTTTTATTCCTTCCCCTCTGAATTTTGTTGATGAGGTTGAGAACCCTTTCTTTCTGAATCCTTTCTTCTTTAACATTGGTCTCCTCATCGCCGATCTCATTGGTGACCTGACTGATCCCGGTCTTCCCTTCTCGGAGAGCCTTTCCAAGGTTGACGACCTCCCTGATCGAAATGGGGCAGTTGAGAACCACACTGAGAACTTCCTGCTGTCCATTTTCGATCCTCTTAGCCGCCTCTACCTCTCCTTCACGGGTCAATAGCGGAAAAGATCCCATCTCCTTCAGGTAAATCCGAACAGGATCGATCGCCTTCCCAGGAAGACCCACATATCCAACTTCAACGGCTTCCTCCTCTTCGGTTGATTGAGTATTCTCATTCTCCGTTTCGATTCCTGGAACCTCAACCAATATATCAATATCCAACTCATCCGATAGGATTATGGGATCTTCGCTCGGCTCAAATAGGTAAGGTTTTTCTGAAGCCCCCTCTTCCAAACTTTTCTCCTTTTTCCAATCTCTTTGCATCAAATTTATTCTTAATGAAACACGATGAAGGGTTCTGTCAGGCAAGGAGGAATATTAGCGATTAACAAAAAACCGCAAAGGAGAAATATTTTAGAGTTCTTTGCGGTTTTCCCCATATTGGAACACTAATAGGCTCTTTGCAACTAAATTCGATTTTAATATACACTATCCCCGGCCGAATAGCAAGTAAATTCGTGGCCTCCTGATTACACCGATTATTTAGGATTACGCAGATTTTTCATTCCTGAAATCTGATCTATACTACTAACGTTGATGAATTCGTAAAAAGTTGTCATTCCCGTGAAAACGGGAATCCAGTATTTTCATAGGCGTTCTGGACTCCCGCTGGAGTTTACCCCGTACTTGATACGGGACGGGAGTGACAGATAGTGGTTATTGAGCACGTAATAGGGTTCGCAAAATCAGCACAGTTTTATATTTGGTTGCGGCTATGCTGCGCTGTGTAATCGTTCTTTCATCTCGTTCTTCTAATCAGAGAACTTTAAAGCTTTTTTAGAACTCTCCTGTGAGGCCTCCTGGGCAATGTCGGGTGCAGTTATCACAATGATAGTGGATAAAAAACTGGAGATATTGCATGTGACGGAAAAAACTTTGTTTCTAATAACTTCTTTCATCAGTGATACTCCCTGCATTTGAAAAGTATATTAAGACAACCATCTTTTCCTTCTTCGGTAGTGCTTCACCTCTCGAAAGCTTTTCCGTTTTCCCACCTGGCTGAGCCCGAGAGAGGGGAAGAGTTCAATATTCTGGAAGGTTCGCCCAATGCCTAACCTGGCAATTTGGTGAGGGGGGAGGTGGTAAATGTTATGATCTTCAAAAACCATCTCCCCTTTTTGGGGGCGATAAAATCCATTGATGCAGTTGAGGATGCTGGTTTTCCCAGCCCCGTTGGGCCCGATGACGGCCAGCATCTCTCCCTCTCTGACATCAAAGCTGACGCCTGAAAGGGCAGCGACACCCCCAAAATTCAACCAGATATCATTGGCTCTTAATTTGGCAGAAATCTTTTTGTCCTTTTGGAGAGGAAGGAATTAGAAATGGCCTCATCTTATAAGATCGAATCGCTTTATGTCAATAGAAAAAATTGACCCATTCGGCGGCGCCAAGCCCCGCCTTTGAAGGCGGGGTAAAGAAGCGCTGCTTCCTTCGGCAAGCTCAGGACACTGAGTTTATCGAAGTGCAGGGTCAACCCTGAGCCCCTCGGCCTGAGCTCGGGTCGAAGGCAAGCCACGGCCTTCAGGCCGGGGAGTCGAAGGGTTGACAGTCTCTGTCAAATTGTGATAAATAGAATTCGAATCTGGGCGATTAGCTCAGTTGGATAGAGCGTTGGTCTCCGGAACCAAAGGCCGTGGGTTCAACTCCCGCATCGCCCGCCATTTTTTTTGGGATCGAGGTGTTTGTAGACAATGAAGAAATGGTTTGTTCCTCTCATATCTTTCTTTCTGATCCTTATCGTAGGAATTGGTTTGGGTTTCGGTTCTTTTTCCTTTTTGAAACAGGAGATATTTAGGGAGACAAGAGTAGAGGGATACCGGATAATCCTTGTCCAGGAAGAAAAGGAAAAGGGAGAAACGGATCCTCACCTAATTCTGGTTTTAAAAGAATTACAAAAAAAGTTGGACGAATGGCTGAAATCGCTCAATGAAAGGATTGAGAGCGAAGACGTCACCCGTTTTGAGGTTCGGTTTTTAGAGATTTTAAGAAATATCTTGGAATGGATAAAAGGGAAGGTCGATGCAAAGATCGAATCTTCTGAGAAAGAGAAACCCATAAAAAAAGAAAGGAGAGGGATATTCCGAGAGATTCGTCAGGAAATTATGCCATTGTCTAAAATAGGATGAAAGAAAAAGTATTTATTCCATCTGCCGGGATTCAGTTGGAAGACCTCTTGAGTATTCAAGAGGCTTCTTCTTTTAGAGGCGGAGTCATCCTTTGCCATCCTCATCCGCAGTATGGTGGAGATATGGGCCATCCTGTTATCACGACCGCGGCAGAAGCAGCCTCTCAAGAGGGGTTCTCAACGCTTCGTTTTAACTTCAGAGGGGTGGGTGAAAGCGGAGGATCTTATCTTCTTTTTTCACACCCGTTATCTTATTCAACCCTTGAGGGAGTTTTTTAAAACCATTTAGGGTTCAAGGATTCAAGGGTTCATGGGTTCAAGTGGTTTTTTTCAAAAAATGTCTTTCCATCGTAGCGTCCTTACGTCTTATAGACTCAATGACTCATTGGCCTATGTCTAAATAATTTGCTTATCCCCTTGAACCCTAGTAGAGCGATTCCAAAATACAATTACAAACCATAAACGGTAGCCGCTCCGGTATCACCGGAACGAAAATGGCGCAACCTAAAGGTTGCGGCTACAAAGATTTGTTGACACGTTAATTTGGGATCGATCTACTAGAACCCTAGACCCCTAGGACCCCATAATTTTTTCAACCGCCCAGCCGAATCGGTAGAATAAAAAGCGATGAGAATAGGTTCGAAGCGCTCTTTCCATCGCTTCCCGGATCTTTCTGTCATCCCCTGCATAAGCCAGAAAGAAACGCCAGCGGTTTGTGCGAGTGATCGGCAACCCCAGGCGTTTCCACTTTTCCACAGAACGATTGAGGCGAAAAAGATTCTTCATCTTTTTATGGATAGAGAGATTCGGTTTTCGGTAGGAGCGATCAAAATCGATGAGAAGAAGTTGGTCTCCTGCTACCAGAATGTTTTTAAGCTGAAGGTCGCCATGGAAAAATCCGGCCTGGTGAAATTGTCGAATAAGGAGGCCGGCAGAGCGAATAGTTTTTAGCTTCAATGAAAGATTTTCGCGGGAGGGGGGGGCAACCCTTTCTTTAAAATATTGAATCAGATCCAAGGCACGAGGGACTTCTAAGGAAAGAAAATAAGCCTGGTAGAAGGGGAAGAAAATGCGATGGTGGATGGCGCCGACAGAGGGGATCGTAGGAATTCCACAGGATC
>Ga0210056_1004050_pt1 | contig 11616 bp, 9 predicted proteins | sample CryGeyCG2014_080_2_FD_183965 | JGI IMG/M metagenome (GOLD analysis project Ga0210056, IMG submission 183965) | Groundwater microbial communities from aquifer - Crystal Geyser CG07_land_8/20/14_0.80 (SPAdes) (version 2) | ecosystem: Environmental > Aquatic > Deep subsurface > Groundwater | place...
CTGGTAATTTGGTAGTATCTTTTGGAGATATTCCAAAATACCTTGAGGGGCAGTTAAGGTCAGCACCTGTTTATCTTTTGAAACGACAGTGAGGCTTTGAGCATCCTCTGCCAATTTTGCACCTTTCAGAAAGAAGTGCTCAATAGTCTGTGGTTGGTATTGAATTTGTGGGTGTGTGCGGATAGTGCGAAGTAATGAGGATTCAAGGGATTTAACCATCTTTTCATCGTCTATTTCTGGCAAAGGCTCATTTTCCTGAAGGCGGGTTAAGCGCGCCTTGGGAAAGAACTGATTGTAGCTGGCTAGGCTCTTCTTTGCCTCGATGATGCTATCAACCAGTCCTACCAGATGGTCGTGGACTTTAACTTCTTGAGGGTCAGCAAAGTTTATGCGGCGGATGGGAATTTGAGACAAGGAACCAGTATTGTATTCTCTAACTAAGCCCTTCTCCCCCTTCCTCTTTGTATTATAGGAGCACCAGAAGTCAGTCACTTTCGAATTCAGAATTGCGGTTATGTATTTCAAGGATTCTAGGGTAGTATCTTTGCTAGTTATAAAGTAGCTATCAAACTCTGTATAAAAAGGCTTAGATGTATAGGCAAAGCTATTCTGGCGCGCAAAGTTAGGAGTGACTATCTTCTCCCCCTCAAAGATTTTTTGGGCTCTAGCCCAATGGAGGCTAAACCAAGGAAGCTTTCCCTCTTTGAACTCTCTTTTGTTTTCCAAGATGGGGCGAAATTTCTCCAAGTGCGCCTCAATTCTGGGATAATTATCTATATCTGTATCCTTTGTAGTATAGATAACAAACTGTGGGTTTTCCAAGCTAATGTGATAACGATCTATATCTGGACTCTTGTAATATGGTCTTATCAAAGTCATCTCCTTGTCAGTGAGCTGTAGTTCTTTTAGCTTTTTCTCATTGACAACGAAGATGCCATCGCCAATTTTGATGTTATGGCATAAAACAAGATGCTCAGGCAATAGCTTGATATTTCCTTCGGAGACTTTGGGCGCACCCGATACGAGTCCTTGATTTACATTACAAATATCTATAAGAGGGTCTCCTGCTTTCCTCTCCTTTGAGAGGATATTATTGACCTGAGCGCTAAGTATCAAATTCCACGCCTTTACAGTCAGCTCTTCCTGCCTCACTGGGCTTGTAAGGACATCAATGTATTCATCGGCATAACTTTCCTCTTCAATGTGCCCCGCTAAATGCTCAAGGAGTTTCTTCAATTTCTCCTTAACCGTCCCATCACCGAGGTCCTTCTCAACTTTTGCTACTTTGATTCTATTGTCCGCCCTCTTTTGAACATCCCCACAGCGCTCCAACACGAAAATCATATTATGTTGGCCTGGAGCTCCCTCGAAAATTTTAGTCTCCCCAAAGTTAACTATCTCCCGAATGAGAGCATTATCAAGAATGTACTTCCTCAGTTTGGCAGCACCATCAGCAGTAGGCCAGTAGGAAGTGGTAATGAAACCAAGCTTGCCACCTTCCCTTAATTTGGATAAGCCTAAAATAATAAACCAGTAGAGATAGTCCATCTTACCCAGGTAGTATTGCTTCCAATAGGGATATTGTTCGATAGTAGCTCGAAACAACTCTTTGTGTCCCTTCTCACCAATGTAGGGTGGATTAGCACAGACATAGTCGAAGTCACGGCAATCCTTGATAAATTCATATGCCTCCCGCTTTCGTCCCTCTAATCCCACTATGTCGTGCCTTTTATCACGCTCATAGACCTCGTCTGCTTTCCTAAGCTCATCGGGAAATTCCTCAAAGGTCTTCTCAATGCGCGGATACAGCTTTAATGAATCCTGATGGATAACGGAGAGAGCAAATTCTGGGTGGCGATAAAGGTGTTTGTGCTCCAATATGTTTTTGATAATAGGGGTAAGCTGGATGAGAAGGTTTATCTCGGTGATGTAGTAGGAGAAGGCGCTGATTTCGCTGCCGTAGAGTCCTTGAATAATGGCATTCTCTATATCAAGGAGGTCATTGAGGTTCTGGTGGTTATAGGTTGCTTTTTCCCTGAGTCGGCGGGCTGCCTCTACTAAAAAGCCACCAGAACCAGTAGCCGGATCAAAGATTAGCCTTGGCTTTCTCTGGCCGTCTTCAAAGTAGAAGAATGCGTTGTCATTGGTAAAGCCAACTCTATCCCAGATAAAGGAGACCACTTCCCTGGGCGTATAGTATTGCCCCTTATTCTTGCGATCCACTCTATCAACATATTCTTCATATATCGCCCCCAGAACATCAGCATTTAGCTTGCCCAGGTTGAAATGAGAAAACTCGTAAAGCACATCAACCAGAGCTTTATCGCTGGGGTAATACCAGGTATAGTTGTTCTCTCTATTAAACAGCCAACTATATCGCTCCCCGGCAAGGTGGAAGGCATATCTTAATACTTGCTCAATCTCTCGGTTGAAATTCTCATACCATTTTTTGAATCCGCCATCATAGAGACTTTCATCGATAAAACCTATATCTTCCCATAATCGCACCAAAAGAAGGCGGGTCATGGTGAAATAAGCAACACGGTAAAAATAGGCATCCACTGCCTTTTCATCAAGGCTGCCGGATTTAGCACCAAGCATCTCACGGAGACTAGAAGCAGAGATTTCCCGCTTGGGCTTTCTGGGGTCTAGGGATTCAGCAATAGCATCAATTTCGTTGGCGATTCTCACCTTGCGCTCATTGTCATACCCAAGCAGGTCAATAAGCCGGTCGCTTTGACTACGGACATCGTTATGGAGGATAAAAACTACCTCACGAATCTTCTGCGTTAACTCGTCCAATGATAGAGTTTCCTCCCCTGTCCATGGTTTGCTCTGAGCAATCTGCTCAACTTTCTGAGTGAAATCTAGCTCTTGGCAAGGAAAGGTTTTCACAAAGTTAGAAAACTGCTGGGTGTTAGGTTGAATATCAATAGTGTGGGGATTATGTCTGAAATCACGATAGAGTTTTTCAAAAGAGAAGGAGAGTTCAGCAATGGGCTGAGCGTTTTCCGAGATAACCATTGCCTCTCGTAAATTCAACACTATCCCATAGCGGGCGCCTGTTTTCTGGATGTAACTCTGCACCTGGGGAAAGTGAATCGCCAAATCCCTCGAATCCGTTCCTTTGGTTTCAAATATAAAGGGATGTAAATGCAAATCTCTAGGGACAAAATCAGGGCGCTCACCCGAAGTTTCGGTCCTTCCCTTTGGAATTAATGATATACCAAGGCTGAAGCCTAATATCTCTCTGGCAAGTTGGGGAAAGAAAACGGGGTCAACTAGGGTTAGCTCATCTTTATAATCACCTTGAATGTAATCAAGGTAACATGAGGCTCTACCGCTGCTATAAGCCCTATAATCCAGCTCATTCAAAATGGAACAAAACTTAGAAACAAGATTGGTACTTCGAACCTTCCGTATTTGAGAGGTTTTCACGTGTCTTTCTTAGTAGTTTTAGAAGATATGTTTACAGGTTATTTAGTCCTTAGCTAGATATAAACAAACGCCATCCATATCAACACTAGCCACTTTGCCCTCGGTGGCTAATAACTTAAGGTGAGCAATGGTCTCCATAACAGCCAGCCGCCTGTCCCAGGGGGCCAAATCCTTAAAAGCAACACCACCTTCCTCAGGCATCCAGGTAATCTCCTGAGCTACTTGGTAGGCTGTTTTCGAGCCTCTGTCTAAGGCTCGCACTATCTGTCTTTTTCTCTCCTCGTGATGGTGAAGTATCCCCTCCACTCGCAAGTTTAGGCTGTTGAAAACGGGACCATGTCCGGGTAAAACAAAAGACACCTTAATGTTCGTCAGCTTCTGTAAAGAGGAAACATAGTCACCCAGGGGATTGTCTCCGGATTGGGGATTAAAACCTACATGGGGAGTGGTCTCATACAGAACATGATCGCCGGAGAAGAGTAATCTCTTCTTTGGCTCATAGAGACAGATGTGGCCAGGAGAATGTCCTGGTGTTCTTATCACTTGGATTTCAAATGAACCATTAGAAAACCTATCACCATCGTCCAATAGTACATCAGGTGGTTCAGGCGCCACAAATTTATTCATCCATAAAGAGGCGTCTCTGAAATCGGGCAATTCAGTCTCAGGAATGCCATTACGCTTAGCCTCTTCCTCTACCCTTTTGAGCAGCTCCGTGAAATCCTTATATCTGGGGCTAATGAGCCCTGCCTCAATCTTGTCCATAGCCACTTTGGCTCCACAAAGTTGTTTTACCTTACTTGCCAGACCATAATGATCAGGGTGGATATGCGTGATAACAATTGTTTTAATGTCCCTAAGCTTCAGACGGTCTGCCTTCAGTCCCTCTCCAAAAGCTCCAAGAGACTCTTGGCTATCCCAGCCGCTGTCAATCATTATGTTGCCATCGTTCCCTTCAATGATATACACATTGACGTCCCCCGGCATGCCTTTAGGGAATGGGATTTTTAATTGATGGATACCCTTTATTATTTCCATGACTTTCTCTCCAGATGTAATGCTTCTGTGCCGGAATATAGAGTTTGTGCTCCCAGCTCCTCTTCTATTCTGAGGAGGCGATTGTATTTAGCCAGTCTTTCGCTGCGGCATGGAGCGCCGCTTTTGATGAAAGGAGCGTCCAAAGCTACAGCTAAATCAGCTATGGTAGTATCCTCAGTCTCGCCAGAACGGTGGCTGATAATTGTCGTCCAACCTGCCTTTTGTGCCTTGCGGATAACGGTTAAGGTTTCGCTGAGCGTGCCTATTTGGTTAGGCTTGATAAGAATGGAATTAGAAGCTTTCTCCCTGATACCTCTCTCCAGACGCTCTGCGTTGGTAACATAAAGGTCATCACCCACAAGCTGAACTTCTTTGCCCAGTTTAGCCGTAAGCAGCATCCAGCCAGCCCAATCATCCTCAGCCAAACCATCTTCAATACTGATAATGGGATATCCTGACACGAGCTTGGCATAGTAGTCAATCATCTCGATAGTGGTCAGAGTAACGCCCTCTTGCGAGAGGACATAATTGCCATCCTGATAGAAATTGCTTGCTGCTGGGTCAAGGGCAATAGAGCAATCCTTGCCCGCTTTGTAGCCAGCAAAGTCAATGGCTGCCAGGATTAGCTCTACAGCCTCTTTCTGGGAAGAGACTTGAGGAGCAAAGCCACCTTCATCGCCTACATTGGTATTCAAGCCTTTATCTTTAAGTATTCTATACAGAGAATGATAAATCTCGCTTGCCATCTGCATGGCTTGGGCAAAACTGGTTGCCCCCAGGGGCACTATCATAAACTCTTGAAAATCTGTCGAGTCCCGAGCATGTTTGCCACCGTTTAGAATGTTTAACATGGGAACAGGTAATACTCTGCCTTTCGCCCCTCCAAGATAGCGATACAAAGGAATGCCCAAAAAATTGGCGCCTGCTCTGGCTACAGCGAGGGAAACTGCCAGAATAGCGTTTGCCCCCAGCCGAGATTTGTTGGCAGTGCCATCAAGCTCAATTAGAGTCTGGTCAATGGCTGCCTGCTCTAAAGCAGACATACCTTCTATCCTGGCAGCAATATCGTTATTGATATGACTTACCGCTTTTAGAACGCCTAACCCGTGATATCTCTTGCTATTCCCATCACGAAGCTCGACGGCTTCATACTTTCCTACGCTTGCCCCGGAGGGAACTGATGCTATTCCGACGGTGCCATTAAATAGTGTCACCTCTGCCTCTATCGTAGGATTGCCTCGGGAATCAAGAATCTCCCTGCCTCTAACACTTTCAATGCTTGCCATTTCTAAGTTCATTGCAATACTGATTCATCCTGTACTATTGTGAGCCCAATTTCCTCTCCCTTGACGGGAGAGGATTAAAAGGGTGACCCTCATCCGCCCCACCCCTTATCTGGCGAGGGACGTGAGGGTGAAGAGGACGAAGCAATCTCAGCTCTGTATCTCCTGGCTAAAGAAATAGCCTTATCCACTGCTTCTGTAGCAGTGTGAACTTTGATTACTGAACTATCCTCTTGCCCATTGCGAGATAATGACCAGGTATTCAAGCCAATGACAGGGATGTTACCTTTTAAGGCATAGGCGATCTCGCTGAGGGTGCCATAGTTACCGCCAATAGCAATCACTGCCTGGGCTGACTTAACCACCGCTATATTTCGCGCATAGCCTACACCAGTTGCTATTGGAATGTCTACTTCAGCCAGCTTAGCTTCTTCTGCAGAGCAAGAGGAATTCCCGATAACAGCAACAATCATTTGAACTCAATTACGGATTATATCATGGCTAATTGAACTTGCTCATCGCCGCTTCTATATCTTGAACAAGGAAGCAATCGACGGCTTCAGCTACTCTAACGATAGCAAGTTTGATTGCATCTTTTTCCTGTGGGGAAAAATCGCTCAGCACATAGTTGACTATGACATCTTCATTACTACTGGATATCCCTTCCCCTTGAGGTCGCCCGATACCCACTCTGATTCGAGGGAAATCTTCGCTTGCTAAAGCAGAAATTATCGATTTCATCCCCTTATGTCCTCCTGAGCCACCGCTGGTACGCAGGCGAATCTTGCCCAGAGGCAAGTCGAGGTCATCGCAAATCACAAGAAGGTCGCTTAGAGCAACATCATACTTACGCACCAGGCACCCTACAGCTTTGCCACTGAGATTGACAAAAGTTATGGGCTTAGCCAGCAACAATTTCTCGCCAGCTACTTCCCCGATGCCCGTCCTGGCATGGCATTCTCTTCGCTCAAATTTAATGGAGTGGAGTTTGGCAAAATAACTCAGGCAGCGGAAGCCAACATTATGCCGATTATAGGCATACTCTTTACCCGGGTTACCCAAGCCAACGATAAGTTTCATTGCTGCGCCCTTTGGTTCTAATTTACTTGAACTTTACAAAGTTTTTTTAGCCCTGTCCCACTGTGCTATTATAAACTCTGGTGCGCCCATTCTGGCAAGATTACAAAACGCATGGATATAACAGGAGAGGCAGTAACTCAATTAAGGGAGAGAATCAAAGCTAATTTGAATGGGCTCTTATCGTTGGAAAAAGAAAGGAGAGAGGTAAAAGAAAATGAATTGGTGTTCATAGGGATAGCGGCTATTGCTGACTACCACTGGTGTGCCATGGGCTCCCTATTTAAAAATAAAGAGATAGAACCTAAATCCTTTGGTGCTTATTTAGAAGACAGCCCTGAATTAAGTTCAGGGTTGGCTATATAGACAAGCTGTTAGATAGAATGGAGGAATGGCTTGAAATTGGGAAAGAAATCACGCTAAAGGATGTTGAGAAGCTGCTAAAGAGAAGGGCAGCAAACAACGCTACGTGGGAATGTTATACCAGCTTTGATGATCAGGATAAGGAAATAATGGTAATTAATCCCAAACTCTCCTTGGAGAGGAGAGGACGGTGGGAAGAAGAAGCAAATTCAAAAGGCGTTGAAATTGCCGACTTCCCTAAACTTCACTCTTCACCCAAGCTTCTCGGCGAGTTTTTGCACTTCACCAAAGCGGAGAAATATCCCACAATACGGTGGAATTTCAACTGGCAAAAGCAGGAAATACAAAAGGGTTCAAGTCTATATCAGAGAGTATGATGGAGCTAAGGCATGGGAAGAACCAGTTGACCGAAGGAACGCCTTGGAGACACTTACCAACCTTGAGGGACTAGATAAAAAAGGGGAATTGCCACAGCCAGCGGAGGCGTGGAAATGCCAGGGATGCAAATACGCTCGCGCTTGCCTTCTCCTATGAATGTTATCCCTTAACCGTCAACCTCCTCGCTTTACGAAACGCAGGCTATCTTTGTCTGTAGTGGCATAAAAGTCAGAGCCGAGGTAAAGAAGTGGCCTTATCTTATTCAGGTCGAGTACCTCTTTTTCCGTGAAGGCTTCTTGAAGAAGGTGTACAGCAACAATTTCACCCACAACCCAGACATGGTCGCCATAAGGTCTATTATCGACAAGTCGACATTCATAGGCGGCATAAGCATCTTTCAATATAGGCACCTTGGTCCTTAAAGATTTCTCCTTCGCAATATTAAACCTTTCAAATTTGTCTGCTTCCTGTCCCGAGGTACCGCCAACAAGCCCAGCAATAGTTGCCTTTTCCCAGGGGATGAAGTTAATGCCAAACTCCTTGCTTTGTAGAATAAGCAAGTAGGTAAACCTCGTGGGCGCGAGAGAGACACCGTAGAGTGGTGGTTTGATAGAGATTGAGCTGTGCCAGGCAGCAGTCATGGCATTGTCTTTGCCTCCAGCACTAGCGGTAACTATGGCTGCCACCTTGGGATAGTGCTGGCTGAATTTCCCGATATTCTCCATAACAATTTTCGACATCTTTAGACCTCCTTATAACTTTCCTCTTTAGGAAAACTTTGATATATTACTATTATTTACAGGAAATTGCATCCTGGGATAAGCATGCCGAACGGGTACACGGGTAAGATTCTGAGGGTTGACCTATCTTCAGGCAAATCAGCTATTGAGGAACCTGCGGAGAATTTCTACCGCAAGTATTTTGGTGGAGATGGTTTTGTAGCTTATTATCTGCTTAAAGAAGTTCCTCAGGGTGTTCATCCTCTTAGTCCTGAAAATAAGCTCATCTTTGCTGCCGGACCTTTAACCGGAGTGCCTGTAGGAGGCTGTGGCCGCCACAGCGTGGGGGCCAAGTCACCCCTTACCGGGGCATTTGGTGAAGCTGAGTCTGGAGGTTACTGGGGTGCTGAGCTTAAAATGAGCGGCTTTGATGCTATAATCGTGGAGGGTAAAGCGGAAAGGCCTGTCTATCTCTTCATCGAGGACGGTCAAGCACAGATTAAGGATGCCCGTCACCTCTGGGGGCTGAAGACTCTCGAGTGCCAGAACCGTATCCGTGAGGAGCTAGCCGACCCGGGAATAAAAGTAGCGCAGATTGGCCCCGCCGGGGAAAATATGGTTCATTTTGCTTGCGTGCTCAACGACCTTGACGCCTTTGCCGGTAGAACAGGTATGGGAGCGGTCATGGGCTCGAAGAATCTCAAGGCGGTGGCATGCCGTGGGCACCTACGGCCTCGTGTAGCCGACCCTCAAGCTGTAGCAACTATTGCTCGCTGGATCAGGGATAACACCCCAGCAGCTAATAGGGCAATGAAGGATTACGGCACGGCATCAGTTGTCATGAGCCTGAATCGTCAGGGAGGCTTGCCAACTCGTAATTTTCAAATGGGCTCCTTTGACAGAGCTGTCAAAATATCCGGCCAGGCTATGAAGGAGACCATCTTTACAAGGAAAAGAGGTTGTTTTGCCTGCCCCGTCCAGTGCAAACGGGAAGTAAAAGTGGGGGAGCCTTATGTTGTTGACGCCAACTATGGAGGTCCTGAATATGAAACGATAGCTGCTTTGGGCTCAAACTGCGAAATAGATGACCTGAAAATTATTGCCAAAGGCAATGAAATGGCTGCCGCCTATGGTCTGGACAGTATATCATGTGGCAATACTATTGCCTTTGCCATGGAGTGTTTTGAACGTGGCCTCCTGACGTTAAAAGACACCGGGGGATTAGATCTCCACTTTGGCAATGGTCCGGCAATGCTGCGCCTTATTGAGCAGATTGCCCTCCGCCAGGGTTTAGGAGACCTTTTAGCGGATGGCGTAGCCAGGGCAGCGAAGAAGCTGGGGCCCGCCAGCGAAGAATTTGCCCTCCACATCAAAGGTCTGGAGATACCAATGCACGAACCTCGTTGGAAACGTGGCATGGGCATTGGATACATTATGTCACCGACGGGTGCTGACCACTGCCACAATATGCACGACTCAAGCTATGTCAAAATGTACCCACTAATGGAGGAGATGAAAGCCCTGGGCATACTAGAGCCTCTGCCAGTGGCTGACCTTTCACCGGCAAAGATACGCTTGCTTATTTACAATTCCCTGTGGATGCATTTTCTCAACTGCGCGGTATGTTGTTATTTTGTTATGGTTTATGGACTGGTGGGATTTGAAAGGATGGCAAATCTAGTGAGCACCGTGACTGGTTGGAATACTAGCGTATTCGAATTGATGAAAGTAGGGGAAAGAGCTGCTACTCTGGGGCGGGTTTTTAATTTGAGGGAAGGATTCACCAGCAACGATGATAATATGCCACCGCGCTTCTTTACCCCCCATACTTCGGGATCTATCCGGCAGGCGGCACTCAACTCCGAGGAATTTCAAAAGGCGAAGCAAATTTACTACGATATGATGGGCTGGCCTGATGGCGTGCCTTCCACTGGCAAACTGGGCGAATTAGGCATTGAATGGGCTATGCCAAATTGAGATTACCATCCCAAGGCTTTTTCCACAGCAGCCAGCTCAGCAGGAAGTTCTATTGGGGGCTCGGCATACTTTGCTGGCACATCAGGGTCTTTCAGTCCCGTGCCAGTGACGATGCAAACTACTCTTTTATCTGAGAAGTCCTCTCTTTTTGCCCACTTGACAAGGCCGGCTAAAGAAGCACCCGAGGCTGGCTCACCAAATATACCTTCTCTGGTTGCCATGAGTCTATAGGCGCTCATAATTTCCTCGTCTGTAACTGAATCAATGACACCTCCTGACTCGTCTCGGGCGGCTACAGCTTTCTGCCAACTGGCTGGGTTACCAATGCGGATAGCGGTGGCGATAGTCCTGGGGTTCCTTACCGGTCTGCCCAGCACTATGGGTGCCGCACCGGCAGCTTGAAACCCCATCATTTTTGGGGTATGGCTTGCCTTACCTATATCGCGGTACTCTACAAATCCCTTCCAGTAAGCGGTAATATTACCAGCATTCCCTACAGGTATAAAAAGGTAATCGGGAGCATCACCCAGCTCATCTACAATTTCAAAAGCTGCTGTCTTCTGGCCTTCAATGCGATTCGGGTTTAAGGAGTTAACTAAAGTGACGGGATATTTTGCTGTCAGGGCACGGACTATCTGAAGTGCCTGGTCAAAATTGCCTCTTATGCCTATGATTTGAGCTCCATATGCCAGGACTTGAGCCATTTTTCCCATGGCTATTTTTCCCCGAGGAATAATGACGACAGTTTTGAGCCCAAATCTAGCGCCGTAAGCGGCAGCTGAAGCACTGGTGTTACCTGTCGAAGCACAAATAATACTGGAGCTATTACTTTCCACTGCTTTGGCTACTGCTACCACCATACCTCGGTCTTTAAAGGAGCCAGTGGGATTGCAACCCTCAAGTTTGAAATAAAGTTCGCCACAGCGAAGCTCTTTTTCCAGAGTTCGCGACCTGACTAAAGGAGTATCACCTTCGCCCAGTGTTATCATAGGGGTAGCCGGAGTAAGAGGAAGAAAATCACGATATCTATTCAAAACGCCCTGTTTCATCCTAACCTATTTAGTTAATGAATGCTGGCTGTTGACCTCTGCCCTCTAATATAGGGATAATCTTTGTCTTTGCCTTCACTACTTCTAATTGATCCACTTTCTCTAGTGCAGCTCGCAATTCTCTTTCTTTTACCTCGTGTGTGGTCATCACTACAGGTACTGCTTCAGCCGGTGCCGACTCCTTTTGAATTACAGAAGCCAGGCTGATATCATGATCTCCTAGAATCCTGGTAATTTGTGCTAACACTCTTGGCTGGTCTTTCACCGTTAATCTGAGGTAATACCTTCCTCTAA
>Ga0210056_1004065_pt1 | contig 11587 bp, 10 predicted proteins | sample CryGeyCG2014_080_2_FD_183965 | JGI IMG/M metagenome (GOLD analysis project Ga0210056, IMG submission 183965) | Groundwater microbial communities from aquifer - Crystal Geyser CG07_land_8/20/14_0.80 (SPAdes) (version 2) | ecosystem: Environmental > Aquatic > Deep subsurface > Groundwater | place...
TCAAGGAGCGAATGCGGGCTAACCCCCGGCTGATGTCTGACGGGGCTAAGGCTGCGCGATTCAGGCGTTCTAAGGCAGCAAAGGCGTCTTTGGTGGACGCGAGTCTTGCCAGAGCCGCCCCGCAGCTTAGCCGGAATGTTGGGCGCGTGCATAACAAGTATATGAATAATTCTCAAGAGGCGTTATGAGACAGGATACATTCGAAGCCATCGAGTTGTTTGTTGAAAAGGCCGAGAAGCTAAAAGCTGTTGATTTTGTAAAATCTCCTAAACTAGCCCAGTTCCGTTGGTCATGCAATCAAGGTAATGAAACGGTTCATTTAGGAGTTTTAGAGGAGGGAGATGTTCTTTACTTAGCTAAGGAGGAGTCATCTCAAACCATAAGGATGTGCTCTTATGTGGGTAAAAGAGCCCCTCTTCATTGTACCGCTTTAGGGAAGGTGCTGTTAGCCTTCCTACCTGAGGAAGAAAGAAAAAAGATCTTGGAGCAGAAAGAACTTCCTCGTCTTACTGATAATACCATAACTGATAGAAATAAATTAGAAAAGGAACTTAGTAAAATACAAAAACAGGGTTTTGCCTTAGATCAAGAGGAAAACGAGAAAGATGTCCGCTGTATAGCTGCCCCTATCAGGAATTATCAAGGAAGAGTAATAGCGGCTGTCAGTATTTCAGGCCCTGCTTTCAGGATAGATAAAAAGGTACAAAATAATCTAAAAGAAGCTCTTATCGAAACAAGTACAAAAATATCAAAAAGATTAGGATATGATGATAAATTACAAAAAGGAGGACACTTAAGTGAATAAAATTCTTGAGAAAATCGGTGAGCTGGGGATTGTTCCGGTGGTAAAAATTGAAAAAGCCGAAGATGCTCTTCCCCTGGGTAGGGCACTTATGGATGGTGATCTCCCCATTGCTGAGATTACCTTCAGAACTTCTGCTGCAGAGGAGTCAATTAAAATCTTAAACCGAGAACTTCCCCAACTTTTAGTGGGTGCAGGAACCGTATTAACCGTTGAACAAGCAAAAAAGGCAGTTTCTGCCGGTGCTAAATTTATTGTTTCACCAGGTTTTAACCCAAAAGTAGTAGATTATTGTATAGAAAACAGCATTCCGATAACTCCAGGTATCAATAACCCCACCCAGATTGAGATGGCTCTGGAGAGAGGAATTGAGGTAGTGAAATTTTTTCCTGCTGAAGCATCAGGGGGATTGCCACTTCTCGAATCTATGTCGGCACCTTATACTGGGATAAAATTTATTCCCACCGGAGGGATTAATCTGAATAACTTATCTTCTTATCTTTCCTATAATAAAGTACATGCCTGTGGTGGTAGTTGGATGGTAAAGGATAACCTTATTTCTTCGGGTAGATTTGATGAGATTACCAGACTTACCCAGGAAGCGGTTTCTATAATGCTCGGTTTTGAATTTGCCCACCTGGGAATCAATGAGGAAAATAAAGATAAAGCTTTTGATTCTGCAAACCTATTTTCACATTTGTTTTATTTTCCTATAAAGGAGGGACCGAGTTCTGTTTTTGCTTGTTCCAGATTTGAGATTATAAAAAAAAGATTTTTAGGAAAGCATGGTCATATTGCTATAGCTACTAATGATATTCATAGGGCAATAGCTTACTTAAAAACAAAAGGAATTTCCATTCTTCCCGAAACTGCGAAAGAAGATAAGGGTAAACTTAAGGCCATCTATCTAGATCAAGAGGTATCAGGTTTTGCTATTCATCTCTTACAAAAATAATTTAAAAGGAGGGAAAAATGAGAAAGTATGTTACTTTTGGTGAAATAATGTTGAGACTTAAACCACCCCATGGGGAGAGATTTTTTCAGAGCCCTCTTTTGGAAGCTACCTTTGGAGGGGGGGAGGCAAATGTAGCCGTCGGACTGGCCCGATTTGGTTTGAATGTAGCCTATGTTTCGGTAATTCCTAAAAATACAATCGGAGATGCTTGCCTTGGAGAATTAAGGAGGCAGGGTGTAGATACTTCACTTATGGTGAGAAAAGGAAACAGATTGGGTATCTACTTTTTAGAGAATGGGGCTAATCAAAGACCCTCAATGGTTATCTATGATCGTTCGTATTCAGCTATTGCCGAAGCAAGACCTGGTGACATTGATTGGGATAAGGTATTTAATGGAGTGAGTTGGTTTCATATTACGGGAATTACTCCGGCTATTTCTCTTTCGGCCTCAGAGCTTTCCTTAGAAGTAGTAAAAAAAGCGAGAGAAAAAGGCATCACTATTTCCTGTGATCTTAACTTTAGAGGAAATTTATGGAAATATGGTAAATCTGCCCCTGAAGTAATGACTGAGTTGGTTAAATATGTTGATATTGCCTTAGGAAATGAAGAAGACTGTCAGAAATCTCTGGGGGTTAAAGTAAATATAGATGTAGAGTCAGGGAGACTTCAAGTACAAAGATATAAAGAATTAACTGATAAAGTGCTTAGTTTATATCCCCATCTCCAGAAAATTGCTATCACCTTAAGGGAAAGCCATTCTGCAGATTACAACGGATGGTCAGCAGTGCTTAACAATCGGAAGGAGTTTCTTATTTCCAAAAAGTATGAAATTCATAATATCGTAGATAGGGTAGGAGGAGGAGATACCTTTGCCGCCGGTTTAATTTACGGTATTAATAACTTAAATAGTGATAAGGAAGCCCTTGAGTTTGCAGTAGCAGCATCTTGCTTAAAGCATTCTATTCCTGGTGATTTACCTTTACTTTCAATAGAAGAGGTAAATAGCTTAGCCGGAGGAGCAGCATCGGGCAGGGTACAAAGGTAGGACTGTTATTAAAACCAAAAAACAGGTTAAGTTTAAGAATTTTGTTTTTTAAAAATTAAGATTCAGAGGATATATGTCTAACCAAAGACCAAGAGTAGTAATAACTGATTGTGATCACCCATCTGTAGAAATTGAGAGGGAAGTATTAAATGAAATTAAACCGGAGTTGGTTTTAGCTTATTGTAATACAGAAGATGAAGTAATAGAAGTAGCTCAGGATGCTGATGGAATAATTAATCAGTATGCTCCTATAACCAGAAGAGTGATTGAATCATTGAAGAGGTGTAAGGTGATCGCTCGCTACGGAGTAGGAGTAGATAATATTGATATAAAAGCAGCTACTGAACATAAAATTATTGTGGCGAATGTTCCGGATTACTGTATTGATGAAGTCTCTACTCATACCATGGCTCTAATCCTGGCCTGTGCACGAGGAATAACTTTACTTAATAGTAAAATAAAGGAGAAAAGATGGGATTTTACCTTAGCCAAGCCTCTCTTTCGAACTCAGGGTAAAACTTTAGGTCTTTTTGGCTTGGGTAGAATCGGTAGGATGGTAGCTCAAAAAGCTTCAGGATTTGGTTTTAAAATTATTGCTTATGACCCCTATATTTCCAGCATTGATGATAGAATAGAGTTAGTTGGATTTTCTAAGTTATTATCTGATTCAGATTTTGTCTCCATTCATGTTCCCTTAACAGCCGAGACAAGGCATTCCTTTGGAGAGAATGAGCTAAAAAAAATGAAAAAAACTGCTTACTTAATAAATACTGCCCGAGGACCTATTGTTGATGAGAAAGCCCTTTATAAGGCTTTGAAAAATAGATGGGTTGCTGGTGCAGCTTTGGATGTAATGGAAAAAGAGCCACCTGACTGGGAGAATTCTCTGTTAAAATTAGATAATCTGATTATTACACCCCATATCTCTTTTTACTCAGAAGAGTCTTATGCTGAGTTAAAGAAAAAAGTTGCTAAAGCAGTTCTTTTGGTTATGAAAGGAGAATTGCCTCCAGCCTTGGTTAATCCCCAGGCGGTAGAAAAATAGAGGTTCTTGGAGAGCAGATAATAAGTTTGTTTGATTTGGAGTAAAATATAGACAGATGATTTTATATGATTATATTATAAATAGATAGTTCTAATTATTATAATTTAACGTTAAATGTTTTTCTTTGATTTAATTAAAATTAGGGAGGTTAAAATTATGGGTAAACCTATTCGGGTAGGGATTGTGGGTAGTCTTTATGCTGCTGAGTTTCATTATACAGCTTATCAGCGGGTAACTGGCTTAGAGGTAAAAATAGTAGGAGTTACCTCACTAAATAAAGAACATCGTGAAAATTTTGCTCAAAAAAGAGGAATAAAAGCTTTTAATTCTCTACAAGAAATGTTTCCCGAGGTAGAAGTAATTGATATTTGTACTCCCGGCTACGCTCATGAGGAAGTTTCTATCACCGCCTTGGAAGCAGGAAAGCATGTAGTAGTTGAAAAGCCCTTTACCGGATACTTTGGCCCTCTAAAAGATAAGAGTTTCAAGGGGAATAAATTTTCCAAAGAAAAGATGTTGGAAAAAGCGATTGCCAGTGCCGGGCGTATCATCGCAGCTGCTTTAAGGAGTAAGAAAAAACTCTGTTACGCAGAAAACTGGATTTACTCACCAGCGGTACAAAAGGAAGCTGAGATTATTACTAAAACTCAAGGACAGATACTGTGGGCTTTAGGAGATCAGTCTCACTCAGGGAGTCTCTCTCCCGCATATGGGATCTGGAGGTTATCAGGAGGGGGGTCGATTGTAGGTAAAAGTTGTCATCCTTTAACCGCTATACTTTATCTGAAGCAGGTAGAAGGAATTGCTCGCAATGGCAAGGCGATTCGTCCGAAGGCAATTAGTGCTCGAACCCATGAGATAACTCGAAACCCCAGATTTATCGATAAAGGTTTCCTAAGAACTGATTATGAAGATATTGAAGATTACGGTCATCTTCATGTAGTTTTCGATGATGGGATGATTGCTGATATTTTTGCCTCAGAATTGGTGATGGGAGGTGTACACAACTGGTTGGAAATCTTTGCCAATAATCATAGAACTCGTTGCAACCTGAGTCCTACTAATGCAATAGAACTTTACAATCCAGAAGAGGAACAGTTGGCAGATGTTTACGTAATGGAGAAAATTGGAACAAAACAAGGCTGGTCCAATCCTTCACCGGATGAAAACTGGATGTTTGGCTACCCCCAGGAGATTCAAGACTTTATGGAGGCAATTGCTACTGATCGAGAACCTAAGTCGGGAATGTTAGTAGCAAGTGATATAGTGGGTGTCCTTTATGCCGCCTACCTTTCAGCGGAACGCAAAGGAACTGAAGTTGAGATACCACTCGATTCTACCATCTAAAAATGGAAAACCTCGGCTAAGATTATATAAGATTATAGAAGTTTGAATATAGGAGAGTATTTTGGTAGATTATCATGAAGTAATTGAAAAGAAAAAGCGAGTTAGGAATCTATGGCTAAAATGAATCTTGATGCAATTCTTTTGAGAAAGCAGTGTAATTTTTCATGGCTAACCTGCGGAGGAATAAATGTGGTACAATGATTACGAGGAAAAAATTATTAATGAGATTGTAAAAGGTGGGAAAATTGGTAGTGATGGTAGTTTCCCCGGGACGATAGATATTTCTAAATATTTAAATCCTCATGAATTAAGAAAGAAATATGAAGCTAATGTCTATATTGACTGCGTTTTAATGGCAAATACCATACCTGGAAAACCGGTTGTTGAAGCATTTAAAAAAGGGATAGAAACATATAAAGAAATGGGATATCCTGAAGAATAACAACTTCATCATCAGGGGGGAGCTATTGGTTATACTGGAAGGGACTATAAAGTTAATTTCCAGACTACAGAGATTGTGCAGGAAAACCAGGGATTTGCCTGGAATCCATCTATAACTGGTACTAAAAGCGAAGATACAATGCTGGCTACTTCTAATGGACCATTACTCTTCTCAAAACCTATAATTTTCCCCCAATTAGAAATAAAAATAGGAGGTGATTATATCTTTATAAGACCTGACATTCTAGAAAGATAATTTACTTGTTCTTTTTAGTTGTCAGAAAAAAATAAAATATTCAGAGAAGGAGATATTCAATACAGGTGCTGATTCAACTTGAGATGTTCATTATTCATATTAATATTTTATATTAGGAGATAATTATGATCGATAAAGACAATTTTTTAGGTAAGAATTGGTTATTAGATACCTCAGAAAGCACAAAATTATATCATGATGTTGCCATCCCATTTAGGCAAGAGGTAGGAATTGTTGATACACATACTCATCATAATTTAAGGCAGATTGTAGAAAATAAACCTTCCCCCAATATTTGGAGGGCTGAAGTTCTTGAGACAAGAGAAAAATATAAGAATTGTGATCATTATATTATTCAATTGGCTTCAAAGTTTCCCGGTTTCTCTCAAGCTTTAGCCAGGGATCCCCAAATTTCAGATTATGATAAATGGGTAGCTTTATGCAAGGTCTTTCCTTATCTTGAGGGAAATCATGTCCATCAATGGATGCATTTAGACTTAAAGAGGATGTTTGGAATTGAGGAATTGTTAAGTGTTGATACGGGGGATAAGATATGGGAAAGAGCAAATGAAGATTTGAGGCGAAAAGAAATGCTACCTCAAGCAATACTTAAAAAGATTGGAGCAAAGATTATTTTTACCACTGATGATCCAATAGATGATTTACTCTATCATCAGATGGCTAAAAATATAGAAGGTATAACCTTTTTACCTACTTTTCGCCCAGATGCTTATTATAACATCTTTGATAATAATTGGAAATCAAAGGTAGAGAGAATTTGTCAATTAACTGGGCAAGATACTACCCTTAAAGGTCTTATAGAAGCTTTAAGAAGGAGACATACTTATTTTGCTGCAAGGGGAGCAAAGGCAAGTGATCATGGTTTATTGGAACCTTATGGTTTAAAGATTGGTCAAGAAAGAGTTGAGCAGATTTTCCAACAAGCCTATGATAAAGGAGAAAAATTTAGTCTCAGATCTGTTGAAACGAGGGAATTTATTTCCTATATGATGCACAAGTTCTGTGAGATGAATCAGGATAAAGGGATGGTTACCCAAATACATTATGGTGCGGTTAGAAATGCTAATGAATATCTATTTAAAAATTGGGGAACGGATGTAGGAGGAGATGTTTCAGCTGAAAATGTAAATATTATGGAAAATCTACAACCCTTATTAACAAGATTTTTTAGCGGGGAAGGTGAGAATCAAGGACATTTAATATTGTACCCTATGAACCAAGTATTTGCCCATACTAATTTAATGTTGGAAAGAGTATTCCCTAAGGTCCATTCTGGATTTCCCTGGTGGCATAATGATTCTCCTTATGTGATGGAACAATATCTGCTTCATACTGCCGGATCTTCTCTTCTTACTTCTAGTGGAGGACCAGTCTGCGATGGCAGGAAAATTTTATCAGAAGGGAGTAGGTTTGAAGTTTTTGATAGGATAATATGCAAAGTTGTAGGAAATCTTGTTTCGAGTGGGCAAATGTCTTATAATGGTGGAGTTAATGCAATAAAAGCTTTGATGTATAAAAACCAAATGAAATTATTTAGTTTATAAGGAGAAATTAATGAATAAAGGGGAAATTTTACAGTATTTTGGCAAGCATTATGAAAATAGGTATATTGTCTATGTTTCTTCTATAAAGTCAGATAAAAATAATTCTTTTTTTATAGTTAAAGATAATAACAAAAAGTATCTTTTAGTAATCCCTGGGAATGAAATGGGTCGGCAATTTGAAGGTAATATTTTAGAAAATAAAAAAATAAATAAAAATGAACCGATGATAAAATTGTGTAGTTTAAACCATAATAATCTTTCTCTATTACGAGAAATATTTCCTTATCTCAATCCTTCTTTTTGTGGTCTTCAATCTTCTTTTGGAACTGGAGATCGTTTGGGAATAGCTACTCCAGCTCACATCCAAGCCTTTAAAGATAAAAATATTTTTCCTGTTTTAGCTCAGCAATCGGTTAGAGAGATGGCTCGGACTGAGAGAAATTGGCAGAAAGTATTAGACGATGCGATTTGGGGATGTTTTGAAGCCGGGCATGAAGGCCCATTTGGGGCAGATGCTGACCATGTAAAAGAGATAAAAGATTTGAAAGATGCAGTAGATTGTGGTTATACCATGTTTACTTTAGATCCTTCTGATTTTATTAGAAAAGATTTATCAAAATTAAGTAAAAAAGAGATAAATAATCTTTATGAACAAATATCTGAAAGAAAAGATATAGAAAGTTTATATTTAAAGAAGACCTATAAAATTAAAGAGCAAGAATTAAAATTTGACGAGAAATCATTACAAGAAATTATACTTACTTATTCTGAAGCCTTAAACCATGTAGTGAAATGTTACGAATTTTTAAAGGGTTATAAAAAGAATGATTTTGATCTAGAAATATCTGTTGATGAGACTCCGACAGTAACCTCTCCTTTGGCCCACCTCTTTATCGTTCTGGAACTTAAAAGAAGGGGAGTAGATTTCCAGAATCTCGCCCTCCATTTCTTGGGAGACTGGCAAAAAGGAATAGAATATATAGGTGATGTAAAGCAGTTTGCTAAGGAATTTTCTTTACATGCAGCTATTGCTAAGAAGATTGGAGGATATAAACTGTCTCTTCATACCGGGAGTGATAAGTTTTCTGTTTATCCTATCTTTGCTCAGGAAACCGAGGGGCTTTGTCATATTAAAACTGCTGGGACCAGTTGGTTAGAGGAAGCAAAGGTTATTGCCATGAAAGACCCCGCTCTTTATCGAGAAATTCATCAATTTGCTTTAGTGAATTTTGAAAAAGATAAAGCTTCTTATAATTTAACTACCGATCTTTCCCGTATACCCGATATAGATACAATTTCTGATGATAAATTAGTAAATCTTTTTAAACAGAATGATTCTCGGCAACTTATTCATATAACTTATGGTTCTATTTTAAGGGCAAAGGATAATGTAGGAAAATATATCTTTAAAGATAGAATCTATCAAGCTCTATTTCGATATGAAGAAGATCATTACCGCGAAGTTTATAATCATATTAGGAGACATTTGGAACTTTTGGTTAGTATATAAATACAGTAACAAGTAATGTGTAATAAGTAATAAGTAAATATCGGGGCGGATAAATCCGCCCCCTACATCAAAAATACATTATATACTAATAGTTGAGATTGCCACGCTTGCCTTGGGCAAGCTCGCAATGACAGAAAGAGGGAAAATTTTTAATAAATTGTTGAACTCAAGGAAGGAGATAACAATGAAGGAAATTTTAAGTATGTTTAGCTTAGAAGGGAAGACTGCGGTAATTACTGGCGGTGCTGGTGTTTTAGGTTCTTTTATTGCTAAAGGATTAGGCAAAGCCGGAGCTAAAATAGCTATCTGCGATATTATCAATGCGGAAAAAATTGCTACAGAGCTGGAATTAGAAGGAATAACAGCCAAGGGATATTATATAGATGTAATCGATATCGAAAAAATAAAGACTTGTAGAGATGAAGTAATTAGAGATTTTAGTAAAGTTGATATTCTACTAAATGCTGCTGGTGGGAATATAAAAGAAGCAACTACATCAGAAGAACTTAAATTTTTTGACCTTCCTCTTTCTGCTTTAGAGAAAGTGATTGAGCTTAACCTCTTTGGAGGAGCAATTCTTCCTTCTCAGGTTTTTGGAAAAGATATGATAAAAAACAAAGAGGGTGGGTCTATTATAAATATTTCATCTATGAACGCCTTTCGACCCCTTACCAGGATTCCTGGGTACTCCGTAGCTAAAGCAGCGGTAAGTAATTTTACTCAATGGTTAGCGGTTCATTTTGCTCAGGAATATAATAAAAAACTGAGAGTTAATGCAATTGCCCCCGGGTTCTTTCTAACCACTCAAAATCGTTTTCTACTTACCGATAAAAAAGGGAATTTAACTCCTCGAGGTAATACTATCATTGCCCATACCCCTATGGGTAAATTTGGTGACCCAGAAGATTTAATTGGAACCTGCGTCTGGCTTGCCTCTGATGCCTCAAAATTTGTAACTGGTATTATCGTTCCTATAGATGGGGGATTTAGTGCCTTCTCGGGAGTGTAAAAAAAACAGTAATTAGTAATGTGTAATATGTGATGTGTAATGAGTAATAAGTAAAGAGTTAGATAGTTAGTTGGTTACCTGGTTAGCTGGTTGAGGAATAAGTATATTGAAGAATTAATATTAATAAATTAATTAACCAACAAACCAGTTAACTAGCCAACTAAATACTAACGACTATTCACTATTCACTAACGACTAAATATGGAGGAGAGGTAAATGAAAAAACAAAATATTGGATTAATTGGTTTAGGTCCTATGGGTCAAAATTTAACTTTGAATATGGAAAGTAAAGGTTACTCTGTGGTTGTGTTTAATAGAACAAGCTCAAAAACAGAAGATTTTGCCCATGGCTTAGCAAAAGGCAAAAATATATTACCTGCTTATTCTTTAGAAGAATTTGTAAATTCTTTAGAAAGCCCCCGTAAGATGATTTTATTGGTAAAACAGGGGAAACCAGTTGATAATTTTATTGCAAAACTTATCCCTTTATTAGATAAAGGAGATTTGATTATAGATGCTGGTAATTCTTATTTCAAAGATACGATAAGACGTAATAAAGAGTTAAATGATTTGGGATTATTGTTTATGGGTACAGGTATTTCAGGGGGAGAAGAAGGGGCTTTAAAGGGGCCTGCTATAATGCCCGGCGGGCAAAGAGAAGCCTATAATCTGGTAGAAGATTTATTTAAAAAGATCGCTGCCAAAGCTCATGATGGTGTCCCTTGTGTATCCTATGTTGGACCAGATGGGGCAGGTCATTTTGTTAAGATGGTGCATAATGGCATTGAATATGGAGATATGCAGTTAATCGGTGAATGTGTTTGGGTTTTTAAAAATGCCTTAAATATGAGTTCAGAGGAGATTGCCCAGATTATGACCAGCTGGAATAGTAATAATGACCTTCTTCGTTCTTATTTAGTAGAGATTACTGGGGATAGCATGAAAGAAAAGGATAAGAAAAGTGGAGAATATTTAGTTGATCGAACTGCTGATATTACTCGAATGAAGGGAACGGGGACCTGGACCGTGCAAAGTGCTTTAGAACTGTTAGTTCCTATACCTTCTATTACTGCAGCGGTTTTCTCTCGAGAGATGTCCCAGGATAAAGGGTTAAGGCTAAAAGTCTCAAAAAAGTTATCTGCTTTTAAAGAAAAATACGGGGGAGAAAAAGAACAGTTTATCCAGATTGCCCATGATGCCCTATACTTGGCCAAGGTTTCCTCTTATGCCCAGGGAATGGCTTTATTACAAGCAGCCTCCAAGGAATATAACTGGGACCTCAACTTAGGGGAAATTGTTCAAGGATGGAGAAGTGGCTGTATAATCCGAGCTCAGTTTTTAGATGAAGTTACCAAAGCCTATAAAGAAAATCCAGAGATTCCTAATCTTTTAACTGCTCCTCGATTTGCAGAAGTAGTTAAATATAATCTTAAAAAATTAGCTAATTTCATCGATGTTGCACATTGGGTAAGGGTACCTGTTCCAGCCATGAGTAATGCTTATGATTATATCCTGCAACTGGCTAGTCCGGTAATGATCTCTGCACAAGTATCTGCCTTACAAAGAGATTATTTTGGGGCACATGGTTACTTTAAACTTGAAGGATTAGAT
>Ga0210056_1004074_pt1 | contig 11570 bp, 8 predicted proteins | sample CryGeyCG2014_080_2_FD_183965 | JGI IMG/M metagenome (GOLD analysis project Ga0210056, IMG submission 183965) | Groundwater microbial communities from aquifer - Crystal Geyser CG07_land_8/20/14_0.80 (SPAdes) (version 2) | ecosystem: Environmental > Aquatic > Deep subsurface > Groundwater | place...
GGTCTAATGTTCCTAATACTTTCCATTCTTGTCGAAGTGTCAGGCAAGGTAAAAACAATTTCCAGACTTCCTGGATTTTCTACTACAGTCATCTATGCACCTCCAAGTGTTAGATTTTCCTGAAACGAGTTCAGGACAAGTTTTTGAGGTTGGGAAACGTGCACATTGAAGCTCTTCACCTTCCTCATATATAAATATGCATGGGGGGGCGAAAGATTTTTGCGGAGAAGCAAGGTATAATGCGATAAAAAGATAAAGAGACTTGATTCTTATCGCTTTTCCATCTGCTAAGACATCTCCTTTTAGGAAGAAAACGATGTCAATGGACAATAGTTCACTAAGCCGTTAAAATTAACACTTCGTTACTTTTTTCAAAAAAGCTATGAACTACATAATTCTAAGTATATAATAAATGTGGAAGTGGGTAGGTTGAGAATTTACAGAACTCTTGCTGATGCTATTGTAGGAATGCATTTTGCATGGTTTGTCTTTATGTGCAGCGGATGCCTTCTTTCTGTTTTTGCTTTGAAATCTAAAAATTTTCTTGAAAGAACCTTTGCGAGAACTTTTCACCTTTCAGGAATTATTTTTATGGGAATTCTTGCTATTCTTGATATTCCTGTCCCCTTACCGTGTTTGAAAACTATCTCAGAGCAAAATATAACCCTCTCCTCGCTTATAAAGAGGCATTCATCATTCACTATCTCAAAAAAATTATTTACCTTGACGTAAATCCTATTCTGGTAACAATAGTAACTGCATTTGCCGCAGTTTACACAATAGTTACTTATGTCATAAGACCTCCCCGCCGATTCAAAGAGTTTTTTAAACCCAACTTACACAGTGAAAGACAACAGAAACTCTTGTAGCCCTGGGCTTTAAGACTTTTTTAGAATTATACATTAATTTTGTAACTTTTGTATGTATATGAGATTCAAAAAATGCAGGAGGTGTAGAGCTTGCTTTTCAGACACAGGCTCTCTCTGCCCTGTTTATAAGGTAAAAGATAAGAAACATTAGTGAAATAAGAAGTAGAGACGTGGAAAGTTTTGAATAAGTTACGATACATATGAGATTGCTATCTCTAAATTTTTCATATAGATTTGGTGAGGCAATTCGTGAATTTGACATAACATAAAATTAAATTATAATAATTCAAGGGAGGGATTAAATATGAAGAAAATTTTGTTATTAGCAACGGTCTTTTTGATTGTCTTTTCTCTATTTAGCACAGCTTTTGGTGGTGCCGATTTGTTCGGTGTTCGAGATGTAGTCCAGGGAAATAAGGGTGACTTCATTCCAGATGAACTTGTAATCGGTTACAGGGACAATGCAAACTTTGATGAAGTATCGAACAGGGTGAGAAATGCGTTCAGTCTTGTTCTAAAGGAGAAAGGTTATAAAGCAAATTTTGAGGTTGTAAAGATTCCGAAAAACAAAGGTCTTGACCAACTTATTTCTGAAATTGCAAAAGATAAAGATGTAAAATATGTTGAGCCAAATTATATTGCTTATGCCTCAACTGAGCCCAATGATCCGTACTTTCATCCCTATCAGTGGAATTTCTACGACTACGGAATGTTAAGCAATGGCTACGCTTCAAACTACGGAATTCAGGTAGTTTCTGCATGGAATATCACAAAGGGTAAGGGTGTAAAAATCGCAATAGTTGACACAGGTATTGCATATGAAGATTATGGCACTTATAAAATTGCACCTGACCTAGCCGGAACAAACTTTGACTCTGCAAACGCTTATGACTTTATTAATACTGACGCTCATGCTAATGACGATGAAGGACACGGCACTCATGTCTGTGGAACAATTGCTCAAACAACGAACAATTCGTATGGTTGTGCAGGGATTGCATATGAGGCAACGATGCTTCCTGTCAAAGTGCTTGATGCATCAGGTTCAGGTTCTTATACTGCAGTTGCAAATGGTATAAGATGGGCAGCAGATAAAGGGGCAAGAGTCATCAATCTGAGTCTTGGAGGAAAACCAAGCTCTACAACCCTGTATGATGCTGTAAAATATGCGTATGGTAAAGGAGCAGTTATTGTTTGTGCTGCAGGAAATAGTGGAATTCCAAAATTAATATACCCCGCTGCTTATACAGAATGCATTGCTGTTGGAGCAACTCGCTTTGATGGTGCAAGAGCAAAATATTCAAACTACGGAAGCGCTCTCGATATAGTTGCCCCCGGTGGAGACTCCAATGTTGACCAGAATAAAGACGGATACGGCGATGGTATACTACAGCAAACATTTGCTTCAGGAGATCCAACTAATTTTGGCTTCTGGTTCTACACAGGCACTTCAATGGCAACCCCACACGTTTCAGCAGTTGCTGCACTGGTACTATCTGTCAACTCAGGCTTTACCAACGAACAGGTAAGAACAGCCCTTACTTCAACTGCAAAGGACCTTGGGGCAAAAGGTTGGGACAAGTATTACGGTTATGGTTTGGTTAATGCACTCGGTGCAGTGAGCTGGAAGCCATAAAATATAAACGTAATTTCAAAAGGCCCGTGTATAAATCACGGGCTTTTTGCTCAAGGTATATATAATTTGGAGGCAACAGGTAGTAAAAATGAACAATGGATAAATGTATTTCTTGTGCTATTAGGTATAAATGTTTATTATGGAAATACTGCTCCTTACAGGAACCTGTACGGCTGGTGTATTCTTTGTTTCTTTAACAACTGCGAAAACAACAACGAAAGCGATGAAAATGAGTACAATGACGCCAAATATTCTATCCTTCTCCATACTGTTTCCTTCTATAATAACGTATTAAGTGGATAACCATCCACGGAATCTGCCTCAACAGGACGAACAGCCCAAGATAAAAGGTAGTCATTATAATAAAGTGTGGATAATGGTAAATTTTTGCAGCAATGATCGGATCAACAATATATAGTGAAAGTCCGCCAACAGGCATATTCCACTTTGTAAAAAACATCGCAAGGAAAACGGTGATAAAAATGAAAGGGACTGCTCTTGGCATAACATAGAGGAAGTATCCAATTGAAGAAGAAAGCCCTCTACCGCCTCTCCATTTGAGAAATGGCGACCAGAGATTGCCGCAAACCGTTGAGGCACCTAAAAGTGGAATAGTATAATCTGGAATAGAGTTTAAATGGCTGAAAACTGCCATCGTAACAATGGGTTTCAGTATATCGAGAGTCCCGGTAATAATTCCTGAAAATCTCCCAACTGTATGGAATACATTTGTTGCACCAATGTTAAACGTCCCAATTTTTCTGACATCAATGCCTTTAAGCTTTCCAATGATAAACCCCATGGGAATTCCACCTACAAAATAAGAGATTAAAGTACTAATGATTAATTGCAAACTCATCTTATAATACCCTGTGCGCTGCTGATACAACGTTTCCTATAACGTTTTTCAACTTGCCATTTACTGTACAGTCTGCAACAGGTATATGCCCCACCGTCAAACTGAACCGCAATGCTTTTTACATTAATATTATCTTTACTTCTCAAACTTACCCTTATTCTCCCTTCTTGTGCTTCTTTAAAAAAGCAGCGATCCTTATATCTTTACATGTATTACGTTACAACACTGGTGATAAAATACAAATCTTTTAAAGAATATACCCATACTTTTATTTTTGTCAAGAAAATGTAATCTCATATATTTAGTTGAATAGGTTACGATACATATGAGACACGAATATCTCTGAATTTTTCATATAGATTGGTTGATGAGCAGTGATTCAAGTTCGTTTAGATTTATGGACATAAAAAATCCTTAGTTATCTTCCTGCTAATAAAGCCTCTTTTATTTTCTCTGTGTAGATCATTTCTGTCTTTAAGTGCACTATTGTTCTACGAATGTATTTACTCTCCTTGTTCCTTTCGTCTTTGTTTTAATTCTTAATACATACTTCAATTGTCTGCCTTCTGCTCCTCTTTTTATTTGAAATTAACCTTTCTATCTTTTAGTTATCAATTCCTTTTTCAATTTGAAAACGTATTTAAATGTAGGCAAATTATTTTCGTGGTTATGAGAGTCTCCACTCCCTCGGCACCATCAAAAACGACGACAAAATTTTCTGTTTCATCAATAAAGAGGAAAGCAAGACTCTCCCCTCTTCCGCACCATTATCAAACTATTCCAGTTGATTCACAGCAGAAAAAAATAAATCTATTTTTTCTTTCATCTTTCCTACTTGCGAAAGAGAACGCCCCTCATCTCCACCAAACCTGTTCCGAAACTTGGAAAATACCTAAACTGCTTAAGGAATTATCAGAGTTGCTAGGCCATGAATGATGTGCACTGTATAAAATGTTTACATTCTTCTCAAAGTAAAATTATTATATACTAGAAGGCCCTGACTTGTTCAATGCAGGGGCATTTCTGTTGATCAAGAACAAAGACAATAATATTCTAAGAGTTACTTTTAAGACCTAAAAATTATTTGATGAAGTTAATTATTGAAAAAAAGTGTCTCGTTTTTTTTTGCAAAGTCCATTGCATTGCTAAACACCTGCATAACTGTAAGTAAATTGTCTTTATAGTGGTCTTTGTTTTGTCTTTGATATGCTGGTTTGCAGTGCGCCCTTAAATGGTCTTTGAAATGAGCCAGCGAATTAAAAGTCCATTTGCGCTGCTTAGCCCGCATGACATCTTAATATAACTAGTCAAGCGGTATGCAGAAAGAGCGCATACCGCTTGGAGTAAAATGGCAGTATTGCCGTCTTTTCGTGGGTTACCTGAAATGCCTATTACATATATAACTTACTCCTACTTTCCTACAGGAATACGCTCGATTCTTATTTTCACCATATTCTCCCAATCTGGACAAGACGCTACAGAGACATTAGGATCTTTCTCCCAAGGAAGTTGACCCCCAAACTGCATCACACATAAGTATGGAAAAATATTATCCATGAAAAATAGGCACAACTTTAAACCCTTAACAGTCCCACCCTCATTGAATAGGGTAAGATCTATTTCTTCACCTACCTTATGACCTGCATCGCATTCGCCTTTTACATCAGTAATCTTACCCATAAGTTTGTAAGACATGGATATCTCCTCTTTATTCTATTTCCAATGTTTTTCATTAAGTTCATGTCGAGTAATATTTCATATAACGGTTTAAGCATAGAAGAACTCCAAGCAAAGCAGGTAGTAGGTCTCCCTTAATTTCCTATCGTTGAGACTAACTCCTTGAGGTTCTTAAATCGGTATTTTTCAAAATCTTCCTGATTAACTCTTATGAAAAACCATTTGTCTCCAGTCAAATTAGTTGCATCTTCACACCATAATATTGTCCTATTATCTTTATGCTCAACATCAACATCTTCTCTACCTTTTGTTTCAATAATTACATGCTCTTTTTCTTCAGTTAGCACAAGAAAGTCAGGATAATACAACCTTAGATTTCCGTTCGCATCTCTATATTCCACAAAGAAGCCAATTTTAGAAGCAATCTTGCTGAATGCTATTACATCGGGGGCTCTATCTAAGAATTTGGCAAAATCAACTTCAAAATTATTATCACATGGGACATAATTGAAAATGCATTTATTCGCTGGATAAACCAATTTTGACCAAGGAAAAGGTCTTGTATCCGAGAGTTTCATAAAATCTCCCATTTCAGGTTCTCTTTCTACAAAAGTCATATCTTTGAAAATGCCCACAAATAATTTTATTATCTGCTCCTGAATCTCTGGCGAGCTAAGTTTATAAAGAACCCTTGGATCATCCAGGTTAACCTTTTCAGTGAACAGTTTTTCAACTACATACTTTTTTACCAATGGATAGAAACTTGCGAATGCCCCTCCTATCTTTAATTGCTTAAGTATTTGGTCCGTGTAGTATGCAATTACACTTTTAGAGTCTTGAGGCACTGGCAGATCCCACTTCCTTTTAATTACCTCCATTCCTCTTAACATATCAACTGCGATATATTGCATTTCAAGGATTTTGTTCTCTAATGGGACAAAAAGAGAAGGCAATTTTTCAACATTTGCATCATCTACATAAAATTCTTTTATACGAATTCTCGGACTCAATATAGGTATCTCAATATTCTTATCCAATTTATTTTCATCTACGAAGATGGTTGTTAGGTTAATAGATTTTCCTGTATCAAAGTCAGCAAATTTAATACCCTCTTGTATTTCCAATTCTTCGAGAATATCTATTAAGCCAGGTGGCCCAATGACTTCAAGGACATTTATGGATTTGTTTACATTTGCATCTTCATCGGGGAACATTTTTCTTAATCCTCTTCCAATAACCTGTTCAGGAAGCACTTTTCTTTCTGATGTATAAGAACGCAAACCAACAATAACATTTACATTCCTTACATCCCATCCTTCGTTCAACATCAAGGTACTTACTATTGCTTCATAAGGATTCTTTTCAGGGTCGGGGTCGTCAATGGTCTTTGCAAACTCCCTTGCTTTTGGTAAATCAGATTTTTTTACTTCCCCCGTGCTGTCTGTGTGTATAAGTAAAACTTTACCTTTAAGGTCTGGAACAGCGGTATTAACATACTCAAAGATTTCATCTGCTTCCTTGTTTTCGGGACACTGAAAGAAAAGTACAGGTTTTTTAGATAATGGCTTCAATGCATCTTTGTATTCCCGCCATCTTCTTATCCCAGCATCAATCCATGCTCTATATCTCTCAACTGCTTTCTTTGAAGCAATCTCTTCAGCGTTTATGACTCTGCCTTTTAATGGTAATTTAACAATGTTCATTTCAATTGCTTCCTTAAGTGGGAAATCTACAATGATCCACGGGAATAAAGCGCCAGTTTCTGTATGTGGCGTTGCAGAGAAATCGAGTTCCATATTAATGCCTTTATCATATTGAGAAGTCAAATTCCTATGAAGACTCAAAAGTATCTTTTTCCAAGCCTTTTCAAAATGATAAATATGATGTGCCTCATCTTTGAGAATCATTATATTCGGACAGAGAGTAAGAACTTTTTTTATTCTATTCTCCTGATAAATATCAGAAACATTGTAAACTTCTGGCAAATCCATTATTTTGTCTACATATTCCTCAACTTCTTTCTCTTTATTTTTTCTTTCTTCTAATTGCTGGATATTGGTTAAGAATAGCACACTTTCCGGGATTACATGAATTGGATCCTCCTTGAGGATTACTTTCAGGTCAAAATCATCAAGCCATTCAGGTGGAACGAAAGGCCAATCCTTGAATATTCTCCCATCCTTGAAATCTCGTGTGAGTCTGTCATAGATAACGTTTTTCTCACCTGCTATAAGTAAAAATTTAGATGTATAGTCTGTTTTGTTTTCCTTTTTATAGTTGAAATACTGCCAGATAATACTCAAAGCCATTACAAATGTTTTACCAGAGCCGGTTGCCATCTTGAAGGCGTAAAGAGGGTATTGGTCATAAGATGGGTCGTAGCCCTGAATTGGACCAGCACCGAAATCTCTCGCCATGTCTATGAAGTATCGCTTTTTCATCGCTTCATAAACATAAATCAAAGTTTCAATTGCCTCCCTTTGGCAGAACCAAAACTCAAATTGCTCCCTCTGAACCAAATGGTCTTCGTTAAACCAGTATTGCAATAAGCGGCGGGTAGTTTCTGTCGTATTAGAATACCCTTGATTTCTCCATGTAAATACTGCCTTACGCAGTTCATTTACAAGATATGCCCTGCTTGCGCGTCTTTGTCCTGGGTGTAAGAGTTCGATTGGTCTCATAAACTTATACCTAAATTGTTGAGGACTTGTTTTGTTTTTATATTTGCGCTTTCTGCATCTTTTATATTCGTTTTTTTCTGACCATCATAATCGGCCTTATTCCGCATTATTCTTAACTCATCTAAAATCTTCCCTGCTTGTTTTTCCTCAAGTTTAGTTGAATCTTTATAGTGAGTTATAACTTTTCTATGAACTCCCGGGTCATTTGTATTACGAGGTCTGTAGAATTCTAATCCTGCTTTATTCCGTAAAAGACAAAATACTCCATAGTAAGCTCTACTAATTACTGACCTATTATATGCTTCCTCCATAGAATTTTTATTTACTTCATTGTATAATTTTTCTGCTAATTTTATATAATCTTTCCAATCAAAACTCATAAGTATTCCTCTGTTATACACAGTTTTCCTTGAGTCTTATCCATAATATTAAGAAACCACGTCCTGTCTAATTCATTCATTAGTTCCCTTGCTTTTTGAGGTGCATAAGGAGATTTGATAACTACAAAAAGTTCTTCAAAATCTTCTTCAGGATCGCTGTGAAGCTCAAGGATTAGTTTAATGCTCTTGCCGAATATTCTGTAAATATTTTTAGGAGCTTCCTTAAGGATATCAGCCAAGTAGTTATTCTGCATAATAAAGTTTCTAATTTCTTCTACATTTGAAAATTCATAAGCTCCTTTAAGTTCATCTAATATATCTTTTCTTTCTAATCCGAGCGTAGTTGAGTTGTCTATAACAATGAGATTTGAATAAATCAAGGATGTATCGAATTTAAACCTTGGAAAATTAGTTATATCTAATTTACTCATATTTCCCGTGGTTGGACTCTGCACAGAATTAAAAAAAGAGCTTGTTTCCTGCAAGTTGATTTCTGATATCTCCATTATTCAAACCTCCTTAGTAATTCTCCCTCAATTATTTTGAAAAACCACTTGTGCGTTAATTCATGAGCAGATTTTACCCAATCAAAAATCTTCCCCTTTTCTTGAGGAATGCTTTCACCTGTTAAGTTAACCGCTGTTTCCCATAGAATAGCATCTGAAGTTCGTATTTTTCCTTTAAAGACACGCATATGAATTGCCCCTTTTGGTTCCGTCGACGGAAAAGAAAACCTGAAATCAAAATCAGCAGGCCGTTCACTAACGTTTGTTTCCGTAAAAATTTCTTTATTAACATCTATGTTTACTTTCATCTTTTCTCCAAGAAAAGAAAATATGTCGTCATGCTCGTAATCAAACGCTATCGTATCAATGTATCTTAGCAATAATGTATTCACTTTCAGGTTTTTTCCTGCGTCTGGATATGATTCAAACAAAACAGTAATAAGTTCAGAAATTCTTTTCTCAAAATCATCCCATTCATACCCTGCAGTGTCATTCAAAGTAATAACTCCTGGTCCTATCTGAACGAGAGGCCATTTGTCCTTTTCTTTCCTGAATCGATATTGAACAATATATCCGGCGATTTCATCTGGCATAGTCGCAGTAGATAATGGCTCGTAATAAGGATACTCTTTATTTATTCTTTCGTATACTCTTCCTATAAGTATCTTATAATGTGGATCGACTTTTACCCCAGGTTGGATTTCTTTTAACTGCCATCTGAGTTCAAATATTGCCTCCACTAATGGTTTATTCTTTAAAATTATTTTTTCCATTCTTGCCTCCAACTTTTAATTTTATCACTTTATTCGTATCGTTCCCGAACACATCCACAACTTTCACCATTATCTGATATTCGCCTTTTTCATTATACATGTGTTTTGCCTCATAATCAACTCTTGGGTTCTTCTTCGTCCTGAAACTCTGCCATTGATTATGGAAGGTATCGCCTTTGTAATCCCAATCTACTGCCCAGTAATCTATCAATTCTCTTGAATCCCTTACTTTGCTTGCTATCTCTGCAAGCTCTGCTGTTGGCGAAAGCTGAAAGTCTGTAATTTTAAGCGTCAATTCATCACCTTTTTCTTTTGTTTCAATCTCCAAATATGCAACTTCAGCAAATTTTACGTGTTTTAAGAGTTCTTTTTCTACTACTTGATCAGGCACTTTTAACAAATTCAAATCAAAACCTACAAGGGAAGATTTTATTTCATTCACTGATGGGATCTGAACAAGTTTTATATCAACCCCATTCTTCTCTGCTAAAGTTTTTGCCAGTTCATTAACTTCATAACTCCACTCCCAGCCAAGTATATCTGCTTTATTGAAATTGTTTGCCCTGCACTCAATAACAACTTTCTCAACTTCTTCCATCGTAACAGGAGCGTTCAGAGGACCAATATGCACTGCTCTATCTCCTTTTCTTCCGTGAATGTATCTAAAGCCAGTTAACGGCTGTGATTGATAGAGTTTAAGCATAAATGCAAGATATTCATCCTGCCTCTCCTGCCAGTAAACCGTTTCATAATTGCCAATGTTCCAGAGCTCAAAAGGTCTTGCTGGTTTATCGTATTTTTCTTTATTCTCATTCAGCAAATCCTTCGAGTTATGAATATCCAGAAGTCTTTTCCTTGTCACTTGTATTGCAAACTTAGATAAATCGCAACCCGTCCATCTTCTTCCAAGTTTCTCTGCGGCCGCTAAAGTTGTGCCAGAGCCACAGAAGAAATCAGCTACGATGTCCCCTGGATTGGATGAGGCAAGGATAATGCGCCTGAGGAGGGCTTCGGGTTTTTGGGTGTCGTATGCTTGATATTCCGAGGTATTTGCTCTCACATAAGGAATATCAGCCCATACATCTCTGGGAAACATTCCAAGTTCTGGATTCTCTATATAAACTTTCTCTGCTAATTTTTTTGCATCGAAACTCCCGCCCCTTAAATAATACCATCCCTTTTCGTCTTTCTTTAATGATTTTTTTACTCTATCAGAATAATCCATATAAATATTTTTATCATCTCGAAAAATATAATTTTCAGTTTTTGAATAAAATAAAATTATCCCATGTGACCTAATAAAAAATCTAGATGTCTGAGCAGATGCGGCAGGGTAGTTCCATATAATCTCATTCCTAAAATTCTCATACCCAAAAATCTCATCCAACATCACCTTAACATAATGCCCCACATGCCAGTCTAAATGGACATAAATAGAGCCATTTTCAGCCAGAAGTTCTCTCATCAAAACTAATCGCTCATACATATACTTGAGATAAGAAGCAATACCACCGCTCCATATATCTTTGTAAGCACGTTCTTCTATAATTGACGGCTCTTTTTCTATCTGATCATCTCCAATTTTTATTCTCACAGTAAAATCCGCACCTGTGAAGAATGGCGGGTCAATGTAAATGAGGTTTATCTTTCCTGCCCAGCCCTGCTTTATTAACGACGACATCACAAGTTTATTATCACCCCAGATAAGAAGATTTTTCCAGTCTTTTGGATAGTCTTTTGGCCATTCATCTTCAGGGAAAAGTGGAACTGTAATCCCACCTTTGATTCTCGGCTTATTTATGGTTTCTACTACTTGAAAAGGAAGGTTTGGTTTTTCAATTGGTAATTTCTCCCCTTTCTCAAATTTATCATATTTATCTGCCCAGAGCAGTTCCACGTATTTTTTATTATTTTCAGCCATATTTATCTTCTCCTTGAATATGATGCCACCACTTCATATAACTAACTTATAACCGAGTCCTCGAATATAAACCATTTTGTCTAAAATATTCATGCCACTCCTCCTTTTACTTGAATAATACAACATTCCCAAAATTGGGTAAATACAATAACATCTACTCTCAATATTAATTATTGCTAAATGAAAATGTTTGTCAAGGCTAATGAATAAGTTACGAAACATACGAGACTACTACCTACATAAGAATTTGACACCGATAAATTTCTTA
>Ga0210056_1004077_pt1 | contig 11563 bp, 5 predicted proteins | sample CryGeyCG2014_080_2_FD_183965 | JGI IMG/M metagenome (GOLD analysis project Ga0210056, IMG submission 183965) | Groundwater microbial communities from aquifer - Crystal Geyser CG07_land_8/20/14_0.80 (SPAdes) (version 2) | ecosystem: Environmental > Aquatic > Deep subsurface > Groundwater | place...
TTCATTCACCGCAAGAATTTGGAAATCATCCCAGTTCCGATAAAACACGAACAAAATGATTATACCAGATGTTCATTCCAAGATAGGTCATTTTCCTTTCGGAGATACTGCAAAACATAGTGATTCTTAGAAACATTTATTATACATCAATAACAATGATAGCATGATGAGATCTAAAACATCCCTACTCCTAGTCTATACTTTTATCTTAATGATAATGCTCAATGCTTTTTATGGTGCTTGCAATCCTGAGAATGTTTCAACTACAGATGAAACATTGAAAGATGTATCTAAAAGTGTAAAATCACCCTCTGGTTGGAGTGATGATATAAGATTAACCTACACAATAGATCCCTTAGACTGGGACCAAGAAAACGACACAAGTAATGCTAGGATAGCAGTATGGGGTAACACTATCCACATGGTTTATGAGAGATTATGTATAAATTATACTGAAATACAACCAGGAATCTGGGCTTGGGCTGTTACACTATCTGATATTTATTATATAAGAAGTGAAGACGGGGGTAAAACATGGACTGAGCCTATGAAATTTACTTATGATGAATTTGATCCTGATTCTCCGACATGTTATAACGGCTCCTTTTCACCTAAAATAGTAGTCTCTGGCAATAATGTCCATGTTATATATGAGCGTTTAATGTATGGTGGTAATGATGAGATAATCTATAGGAACTCAACAGACGGGGGCGTAACATGGAATGAAGAAAAAATGTTAACACCAGATGATGGTTACATGTCAAGAGGCTCATATACCGCACTTAATGGCTCAACAATTCATGTCGTATGGATTGACAATATATCTGGTCTAGATTGGAAAGAAATTTTTTATATGCGCAGTCTGGATGGTGGTGTTACATGGGATGATGGGCAGGGAAACATTGACCTGCCTAGGCAAATAACATTTCCCTTACCAAATGCTGATTGGGGTTTAATTGTTTCTGGGATAGCGGTAAGCGGCTCAAACATCCATGTGACAGGGGCTCAATCTCTTTCTTTTAAGGAAGGAGGAGAACAGTGGTCTGAGTGGTGCAGTATGTATCTAAACTCAACAGATAATGGTGAAACTTGGAGCAATACAACAATCATAAGCAGAGTGGATAAAGAGGGCTCATTCTACCCAAGGGTAGCAGCCTATGACTCTAATATTCATCTTGTTTGGGAAGACTGGGGCTATCCTGATGATGGTGGAGAAGCTGAGGTCGTTTATCGTAACTCAGTAGACAATGGCGTAACATGGAATTCTTGGATAAGATTAACAAACGACATGGTTAGGTCGGAGCAACCTACAATTGCAGTAAAGGAGAATAAGGTTCATGTAGTATGGGTTGATAGCAGGGACCATTACCCTTATGAGGATGCATTTGAAATATATTATATTAACTCACCAGATGGTGGGAGGACATGGGGTGATGAAACAAGATTAACATATGCTAAAAATAGTTCTGTGATGCCTGAGATAATATCAGTTAATGGTTACACACATCTTGTGTTTATAGACAATCGAACAGGTGATAACCATGATATGGAGGTTTATTACAAACGTTCCCCAGATTTTACCAACATCACCTATATAAACGAAGATTGGAATGTGAATACAACAGAGGTTAGAGCAAACGAGACTATTGTTTTGACTGGTAACTTAACAATAGAGAACAATGGGAATCTAACATTTAGAAATGTTACATTAAAAATGAATTGCTCATTTAATGGTGAGTATCATATAGAAGTACAAACAGGCGGAGAATTCTATATCTATGACAACGATAATGATAATACAACTACAGAGGATGCATCAAATATTACATCTAATACTGCTCACCGTTATCTTTTTTGGGTTAGAGAAAATGCAAAGATGGTTATGAGAAACTCGTGTATGTATTACTGCGGATACGAACCTTCACCATGGGAGCATTGCGGTTTGTATATTAAATCAACTGATATGGTTATCATCGATCACTGCTTAATCTCGAATAATTATAATGGTGTGTTTCTTAAAAATTCAAATATTACTATTAGCAACACCACTATAGAATTTGCTCATGAGGGGATTTGGTGTAGATATTCTTCTCCTGTGATTAGTAATAATATACTAATTTCTAACTCTCAACATGGTATTGTTTGCGACGAACATTCGAACGCAAAAATTGACAACAACATTGTGATAAACAACCAAATTAATATTCAGATTCAAACATATTCTGAACCTTTTATTATTAATACCAACGCATCCTCAAGTAATGAAGATGGTATTTTTTGTGCAGGGACTCAAACCATGATTATAAATTGTGTAGTGATAAATAATCCAATACTCGGAATCGGTGGAACTGGTGGCGCTTACGCAACAATTGTTAATTCTACAATTGCGAATAATGGTTGGGGTATTGGTGGTCGCGGTGATCTCTCTCTCTCTAGTTCTTGGTTCACTACAATAAATACCTCGTTTAATAAGACAAATGTATATTTTGATGCCTACTCAAATCTCACAGTTAAATGGTATCTTAATACAAAGATAGTGGATCTCGCCAACGACCCTGTGTCTTCTGCCAAAGTGATTATTAAAAATACGGCTGCGGAAGAAGTCTATAATGGGACAACTGACTCAGACGGCTATGTGAGATGGCTTCCTTGTACGGAACACGTGCAAAACCAAACAACTACTGTTTACCATACGCCTCATAATATCACTGTGACTAAGGATGGTTATACAACAGGTTACGCAAATGTTACAATGAACGAGAGTAAGGAAATAACAATTACGCTTTTAAAGGAACATGATAATATACCACCAGTAATTATTAGTCATAGTCCTATAGGTGAGAATGTTCCTCTGACTTCACATATTTTTGTTAAATTCAATGAAACCATGAACCAAACAAGTGCTGAGAACGCCTTCATTATTTCTCCAAATGTTGATGGTGAGTTTGGCTGGGATAACAACACCTTAATATTCATGCCAACAAACCTGTTATCCTACAATACAACATACAATGTAACAATCACAACAAACGCAAAGGATTTGGCAGGCAATTATCTGGGAAACAATTATTCTTGGGGGTTCACAACTGAAAAGGAGAAGGTTAATCATGAGCCAGTAATAAAATGTTATCATCCTCTTTTCAACCCTGTGATCAATGAAACAGAATCCTTAACGTTCAACATTACTGCAACTGATGTCGATACTGGTGATACTTTAACAACACAATGGTACTTAAATGACACATTAGTGGCTACAGGAGAATCGTATACATTTGTATCAGACTACGAGTCAGCAGGCGTTTATGAGATAAAAGTTATTGTTACCGATGACGGTTTTCCACCATTATCAGTAAATCATTCTTGGAATCTAACGGTTCTGAACAAAAACAGAAAACCTGTATTAGAATCTATAGATGATCAGACAGCCTATGAGGGACAACTATTTACACTGCAAGTTAATGCCTCTGATCCTGATAATGACATCATCATGTTTTCAGATAACACAACCCTTTTTGACATAAACCAAACAACAGGATTAATATCATTTACACCAAACTATGATTCAAATGGGGCATATCATATTAATATTACTGTAAGTGACGGTATGGATGTTGATTATAAAGTTTTCACTTTAACAATTGTTGATGTGAATAGAAAACCAACTGCAACAATATCTTTACCGTTGGATAATGCAAAGTTCACAACCAAGGATAACATATTTTTTGATGCAACAGGTTCATCCGATCTTGACAATGATGATCTAACCTACAGTTGGGAATCAAGTATAGATGGAAGCATTGGAAACACTGCATCATTTAGCAAAAAACTGTCAAAGGGAACACATACCATAACACTCACGGTTGATGATGGAAATGGTGGCACAGACACAGCGCAAATCACTGTAACTGTGAATAAACCTTCTGAACCATCAGGAGGATTTATACCATTTGCAAATATTGCAGCCCTAATCATAGGATTAATGTTTTTAACACTCCTCCTAAACCATAAAAGAAAAAAGAAATTTAGAAAAAGAGAAGGGTAGGATTAACCGCTATCTGACATCATCAAATCACCCTTACCATAATGGCATACGGTATTCTCTGGATTTTAATAACATTTTCTTTGCTGATAAAACCTGCCTTTACTGCAGTGTTGATTGTTTTTTCACCAACAAGGTTTGCTGATGTGGCATTTGCCATATGCTCAAGAAAGATTTTTTCACTTACCTTTTTTCCATCATAAAAACTGCTGATCTCCAGACATAGTTTTCCTTCACTAAATTTTTTTCCAATGAGTCCAGAATCGCATGCTGCAACAAGTACGTTTTCCCCTTTACAATATACTTTTAGAGATATCATGAATCACACCGGATAGTATTTACCATTCGGCCTTTGATATATTCTTCCTTCCGTTTTAAGTTTTTCAACAGTTGCCTCAACCTTTTTATCAGGTATTTTCTCATTTATTGCCCTCTCTTCTATCTCAGCATAATCCACTCCGCCATCATGGCTCTTGGACGAGAGTTCTTTTATAATGTCAAGGATTGTTATACTCCTCTCCCTTTGAGAATGCGTCATGCCTGTTGCAACAACATCAACATCAAACTTGCCGGCTTCATAGTCATAGTACACCCTCCTCATGCAGTAGTCCATTATCCTTATAGCCCTGTCAGCATCCTCTCTTGTAATCTCATTATTCAGTCTCATCTTTGCACTTGCTTCTGAAAGACGTACAAAAGCCTCAAGCTGACGCGGTGTTATAGGCACTGGTGCATTTTCCTCTTCACCCTGCCGTCTCAGATTTAAGTAATAATCCTTAAGCGCTGTTTCCGCCTCCTTTGTTATCACAGGGAAAACATGCCTCTTTGAGTATGCTATGTATTTCCGCAGAACAACAGGGGTGATTTCAGGTTCCACACATTTCATTGCTATTTCTTCATCCTCGGCAGAATATTTTCCGTTTTCTTTCCTCTGCCTATGCATTCCGATTTCCCCTGCATAATGCAGTCTGAGTATATGCTCAGCCATCTCAGTATCCTTTTTTGTTTCAGGTTTATCCTCAATAGAAAAGATAAGGTCAAAACGTGAAAGCAGTGCAGGAGGCATGTCTATCTGCTCAGAAATTGGTGTGTATGTGTCAAAACGTCCGAACTTGGGGTTTGCTGCCCCAAGTAATGCGCATCTTGAATGCAGTGTTGCAGTAATTCCAGCCTTTGCAACAGAAATACACTGCTGCTCCATCGCCTCATGCATAGCGCTTCTGTCCTGAGTTGACATTTTATCCAACTCATCAATCGCTGCTATTCCTTTATCTGCAAGTACAAGCGCGCCTGCCTCAAGCGTCCATCTGCCCTCACCAAACTCATCGCGCACAGCAGCTGCCGTAAGACCCGCTGCTGATGCCGCCTTTCCTGATGCATAAATACCTCTTGGTGAAATCTGGGTTATATAACGTAAAAGCTGCGAGTTGTGTACATAAATATCATTTGCAATAAAATTATGATGCTCTGGCACCTGCAAATCATACACAAAATCATCAGAATCAACTTTTTCGGTTTTTTCTACCCTGTCCCAGAATATGTCAGAATCTGCAAGTGTTTTTAAGATGGAAAACCTATGGAGGATGTCAATATTTTTCAATGATAAATATCTTTTTTCAAACGGTTTTACAATTTTCTTTAATGCACTTCTGGATGGTTTCCTATCCCCTTTTTCATAATGTTGATATGATGACCTTGGAACACCGCATTCAGATTGGCTAAGACATAAATCATTCCTTAGTTTTCGCAACATCATAGAATTTATTGGGATTACATCCTTGTTTGTATTAAACATTTTTTTGGAAGATGTTAATTTGTTCAACCTTGATTTTTTTGCTGGTAGAGAGAAACCAATTTCATTTTCAAATGTAACAACATCTTCACCCATGATGTATAAGTCATGGTATACATCGCCTTTGTGCATAGAGTTTGTCGCTCTTCCAAACTTACTATGCAGCTGGGAATGCACACCAAATCTTAGTAACAGATGCTGGACCTGTTTCATCAGTCTTTTGGATGCGCTTGTAATTTTAATCTTTCTTGATTTCAAGGAGACTGTTCCTTCACAATCAAATAATGCAGAAAGAAATGCTTTAATTTCTTTTTCTGAGCATTTAAACAAAAGTTCTGGAACATACTTATGTTTTGACAGCCCGCTTGCGCCTAAATTAACTAAAAATGTTCCAAACTCTATGCTTGGAACAAAAATAACTTTTGCTATTTTGCCTTTATGTGAGTTTCTCATTTTTGGGTTAAGCCCGAGTTTCTTTGATGAAGAATAAAAATCATTTAGGAGTTTCGGGTCATTGTTTGTGAAAAACGCTGTTGAACTAATATATCCTTCATAGGGTTTAATCTCAAGATACCCTTCACCTATGAATAAACCAATAAATCTCCAGAACCAGGGGGTGGTCTTTTTTGGCAGTTTCAATCTAACAGCATTATTTGAAGCTGACTTTGTGTATGGAATGTTTACTGGCTGTGCTCTGCCAAATATATCCAACTTTCTGGGTGTTGCTATAAATTCCCCTTTTCTTAGTTCTTTTGCTTTTTTACATGTTATAAAGCCATTGCAAACAAAAAACGGGTGTGTTGGTGTTACCTTGATTTCCTTGCCTGAAACTGTTTTTATTTTGTACATTTTTTCAGGTGCTGTTCTTTTCCAGACAATGTTTACCTTAGCAGGTATGTTTTTAGCTGTTGAATTCAAAGAGAGTATATCATGGTTTGTTTCTGAATAAATACCATCATCAACTATCCCACTAATTTTTTTGTTTGTAACACCTTCAACAACACTTTGGATAGGCTTTAATGAACCATCTGCCAGAAGAACCTCTGTATCACCAGACACACATTTTGCGGTACCAGGGTCCCCAACCAGAAGAACATGTATATCCCCCCTCACTTTTGTGGAATCAGGCATGGTTTTCGGCACACCTCCAAACAGCTGCAGTGCTAACGCCTCCTTTTCTACATTCATACCATGTATGGTTGGCGCGATAGACGAAATAATTTTCTGACAGACTCCTTTATCCTGACTAAGTTTAATGATTTCCTCTTCATCCTCCGGTGTGATAGATATTTCCTCAAATTCATGCTCCTCAATCTCGATAGAATTCACATCAAGAAAAATATCAAAAACTGTTGATTTTACTCCCCTGTCCCTTCTCTGCATGCTTCTCAGTACGCCATTCAGTATAACCCTGTCACCCGGCGAGATTTTTCCTGTGATGTCATCCTCAGCATACGCAACCAGTCTCTGGGGCTGCGCACCCCCCCTCAGCCCTTCAGGGCTTTCCTGAATCTCAAGTTTCTGCGTGTCAGTAAACACTGAACATTCCTTTGACTCAGAAATCATTGTAAGGAGTTTGAAGCGCGTTGACGCAATGCTTTTACCGCATCCACCCTGATCCTTGTAGCATTCAAGAGGCTCCTTTGCCACCATGTCTTCCTGTGAAACCTTTATGACTGCTCCGCATCTGACACACTGGTATGCAGCCTCTTTAAGTTTGGGACGCACCTCAGTTGCCTTCCTGACAAGCCCTTCTGCCGCTATAAACTTTCCAAGATGCTCGGACCTGAGGTCCCTTATGCCTATTCTTGAAACACCCTTTGGCAGATTCATTATCCTAATATTGATATCAAAACCTGTGATTTCCTTCAACGCTTTTTCACCTGCATATATTGTATTGTTAGGTTGAACGAGTAAGGACTCAGCAAAATCAGAATTCTCAGAGGCAATTACATTATAATCCACAAGTATGCTTTTTTTCTCAGGGTAATCGCGCTCAACATCAGCAATGTCCCCTTTGTAATGCTGAAGGATTCTTTCCCAGATGCCTATCATCGTTTCAACAGTAAAGTCCATGGAATATTGCAATGATATATGTTAATAAAAAGATATCGTAAAGACAGTGGGTTGATTATTCAATCTCTACCTGGTAAACCCTTTCAGGATTCTCCTTATGAATTTTGATAACATCTTCCTGGGTGAAAATATTTTTTTCAAGAAAAAGTTTTGTTACCCTTGGAACAGTTTTAGGTCCAAGAACAGCGCCAGGTCTTTTAATGTCATCCATGTAGTCGGTTTCCATCATAAAACGATTGCTAATTTTTACTGCTTCTTTTACTGCATCCTTTCCAGCCAGGATTGACGGGAAAATCCCGAAATTATCCTCTAATTTGACTAATGTTGGTGAGTGGTGTTTAATTATTTTTTCCCTTTTCAAACCAATCCTGTCTGCCATCTCTGCTATTTCCCTGAATGTTTCCTTTGTCGCAGTTTCTGTGTGGAGTATAACAGGGCATTTGATATCTTTTGCAATAGACATACCATACTCCATTATTTCATTTGATGCTTTCCAGACATCCTCAGAAACATCATAATGGGGTCTTCCAATCTCACCAATGGCGACAGAGTTTTTTCCCATAACATATTTCCCTGCAGTTTCAATTCCTTTTTTCATTTTTTCAACACTGGCTTTTAAAGAATATTTTTCCAGAAGTTTTGTTAGCTCTGCTGGATGAGGACCTAATGCAACAAAAACCTTCACGTTTGTTTCCCTTCTAACAAGCTCAGCAAGTTTCAGGGTTGTTTCATAATCAGTGAACTGCATGGAACTAAGGTTCCGTGCGTTTCCAAATTTGAACTCCGACATCAGGCTTTCTCGAAAGTTCAAATTTGTAAATGGTTTGTGAACAAGCAGGATATGTGTTCCACCTGAGCTCTCAAAATCCTTTACTGCTTTGACACCTGAACCAGCAAAATCAAGATGGAAATGGTTGTCAAAGATTAACATTACAATAATCCGGAGGCTTTCAGTTCCTCTGTAATTTTGTCGACTGCTATCTCAACGTCTTTTGCTTTTTTTGCACCTGTACAAACAAGTTTACCAGAGCCGAACAAAAGTACAGCGACTTTTGGTTCACTAACCCTGTAAACCAGTCCAGGGAACTGCTCAGGCTCATACTCAACCTTTTCCAAACCAAGACTTATTGCAATAGCATTAAGATTAAGTTCTGCATTCAGGTCAGAGGATGCTACAATGTTCTGAACAACAATCCTGGGTTTTTTTGCTACTTTAACACCTGCTTTACCCATGTTCTTTGTTATTTGTTCTATAGCGATCTTTACATCCTTTAAACTTTTCGCACCTGTACAAACAATTTTCCCGGATCTGAATAGCAGCATAGCAGTCTTCGGCTCCTTCAATTTGTATACAAGTCCTGGGAAATGCTTTGGCTTGTATTCAGCCCCCTCCACTGATGCAGCAATCTTCGCCAAATCCAGCTCCTTATTAAATGATGTTGATGCTACAATGTTCTCTATCTTAATCTTTGCCATATACGCAGTATTTATATACCCCTTTATAAAATTTTCTGTAAACTCTGCATGTTACGGAAAACGCTAAAGCGTTTTCCGTAATATCCTTGGAAAAGCCTTTTGGCTTTTCCAGAGGAACCGAAATGTTTTCAGTGGAGATTTTACGTTGAATGCGACGGAAGTTTGGAGTTTAGTTCTATTTGGGCACCTTCCTCAGTATCAAAACTATTACAGCCGCTATTAGGAGCAACATCAGGAGAACATAAAAAACAAGATAGTTAGCAGGCTGTTCTTTTTTTACTTTCAATATATAGATCTGACTCTGACAGGTGTTTCCTGATAAATCGGTTGCGTTTATATAAACTTCCACATCTCTATCAAATGCACCAAGATACGCTCTGTATCCATCACCAGTAGGTATCATGTTTTTACTTCTCCACCCTGAGCCATTGTTATAGAAAAGAACAACATTTTCTACAATGTTGTTGTCCTCTGCATTGCATTCCACCCATATCTCTTTATACGGTACGATTTCACTGATTTCTTCACCATTAGACGTAAATCGCACATCATCTATCCTTGGTTTCTCATTATCAGAATAGTTTATAATGACCCTGGTATTGTTGTATTTTATCGTCTCATTAATGCTTATTTTAATGTAGCCCTCCTCCAGGGATGCAGAGAAATAAATACTTTCACCATCGACGGAAACGCCTGTAACTGTCACATTGCTTTCAAGAAATAACTCAGTATAATTTACAAATGCGGGTTCATATCTTCCAAAATTCACGATTATTGCATCATGGGTTATAGACATGTTCAAGAAATATATCGGGAGTGTAACCCATGACTGGAAACGGTTTATTCCCTTGGTAAGGTTTGTGGGCAGGAAAAAATATTTACCTGTTACTGAGTCGAAATAAAGATTTATTTCTTCGTTTTCTTTGAAGCAGAAAGCATCCCCATAAGATACATTGTAAAAAGAAATTTTGCTTAGAGCACCAAACACTGTCTTGTTACTCATAACCTTATTAGCATTTATTGTAAAGTTTGACACACAATAGCATCTGCTGGAAACAAAAGGGTTTGCAGAACTTGCATATATTGATTTCGGGAGCACAACACTGACCCCTGAATAAAAATTCTCAAGACTTATAGTTACTGGTGTTTCAAATATTATTACTGTCAGAGCATTTGGCTCAAATGTTTTGTTGACACTGGTAAACCCATCAGTAAACCCATCAGTAAACCCACCATTGTTAAAATCCCAGAAAATAAGCATGGCATCAGAAATCCATAACGCATTATCCTTGTAGGTACTGTTACCAGTGATACCCGCGGTTTTCATCAAGGCAATATACGACCATATCTGGTCAAGCATTGTAGTATTATAATCTGATGCAAAAAAACCTGTTTCGTTTTTTTCAACAAAAGGAGCAACACAAATAAATGTGCCATAAAAGATGATACTCATATTGAATAAAAACTTGGCTGTTCTCTCTGAAACATTTTTGAATGATTCGTCTTCTGTAACCTCATATGCCTCTGCTGTTGCAAATGCCATCATAGCATTGTCAATCGCATAGTATCGCCCACTTTGATTGTAACCATCATTAAGATATTCATCAATTGTTGCATTTAACACAGATAAGGCAATCTGCTTGTATGAATCATTTCCATATTTTAGCAGGGCAAATGAAGCTATCGCCTGTGTTTTAATATCAACATTGTCGTTCTTTGAAGATGTTTTGAAAAAACTGTTGCTGCGCATTGAAATAATCATTGTAGAAACATCTTCAGACCTGTGAAGATATTTTGAATCATTTGTAACCCTGTAAAGTTCAAGATTTGCCAGGAGGGCGTAACTGTTATCCAAAGTATATTTTTCTGAATCATCAGCACTATGTTTGTATCCTGAATCATAAAATTGTTCAGAATAGTTCCAAACATTTTCAGCATAACTCAGATAGGACGTGTTCCCAGTAGTATTGTACAATCTCAACATCGCGATTACTCCAAGAAACTGGTCAGAGGATAAAACAATGTTTGTGTTGTTTATGTGCGTGAAATAGTTTTCCTCAAAAAAGTTTTCCATGATATAATCTGCCGCTGGTATGTCGATGGATGGCATCTCATCAGGATAAGTTATAGCAAAAACATTGGGACAGGACGATGCTGATGGCAAAGCAGATATCAGAAGT
>Ga0210056_1004078_pt1 | contig 11562 bp, 8 predicted proteins | sample CryGeyCG2014_080_2_FD_183965 | JGI IMG/M metagenome (GOLD analysis project Ga0210056, IMG submission 183965) | Groundwater microbial communities from aquifer - Crystal Geyser CG07_land_8/20/14_0.80 (SPAdes) (version 2) | ecosystem: Environmental > Aquatic > Deep subsurface > Groundwater | place...
TCTAAAAAGCGATCCCCAACTAAACCTTTATCAAGGGAGTCCTCATACCCTTCTTGTCTGCACGTATCACCTGAGGGATCCCAATGCTTTTAACCAATTGATTGATGAAAAAGATGGACTTTCGAAACTTTTAGAGTGTGGCCGTTTTGATCCGAGTGTCACTAACGCTAAGAGATTTGTGATTCAACCCGACAAAGAATTGACCGAATCTTTAGACCGGCCCGAGGGTGCAAAATACGTGGGGATTGTGTCGGGCTATTACTTTCTCCAAAAAGACCGCGTCGTTCGTTTCTTCCCAATTCCAGTCATTCAAGAGAAAAAAGGAAGTACGATCACTTCAAAACCAGGGGTCCTGAAGATCGATCTCTATCTGGGCCCCCAACAGATTCAAGAGGTCAGGGGGAAATAATGGACATTCAGAGACCTCTCTTTTGGCATCAAGGCCTTTTCTTACAACCTCAGCATTTTCAGCTTCTGGATCTTTCCTTTCAATCTCTTTTAACTCCCTTTCATCATTTCATAGAACCCCATTTCTGGGGTGTGGGGGAAATAGAAATCCAAAAAGCAGCGTTAGGAAGAAGATCCTTTAATGTCCTGAAGGGAAATTTTCTTTTCCCCGATGGAAGTTATACGGTGTTACCCGGTAATGCCCTCCTTGAGGCCCGCCCCTTTGATGAAGCCTGGGTGGAAGGGGGAAAGCCATTTCCTGTTTATATTGGTATTAAGAAATGGGACGGTGCCAGGGAGAACGTCACCATCTTAAATAAATTAGAAAACCTTTCAGAAGTGACCACCCGGTTTGTCACAACCGCCGACCCAGAAGAGGTTAAGGATTTGCATTCGGGAGGTCCGAAGGGGCAAGTCAAAAGGCTTTTTTACGTGCTCAAGGTATTCTGGGAGACAGAATGGGATCAATTGGGCGATTATGTCCTCATTCCTCTTGCACAACTGGAAAGAGCGGGAGAAGAGATCAGGCTTTCTGAGCATTATGTTCCACCCTGTCTGACGATTTCGAGCTCAGAGCCCTTGTTCAAGCTCATCAAGGAGATAAGAGATCAGATTGCCGCCCGTAGTCACCAGCTTGAAGAATATAAAAGCCAGCGGGGGATCCAAACCGCAGAGTTTGGATCGAGGGATATGGTCTATCTTTTGGCGTTGCGATCCCTCAACCGTTATGTTCCCGTGTTTTCCCATTTTACAGAAGCTCAGCAGGTTCATCCGTGGACGATCTATGGAATGATTCGACAGATGATCGGCGAGCTCTCTTCTTTTTCGGAGAGGGTCAATGTGATGGGTGAATTAGAAGATGGAACTCGGATCCTTCCAAATTATGATCACCAGAATCTATGGGAATGTTTCTCTGCGGCTCAGGCCTTGGTCACTCAACTATTAGATGAAATCACAGCGGGGCCGGAATATGTGATCCGCTTGATTTATGATGGCACTTACTATGCGGCTGATTTGAAACCTGCCATCTTCGAAGGTCGCAATCGCTTCTACCTGGTACTCAAAACCGAAGAGGATCCCAAGTCTGTCCTTAAATCCTTGGAAACCATTGCCAAGTTAAGTTCTCGGGAACATTCACCTATTCTTATTGCTCGCGCCCTTCCTGGTATTGGATTGGAGCATCTTCCTGTTCCACCTCAAGAATTACCTCGTCGAGCACACTCTATCTATTTCGCCATTGACCACCACAGTGACCAATGGTCCCTGGTGATGAAAGGTCACAACATCGCTCTCTACTGGGACAGTGCTCCAGAGGATATGGAGGTTGAGCTGATGGTCATTGGAAAATAATTCAGAATGATGAGTGATGAATTAAGAATAAAGGATGAAAAATGGTTTCAACTCCTAAGTCTAACCTCTTAACTCTAAATTGGAGTTTATTATGCATTTAACCGATTGTTTTATGGACCTGGTAGCCTATGTAGCCTATTTTCTGAAAACGGTGGCTCTTAAACAGTCTCCCTTTGAACAGGTCAAGGGGGATACTCTTCGGCTTCTCACCCAAAGTGAGGGTTATCTCAAGAAGGGCCTTTTCTCACAAGAGGACTATGATCAGGGCCGCTTTGCGATCTGTGCCTGGGTAGATGAGGCAATCCTCAGTTCTTCCTGGAACCAAAAAAATCAGTGGCAGAGAGAACAACTGCAACGCATTTATTACCATACCACGGATGCAGGAGAAGAGTTCTTTGAACGATTAAACGCCTTGGGCCTACATCAAAGGGATGTCAGGGAGGTCTATTATCTCTGCCTCGCTTTGGGTTTTATGGGACGCTACTGCCATAAAGGAGACGAGTATCTCCTTGAGCAATTGAAAACCTCCAATCTTAAACTTCTCATCGGCAGTTCAGTAGGACTGCCCTCTCTCGAGAGGGCAGAACTTTTTCCAGAGGCGCATCCCACCGAATCTTTTGAGGTGGGCCCTCAGAAACGCAGATTTCGTTTCTCTCTCCTCACCATTATCTGTCTTGCCGCGCCGGTAGTCCTTTTTGGATTGTTATTTGTGATTTACTGGTTTGCCTTAAATGGTATAGGAGAAAATTTTTTAAGGACGGTGCCATAAATGAAAAACACTTTTCTGAAGGTTCTTAAAATTTCTCTCATCGTTCTCGCAGCCATCTTGATCATCCTCCTGGTCTTTGGGATTGTCCTCAGCCTGAATTGGCCCTTGTGGGTGGGATTCTTCCTCTTATTGATTCTCATCGGACTGGGGATTGGTTTCCTCTTTGTCCGAAAGATGTGGCTCAGGCGTCGAGAGCAGCGTTTTGTTCAACAGGTGATTGAGCAGGATGAATCCCATCTCAAAACGCTCACAGGAAAAGAGAGAGACGACCTCAAAGAGCTTCAGGAACGTTGGAAAGAGGCCATTGAAGCCTTGAGACGCTCACATTTGAGGAAATATGGGAACCCTCTTTATGTGCTTCCCTGGTATTTGGTAATGGGAGAGAGTGGCTCGGGGAAGACGACGGCCATTAACAGTGCCAAACTCTCTTCCCCCTTTGTAGAGGTCCTTCGAACCTCAGGCATTTCCGGGACAAGAAATTGTGATTGGTGGTTTTTCGAACAGGCGATCATTCTGGATACAGCAGGGAGATATGCGATTCCGGTTGATGAAGGTCGAGATAAAGAGGAATGGCAAAGATTTTTAAACCTCTTAATCAAGTACAGAAAAAGAGAGCCCATCCATGGTCTCATCATCGCCATGGCGGCTGATAAATTACTCGAGGCCGCTCCCGAAGCCTTGGAAGAAGATGGTCGAAATATTCGTCGTCGTATTGATGAATTGATGCGGGTTTTGGGGATAAAGTTTCCTGTCTATGTCCTGGTGACGAAGTGCGACCTGGTTCAGGGGATGACCCAATTCTGTGACCGTCTGCCGGAAAAAGGTCTTGATCAACCCATGGGGTTTATCAACCAAGATCTATCCAAAGATGTGGCGGCCTTCCAAGACCGTGCCATCAACACAATTGGGGAGCGTTTAAGAAATCTCCGAATCCTTCTCTTACATCAACCCGAATCGAAAGGGATTGATCCAGGTCTTCTCCTCTTCCCTGAAGAGTTTGAAAATCTGAAACGAGGGCTTGACTCTTTTATAAGGGGGGCCTTTAAGGAAAATCCTTATCAAGAGACGCCGATCCTTAGAGGTCTTTTCTTCAGCAGTGGTCGGCAGGAAGGTACTCCATATTCCCACTTCTTAAAGGCTCTTGGACTGATCGGAGAGAAAGAGGTTCTGCCAGGAACCAGCAGGGGCTTATTCCTTCATGACTTTTTTGCCAACGTTTTGCCTAAGGACAGAGGACTCTTTGCTCCCACCAAGCGGGCCATCGAGTGGAACATTTTAACGAGAAACCTCGGCTTAACCGCTTGGGTCGTCCTCATCATAGCGCTTTGTGGTCTCCTGAGCTTCTCCTTTGTTAAGAACCTTAGAACGATTCGAGGGGCCTCCTATGAATTTGCAAAACCTCTCGTGTTGCGGGGGGATATCCTGGCCGATCTCATCACGATGGATCGTTTCCAACAGGCGATCCTCAAAGTCGAGAGTCAGAATCGGAACTGGTGGATTCCTCGATTTGGATTGAATGAGAGCCTCAAAGTCGAGGTGGGACTCAAGAATAAATACTGCAAACAGTTCCAGAGTGGATTTTTAACTTCCTTTGATAAACAGTTGGCAGGTTCGATGGCGAATCTAACAACGGCTACCTCTGACGACATCATTGGACAATATATCACCCATCTGGTAAGACGCATCAATCTTCTGAAAGCACGCCTTGAGGATCAGCCTTTTCAAACCCTCCAGACAAAACCTCAACCCTCTTATGACCCGATCATGTTCATGGCAGATCAAAAAACTGTACCCGAAATGAAAAAGAAGTTTGGTGATTTATACCTCTATTATTTGGTGTGGCGTTTGGATACGGGTGAGATCAAAAAGGAGATCGATGTGCTGCAAGCGTGGTTAAAGGACATCCTGACATTAAAAAGGACGAATCTTCATTGGCTGGTCGTTTGGGGAGATAAACAGGGCTCTGTTCCTTATATAACCCTTCAAGATTTTTGGGGAGGAAGCTTGACCGCATCAGGTGAAAAGGCGATTGCGCCTTCCTTCACCCGTAAGGGAAAAGACCTGGTCGATTCCTTGGTTAAGGAGATCGAATCAGCCCTTCCTGATCCACTGGTTTTGGCCAATCAAAAACTGGAGTTTGATAAATGGTACCGGAGCGTTTGTTTTGATGCCTGGCAAAATTTCGGAGCCATCTTTCCAAAAGGGGTGGAAAGACTGAAAGGTCTAAAAGAGTGGCAACCCATGGCAGCCAAAATGGCAACAGAGCAAGGGCCTTATTACGCCCTTTTGAATAAAATAGCCATAGAGCTCGAACCCCTCGTCAAAGGTGAAGGGTTGCCTGCTTGGCTCCAACAGGTTTATCGTTTTCAGATCGTAAAGAATCTCAGCAAGACTCAGGGGGCGGCCGGAGGATTGCTGGGCAAAGCCGCTGAAGAAGGAAAGAAACTAATTGGCACTATAGAGAAAACGATTGGCAAAGATGCTGGTGGAGAAACCCCGGAGTCCCAAATGTTAGCTGCCAAGGCTTATCAGGAGTACCTGAACGCCCTAGTAGCCCTTGCTCCCATGTCTACCTCCAGAAGCCAGGCCTTCCAAATGACTTCCCAAGTGTATAGCGAAGATCCAAGCACCAGCAAATCTCCTATCTTCACCGCCTATGGAGCTGTAACGAAATTAAAAAACAATATGATGAAAGGGAGACCCACGGAGGAGATATTCTGGAAATTGATCACAGGACCGATTGAATACCTCTGGTTCTATGCACGGACGGAAACGGCTTGCTATCTTCAGAGCCAATGGGAAGAAAAGGTGCTGGCTGAGACCCAAGGCGCAACGGGCCAACAGGCAATACAACTTCTTTTAGGACCAGATGGACATGTGTGGAAATTTCTTAAAGGGCCCGCAGGTCCCTTCGTCGCCCGTAGCCTACAAAGAGGTTATTTTGCAAAAGAGGCTCTCGGAGGAGCGCTCCCCTTCGAAGCTTCCTTTTTTGCTTTTCTAACCAAGGGCGCCCAGGCCCAGGCTGCTGCAATGACAAAGCAAAATTACAACGTGGTGATTAAAGGACTTCCCACGGATACCAATCCAGAGGCCCGATTAAAGCCTCATAGCACCAAATTGGAACTTCAATGTGGGGGAAGTGTCCAGGGCTTGATTAATCTTAATTACCCTGTCAGCAAGACCTTTAATTGGTCCCCTGAAACCTGTGGCGATGTCCTTTTTCAAATCGAGGTCGGAGACATCGTTCTTACAAAGAAATATACAGGCAATCAGGCTTTCCCCGAGTTTCTTCAAGATTTACGAGGCGGGCACCGGACGTTCTCGCCTAATGAATTCCCTGGAGAGAAGGCTGCTCTGGAGAAAATAGGAATAAAATACATTAAGGTGAATTATCAGTTTATGGGAGATCAGGCAGTTCTCGGACAGATCAGATCTCTCCCAGGACATGCACCTAAGGATATTGTGAGGTGTTGGGAATAGGGGAATCCGATCAAAATTGGCGTTGGGCTGCTTTTGGCAAGCATCCGGTTGCCAGAGATTTCTTTCGGGTAGGTCCGGACTTCCCGCTCATTAAGGGGTTTTCAGATTGGGTGGAGAACGGATACCAGATTTTGACCTCCAAAAAAAAGACTTTTCATGGACTATGCTCATGGCGTTTTTGGGCAAGGGGTTCTCAAAAAGAAAGTCTGGCTTGTGGCCTGGTGAAGGATAGTAGTGATAGTCTTGGCCGACCTTATCCTCTTTTGATCATGGGAATAGGACCCCTGAATGGCTGGGAGGATCATTGGGATCTTTTACCCTTCGCTTTTGAAAGAGTTTGGGACCAGATCGAGTATCTTTCTGCTCAGATATTCAACGATTTTAGAAAATTGGAAGTGGAGATTCAGAACATTAGACCTCCCCTTTCCCATTGGTCAGAGTTAAGCGCGAAAAGAGTAAGTTTAAAGGAATTTGAGTCGGCCTTCGATCCTAAAGAGGCCTGGTGGGATTTAGGAGATTTAAGAAGAATGGCATCCAGTATATCTGAGAAGACAGAGGTCTTCTTCCGTTTAGATCGAGACCCGCTTCATGACCAATTTATAATGATCGGCCTCTGGCATTTTCTCCTCAAGAATGAGGCCAAGATTATTCCCAATGCCCTTTTCATGGGTGGAACTTTTGAGAGTCCCCATTTAGCCGTCTTTAGACGGCCTTTAATGGCAACCGATTTTGTTCAACTGTGGTCTGTCCCGTCCAATGAGGTGAAGGAAAATGGAGCTCGAATTACTGGGTAAAGAACCTATTCGTGGAGATCAACCCACCGGTTCAGATGTCCGGAACGATCCTGTTTTCGAAGAGCTTCAGGGTGAAGTGGGTAAACTTTCTTCCCTTTCGGCAGCCGGTACGGTGGATTGGGGAAAGATCGTTAAATTGACTTCCGAAATTTTAGCCCAAAAATCAAAAGATATTTTGGTTGCCAGCTATCTCGCCGTCGCATTGATCTATGCTCGCAAGATAGAAGGAGTATCTATTGGCCTAAAAATATACCGTGATCTGTTGGAACAATTCTGGGAAGGGCTTTACCCTGCTAAAAATCGTATGAGGGCGCGCCTTAATGCAATTGATTGGTGGGTGGAAAAGGAGGAGATTGCTCTGGAGCAACTTGGACAGGCCTCCATCTCCCAAGACCAGCTCAGCCTGCTCAAGGAGCATTTGGAAAAGATCGATCAGTTTTTCCGTCAGAATCTTGAAGAGCCTCCTTCGATCAGTGCCATTTGGGGACAGTTAGAATCTTTTTCTGCGCCTCCACCGCCAACCCCTCCATCAGAAAAGCCAACGGAAGCCACCCCCTCGACTCCAGAAAGAGCGATCCAGAAGGAAAAGGAACTCGAAGTTTCAGAGGTCATTGCCTCTGCCAAAGATGCTCAGAGAGTCTTGAATTACGGACTTCAGAAGATCCGTGAGGTGACGACCTACCTCTGGCAGGAAGATCCCTCCAACCCCTTGGCTTATCGATGGTCAAGAATAGCAGCGTGGTCGACTGCGGACGCTCTTCCACCGGCCACCAACGGGCAGACACGTATCCCTCCGCCTCCTCCCCAGATCAGAAATGCTCTCAACGACTTAAAAAATAAAGGAGATGATGAGGGCCTTTTGAAATCCGCCGAAACAAGATTCCCTCAGTTCATTTTTTGGATCGATCTAAATCGTTGGATTGCAGAGGCTTTAGCCAATTTGGGAGATCGCTATCAACGGGCTAAAGAAGTGGTTCAACAGGAAACTGCTCTTTTGATTTACCGCCTTTCAGGCTTGGAAGATTTTTTCTTTGCGGATGGAACCCCCTTTGCAGATGCAGAGACAAAAAAATGGCTAAAAGAGATTGCCATGCGAGCCGGCTCAGGGGGGGATGGATCCGTCCCCATCCCAGAACCTGTCTCAAGGACTCAGGATGAAGATGTGATTGGAAAGGAGGTGAAGGAGGCTCAAAGACTCATCAAAAAAGGAAAACTCCTCGAAGCCATCGAGGGACTGCAACAGAAATTTCGCAACAGTCTATCTCAGAAAGAGAAATTGCTTTGGCGTTTAGCATTTACCCAACTGCTGGTGAACAACAAACAAACAAAGCTTGTTCTCCCTCACCTGGATCAGATCATCAAGGACATTGACTTTTATAGGTTAGAAGAGTACGATCCGGAAATAGCCTTAAAGGGTCTCAAGGTGGCGTGGCTCGGATTGCATTCTCAGCCCGATCAGACATCCAAGGAAAAGGCCGCTGAGACACTGGACCGTATTTCGAAACTGGATCTCACGGAGGCAATCCGAATGGGAAAAGGCTAATCAGGAATAAATAAAATTAAAGGAGGGGATTATATGGCTAAAGAATCATCCGTTGCACCAAGAGAAAGAGTTAATATTGTTTACCGCCCGGCTATTGGTGATGCCAAAGAAGAGGTGGAACTTCCTCTCAAGTTATTGGTGATGGGCGATTTTTCAGGACGTCTCGATGATCGCCCCCTGGAGAAAAGGGAGCCTACCAATATTGATAAAGATAATTTTAACGAGGTGTTGAAAGCCCAGGGAATCAGCTTAAATCTTACCGTCCCCAATAAGCTTTCCGGGAGACCAGACGAAGAGATGAATGTCAAACTCCAACTCGACTCAGTCAAAGACTTTGAACCAGAGAGGATTGTGGCGCAGGTTCCTGAATTAAAACGACTCCTTGAACTGAGGGAAGCGCTGAAATCTCTGAAAGGACCCTTGGCAAATGTCCCTGAATTTCGAAAAAAGATTCAGGAACTGGTCAAAGATGAAACCGCACGAAAAAAGCTCCTCAAAGAAATGGGGATAGAAGAATAAGGAGGGAGATGTATGGCCGAAGAGAAAGAAAAAAAGTTGCCGCGAAAGAAGAAATCTTAGAACAGCCCTCTCTTTTGGATGAGATTGTTCAGGCCACGAAGCTCAAACCAACAGACGAGGCCTATGCTCTCACAAGAAGAGGGGTTGAGGCTTTAATCACTCAACTTCTTGAACCTGGCCGGGAGGCCGTCAGGGTTTCAAAAGCAGCTCTTGACGATATGATTGCTGAAATTGACAAAAAGCTCAGCCTCCAGGTGGATACGATCCTCCATCAGTCAGATTTTCAGAAGCTTGAATCTGCCTGGCGTGTCTTGAAGCTTCTCATCGACCGGACCGATTTCAGGGAGAACATCAAGATTGAGCTTCTCAATGTAAGCAAAGAAGACCTTCTGGAAGATTTTGAAGACTCGCCGGAGGTGGTCAAATCGGGTCTTTATAAAACGATTTATACCGCTGAATATGGCCAGTTTGGTGGGAAACCTATCGCGGCCATGATCAGCAATTACGAGTTTGGAGCTGGCCCGCAGGACATAAAACTTCTCCAATATTGTGCCAGCGTCGCCACGATGGCGCACGCCCCATTTGTCACGGCGGCCAGTCCCGCCTTTTTTGGTCTCCTCGATTTTAACACCCTTCCCCATCTCAAAGATCTCAAGTCCATCTTTGACGGGCCTCAATATACCAAATGGCAATCTTTTCGGGAGACAGAAGATTCCCGTTATGTGGGGTTAACCCTTCCTCGATTTCTGCTCCGTTTGCCCTATGGCCCGGATACCCAGCCTGTGAAGGCCTTTAATTATCAGGAAGATGTTTCGGCCAGTCATAACCATTATCTCTGGGGTAATTCCTCCTTCGCCTTTGCCTCCAAGCTCACCGATAGCTTCGCCAAGTATCGATGGTGCGCCAATATCATTGGGCCCGCAGGAGGTGGAGCTGTGGAGGACCTTCCTCTTCACCAGTTCGAAGCTATGGGAGCGATTCAGACAAAGATTCCAACTGAAGTCCTGATCTCAGAGAGAAGAGAATTTGAACTGGCTGAGGAAGGGTTCATGGCCCTCACCATGCGAAAGGGGAGTGACAATGCCGCCTTCTTCTCAGCCAACTCCGCTCAGAAACCTAAATATTTTGGGATCAGCAAGGCAGGCAAAGAAGCAGAACTCAATTATAAATTGGGATTACAGTTGCCCTACATGTTTATTATCAGCCGATTGGCTCACTATTTAAAAGTGATTCAAAGGGAGAACATCGGAACCTGGAAAGAGCGAACTGACCTCGAGAGGGAGCTCAATGAGTGGATCCGTCAGTATGTGGCTGATCAGGAAAGTCCATCCCCTGCGGTGAGAAGCAGAAGACCTCTGCGTCAGGCACAGGTCACTGTGGAAGATGTGGAGGGAGAGCCGGGTTGGTATCGGGTCGGACTTAAAGTAAGGCCCCATTTCAAATACATGGGCGCCTTCTTCACTCTGTCACTGGTTGGTAAATTGGATAAGAAATAACAATTAAAAACAAAAAAGGAGGAAAAAATTATGCCGATGCCGTTTCATATGTCACTCACAGGAAATACTCAAGGTAACATCTCTCAAGGAGCATCCACGATGAAAGGCCGTGAGGATACAATCCTCTGTCAGGGGCTTGAGCATGAAGTCAGTATACCCCGTGATCTCCAGACCGGCCAACCTACCGGTAAACGGGTGCATCGAGCTTTAACGATTACTAAAGTTTATGATAAAACCTCACCAAAGCTTTATCAAGCTTTGGTTACAGGGGAGCGCATGAGTGATGTGACATTCAAATTTTACAGGATTACTCCTGCTGGCGCTGAGGAGCATTATTTCACGACCAAGTTGGAAAATGCTATCATCGTGTCAATCAAACCATGGGTGCCTAATTGCCTGGATCCAGCCAGAGAGAGGTTTACTCATATGGAGGATATTTCCTTCACTTATCGAAAAATCATCTGGACCTGGGAAGTCGATGGAATTGAGGCCGAAGACGATTGGCAGGTGCCAAAGTAGTAAGAGTTGGTTCTCAATGAGAGAGGAGAGACTTCTCGAGCCCATTCGAACCTGAGAAAGAGAACGGGTGATCCTGGTAGGGAGATCCACGGTGATTTTCTCAGATTGAGGGAAACGGATTGGTAGGCTGGGTTAAACCAGGGAGAAGGAGAACGGACTATGGCAGAGGCGTGTCATTTGTGGCTAAAAGCAAATGGGATAGATATCCAGGGGGATAGCACCATAATGAGTATGGGGCGCGAGAATACTATCGAGTGTCTAAAGTTTGAGCACACGGTTCATACCCTTCGTGAAACTGGCGCTGGTATGGCCACGGGGAAACGGGTCCATAGTCCTATTACCATTACCAAACGTTATGACAGATCTTCGCCACTCTTATATAAGGCCCTTGCTAACAATGAAAAGATTGATGCCACCATAAAATTTTACAGGCCTAACCCCGCCGGGGATGCCACCACCGAACACTTTTTCACAATCGAGTTGAAGAATGGACGTATCTCGTCAATAAAAAGCTTGCTGCCATACGTCCTTGACCCAAATACTTCAAGCGCTCCGAATTTGGAGGAGGTTTCCTTCGTTTATGCTACTATCATCTGGACTTATGTCCCGACAGGCGCTATGCATATAGACGACTGGACCCAATCT
>Ga0210056_1004092_pt1 | contig 11537 bp, 6 predicted proteins | sample CryGeyCG2014_080_2_FD_183965 | JGI IMG/M metagenome (GOLD analysis project Ga0210056, IMG submission 183965) | Groundwater microbial communities from aquifer - Crystal Geyser CG07_land_8/20/14_0.80 (SPAdes) (version 2) | ecosystem: Environmental > Aquatic > Deep subsurface > Groundwater | place...
TCGTAAATAAACTGGACAATATCATTTTTATTATCCTTATACGGCGTGAAAATACGCGGGAGGACGTTGGTAACGGTAAGTTCCTGCGGGCGTGGAGAAAATGCAAGACGCCATAGACCGACTCTTGACGTCTTCACCGTTACTTTTCTTGCATCCGTATCAACGCTTCCGCCGCACCTTAGCCATTCGATACCATTGAACCGTTCCAACCCGAGGATTCTCGGAGCCCCGCCTGCATCAAGCCCGATTTTCTCAATTTTGTTATCAGCATCTACCTGGTACGAAAGAGATAATTCTGCTCTGGGCTCGGCAAAAGTGAATTTGCTTACTTCTTCTTCAGTAGTTGCCTTGATTGGCTTAACACGGTAAGTACGGATTGTATCCGCATCTTCCTTTGAGGAAACACGCTCCAGCACAAATGAAATATCGTCTTTGTAATTATTGCTGCTCTTGTAGAGTGGAGACGCTATTGATGCAGGGACCATAATTTCCGCTCTGAGTTGTCCTTCTTCACGCGCAAGAACTATAATTGGTCTGTCAGCACGGGAACTAACTATAAGTGAAGGCGAGCTCCTGTTATAGTTCTGGTCCATTGCGGTAATGCAGTAATAGCGGGTAGGCAATGAGTGTGCACCTGTATCACGCCAGGAAAGTGCTGTTGTAGTTGATATTTCGGCCCAGGTAGTTGTGAGGGTATATAAATTATCAGAACGATGAATTGCGTAATACGCAAGGTCAGTACACTCAGTACCGTCCTGGTTCGTTTTTGTTGGTGACCAGGAAAGAACTACATCTGAACCATCAAAAACGAGTTTCATCCCACCAGGTGGACGAGGTGCTACCTGGTCGGACGGCGGATGTCTTGTTACGGTAACAATGTTACAGGTAAAAGTAACTGTGTCGTTACCTACAAGGCATGCACCTACAACGTCACCACGTTCATCGGAAGCATCTCCAAGCAGAGCTTCAAGCGTAGCATAATCAGTGGTGCATAACGAAGATAAAAGTATACCATTGTCGCCGCCATTCTCAATACTGATTGTATCGGCGCAAACCGGCACAGCAATATACAGGCAGACCACAAGCACCGCACTCACCCGCCGATCTGGCCACATATTCTGTCTCATCGCTTTCTATATAGAGTTATTGTCTTTTTAGAATATACCTCCGTTTTGCCTAAATGTTATCCGTCGAAGATTACTCTACTCTATGCCAACGTAAAAGGTGCAATATGCAGTTAGTCCTGTGCCCACGCTTGACCAAGCCCACTTCACCTTGCTCTTACCAGTGTATCCTGCTCCCCAGGTACTACCATCCCAGTACTCAACCGTAGGAGCAATTGAATCATCTGACAGACAACCAGTCGCTTCTGCAGTAAGATGGGTATAGAACGGTACGACGTCTACCAGTTGTAAGTTCGTTGCTGCCTCACTACCACTGTTTGTTATCTTGATGTAGTATTCTACGCTGTCGCCCGGCTTGCCAGAAGCGGTGCTCGTGCTCTTGACCACTGTTATAACCGGAACGCTGACTTTGGCAACGACCTCGTCTGTTCTGGTGTCATCATCTGCTCCAGTCGGCCAGGAGTCATTTGTGCCAGCACCATTTGCGTCTCTCGCCCAGGTCCTCACACTTGCTGATGATTGGTCTACTGCGTCGCTCGGGACCATTACCGCCAGCAAGAAGTAGTGGGTTGAATCGGGACATAGCCCGATTGCATCCCAATGCTCCACATCACCAGCAGTGTAACTACCACTGGCATCTTTATCCCAGTATACACGAGCTGGCCACTGGTAGGAGAACCCGGTAACAGATTCTGTTGAAAATACTATACGGTCTCCTATGTTGCCGTCATTGCGTAGTTTGTACGAAAAATACGCTGTTGCACCAGGAGAAAGGTTCTCTTCATCGCCCGGGAGTGGAGTCACCCAGGATATGGCGTATCCAGTAGACACCCTGACCCTGACTTCGTTACAAGTCACAGTACTTGTTGCCTGGTCCCACCAGAGTAACGTATCACCGGCAACGTCTGCTTCACCTGATGCGCCTTTGTTGTCACCGCTGAAGACTGTTGAGTTGGCAGGCGCATGTTCCTGGATAGTAAACCGCAAGTTGTCAACATAAACCTGGCCATCTACATCAACACTCCCCAAGTCGTATTCCCCAACAATGCTCACGCATGTCGCAGTGCTAAGGTCCAGGTTTGGATTCTGTCGTACAAACGCCTGCAGTGGAATGCACACTTCCTGCCAGACCGATGTACCTGTTGTGAGGTAGTCCTGCAAGTGTAACTTTGCAATCTGCGAACCAGGAGCTTTCAATTCTACATCTACCTTTGTGTTACTATTCGGCGTATAGATCCAGAATGAAAGCGTGGTATAGGTGCTTATATCCACACCAGCATCACCTGTACCAGCTGCCAGATTCTCACCACCACCAATCCACTCGCCTGAGGCATCAATACCACTCCATCCAACACCGAACGATTTACCCGAGGGACCGATATAGGCCCAATCGCTGTAACCGTTTTGCCCCGCTTCATTTCCGGCGGTGCTATTCCAGATGTCTCCTCCCCAATAACCAGGGTTGGTTCCATCATCAAAGTCATCCACGAGCGACTCAACTGCAGATGCATTCATCGCGAACACTGAGAGAAGTCCTAAGCATATTGTGAAAACCAAAAACTTCTTCATCTATTATCACCCCCTTCCTTGTTAGAATTGTTTATTCCAAATTGTCACTTGATTTTTACTTTGTACTGAACGTCCAGGCCGCTGGTGGAACCGACGACTTCATAATCAAGCCAGCGGACTTTTGTTGCACTTGCGTCATAGCCGGACTGCCAGGCAGAACCGACATAGTATTCTACGGTATTTGCGTCGCCAATTGCTGCGCCTTCCGAAATATACGTGTAGAAAGGTACGGCATCCGTAATATATATGTTGTCTGCACTATCTGTGCCGGAATTACCATAAGTAATAGTGTAAGTAACTTCGTCTCCCGGCAAGCCACTTGCAGTGCTCGTGCTTTTTGACATCGTTATGTCAACATACCCGAGCCAGATATTGTCAATATAGTAGGTGCCTGAAAGATGCAATGCGCTTGGAACAACGCCCGGCTTAAATTCTGTAATAGTATAAGCACTGGTTCCTGCCGGCAAAGGCCATGCGATAGTTTCCCAGGTATTTGAAATACTAACGTATCTGTACGGAGTGTCCTCTCCGTGGTCTCCATACCACAAATAAAATTTCAATGGTATGCCGGTATCCGAACAGTAGATATTGGCACGAAGCATATTATATGAAGACCAATCCCCGCTAAGTCCGGCTGCTACCAGCTCTGCATAGCCGTAAGTAGTACTACCCCACTGTAGATGGGCAGAACCGGCATTTGTAGTCGTGGTTGACACACGGTGACTTATAGGTTCCATCCCGTCCCCTCCGGCGTTCCAGATATAGTAGTCACCGTTGTACGACCACTGCCTGGAGCGGTCGTTCATATCGTCCCAGTATTCAGTGGTTCCATCTGTCATCACCAGGCGGAGATTATCAAAATAGTAAGTACATTCGTTTGTACCGAGAGAATCAGGCGTTAATATTACACGGGCGATATTACTATACCCTGCTAATGACTGGTCTATATCCCAACCGATATCAAGCCAGGTACCTGTATCAATCTCTGCAGACCAGATTCCCTGAATTTGTGTATCATTATGGTCCTTTGACTCAAATTTTATCGTGGTGTTTGAACTTGAAGATACCAAGTAGACCTCTGCACGAAAAAGTTCAACAGAATTCTGCCAATTTTCATCTGGAAACCATTTTGTAGCGGTACAAGCATAGTTTGCGGTATTGTCCAGACAGGTGACTCTAAGGCAATCGTGATCTAAAAAAGTGTACGAGGACAAACTTACAGAACGCCCTCCCCATCCGGGACCCATCCAATAATGTGAATCGCAGTCATCCCAGAGTGTCCAGGCAAATATGGAGGAACAGGAAAGAATGGTTACTAAACAAATATAGAGGATTGTAATTGCGAATCTGGATATGGAAAAACGAAGAGAAATCAAGCAGGTATGTGTATGGTTGGGTTTTCTGCGTGGCATTATAACCCTCATACTTTCTACTATTATATTATACTAATTTTACTGTTTCGTTGCAACTTTTTGATTTTTGTTTAGCCGGTTTTAGTATATTCCCGGAAATTCGTTTACCATTGGAAAAAACTTGAACTGGTTTATTAGCGCCTATCCTTACAATGTCAATATTATACTTGTGACCGGCATACGGTATTTTGATTTGAACCTTTTTCCAGCCAGAAGGCAGCCAGGGGTCAAGCAGCAAGCCATCAGCAGCAGGCCTGATGCCGATAAGATAATTTAGCATTGCGGTAAGCATCCACGCAGCCGAGCCGGTATACCAGGTCCATCCGGCCTGGCCTGGTCTCGGCGATTGAGGGCCATCAACGTTCCCTGGAGTTACATAAGGTTCGGCACGATATACTTCCGGATTCTTGCCTTTTTCAGGCGGGAAAATTCCTCTGAAAAGCTCCCATGCGGTTTGCCGGTTTCCGGCAATGCACTCTGCTATAACAGCCCAGCATGCAGCGTGAGTATAGACCCCGCCATTTTCGCGGGAACCAGCAGAATACCTGGTAAGATAACCGATACTCTCATCTGGTTTTGTATAGCCAGGCCAGAGTAAAATAGGTCCGTACTCTTTGTAAAGATACTTCTTGCATGACTTGAGAATCTTCTCGCGCCTTTCTAAAGACGCAGTGTTTGCTATTATTGCCCAGGACTGTGAATTCAGGAAAATTTTTCCCTCTTTAGACGACTTGCTGCCTATTATCTTTTTATGGTCACTGGTTGCCCTCAGATACCATTCTCCATCCCAGCCATATTTGTTTATCGCCCGTTTAAGTTTCTCTCTTTCTTTTTCCAACGTATTTATACTTAATCTACCATGCTTATTTGTTAACCTTAAAACATCAACCCAATCGTTGAGCACGGCGCAGAGGAAGTGCGCTAACCATATACTCTCTCCGCTTCCGTCATCTCCTACGGATGAGAGTCCGTCGTTCCAATCGCCGTCAAGAATAAGCGGCAGACCACGCCTGCTCTTTCTCTGAAGTGAAGCTTCAATAGCCCTTTCGCAGTGTGTAAATAATGTGGCGGATGAACTGTTAAAAAATGGTGTTTTTTCACTTAGTACTTTTGTATCTCGCGTTGCGAAAATATACCGGGCTGTCATATAAGGTAACCATAAGAGGTCATCACTATAATGCGTATCGGAGTGCTGACCGCCAATTGGATGCCACCAGTGCTGAACTGTGCCGTCCTCGTATTGATGCGCTGCATGCAAAAGTATCTGTTTCTTCATATTTTCCGGTGAGGAAGTCCAGAGCCATACCTGGCTGTCCTGCAACTGGTCACGAAAACCATAGGCGCCACCGGTCTGGTAATACCCTGTCCGTCCATTGATACGCGAGGAAATTACCTGGTATTTAAGCCAGATATTTGCCATATAATCGAACTCTTTGTCAGGCGTTTCTATCCAGGATGCGGTAAGTTTTCTTTTCCACCATTGTTTAACTTTTTCCAGGCCTGCGGTTGCTGTCCTGATATTTTTATACTTTTCTGTCAATTTTAATACATCGTTCTCATTTTTTGCTGCACCAAGCACAAGAACTAATGTCCGGGCTTCTCCCGGTTTCAAGCGCACGTCCATTGCAAGTGAGGATATGGGGTCGGTGTTGGGATGGGATTGCTTGCGCAGGCTAAAGCCTGCGGCTACCTCAGAATGACAGGTGACTGCCTGTGGAGATGTAAGTGAGCCATAGCGTCCGAGAAACTCCTCTTTGTCGAGAATCCCGCTGTTTTGCTTGTCACCGCCACAGCCAGCGTGAAATGCAACGTACTCCCAATTCCTGTTCCAGTGCTCACCTCTGCTATTTGGAATAGCCCATAGGGTTTTGGTCGCAATCACCCCGCCAATCCTGTTATCCCACTTTTGTCTGATAAACAGTTTATGAAATTCTCTGTGACTATCCGGCGCAACGCCGAGACACCATTCAAGATACGTGGACAGCCGGAGACGTCTGGTGCGCCGTGAATTATTCTCAAGCCGGACCAGCCAGACCTCAAGTGAGTCGTCAAGCGGAACGTAAGTAGTCCAAACGCTTTGGATTCCATGATTTGACGACGAGATTTTTGTGTAGCCGATACCGTGCCTGCACTCGTATGCGTCTGGCTCTGCACAAACTGGTTTCCAGGATAGAGACCAGAAATGCCCGCTGTCCATATCGCGTAAGTAGAGGAATTTTCCCCAGTCGTCTCTTACCAAATCTTGTTCCCATCTTGTTATACGGTTAAGCGTCCCGTGGGTTAGCCAGGAATAACCGGTACCTGACTGTGACATTACAGTCCCATAGCCACCGGAAGGACAGAGGACGTTTACCCAGGGTTGTGGTGTATGCGGATTAGTGATTACATATTCCCAGCCATCATGGTCAAAATGGCCGATGCTGGGGGTATACATGGTACGGGATTGCTTCGTCACTTCGTTCCTCGCAATGACAATGGAAAACATTTCCAGGAACGCGCAGGTAATAGCGTTGTCCCTCCGGATGGGAACCGCCTGGCTTTCCCGCCGATATTTACTTCTGCCCAGAATCTTTTTGGTTCCTCATGATAATTGAATGCAAACACAAATGCATTTTTTCTATCGGCACGCGCCATAACCGAAATGTCCCAGGGCTCTACCAGGATTGTTTTCTTGATGCCCAGCATTTCACAAATTTCATCTATTATATAAACTTCGTAATCAAATGTGTGGTTCAGCCCGAAACCAAGCATTGCTGCCTTTCCGCGGCCTGCGTTTTTAAGTATGCCGCAGGGCTTCCCATTGACCGTGAAAAGGGTCTTACTGCTGCCGGTTGCATCTATCTTACTTATCTTACCGAGAACGCGCATACAGTCGATATCCCCTACTGTTTCAAAACCAAAAAGCGGGATTCTTCGGCTAATTGCACGGGCAAGCCCGTGCCTACAACGCAGGCTGTAGCCGCACCTTTTAAGGTGCGCAGTAAAGCCTGCGGCTACCACACCGCTACTCAGAATGGCATCAGGGATTATCATCTCATTCTGGGTAACCCCGTTCATTTTCAGTCCGAGTGCTTTTCCTAAAACAGTGCATTGCCTGCCGGAAAGGTCTTTCTGAGGCAAGGTTGGGGATAGTAACAATTTGCCACCTTGCAGGACATACCGGGCAATTTTCTGCTGAACTTCTCCTGACATTGCTTCAAGAGAAAACACAAACAATGCATTTTTCCTATTCAGTTTCTTCTGCTCTATCCGCTCCAGGTCAATCATATCAAAATGTCTGTTTGCAAGTGTCAGTAGCCGTGCAAGCCCATCAAAGAAAAACAGATTACGCTGCTCTTCCAGGTATGAAGGCAGTTCACCCTGGACGTATTCGGTACTCCAGTAAGGGAGGTAAAATCCAAATGTGAGGCCGGTAACTTTACTTGTTGTCGCAAGTTTTTCTCCGTATTTTTTTATAAACTCACCGAATTCTTTTACCATTTTGTAGTGCGGGCGCGTTGAGCCACCACTTGCAACCGGCGCCTGCCATTCATGATAAGTTCCCATAACACCGAGCCGTTTCTGGTTCCTGCCACCACTGAACATATAGCAATTCAAGCCGTTTAGACCGTTTGCGCAGGATGCAGCGAGATTTAGCGAAACATCCGACGGATATATGCGTGGACGGTCAGTCATTTTTCCACTCTGAAGTTCTGCACACATAGAAGGAACTCTATCTGTCGTTATCATCTTTACGCATTCGGTAGCAATTGCAATATCGTGAAAATTCTCATAATCCAGGCGCCTCATCTGATATGCGCCGCCAAATACCGTCTGTTTACATACACCGGAAAAATCACGGAACATAGAAGTTGTCATAGGTGCAAAGATACCGCGACCGCGAACGTCATAATCATAAAACTGAGGGATGTTTATTATATATGGCGGCATTATTGCATTATCCTGCGCTTGGTTGACGAGAAACGCATAATACCCGGAGTAATACTTTCGCCAGAATTCTCCCCAGTCGCTCAATGCCTGTAAATTGATGCTTCCATTAAGTTTTGACGGCAGGAAAGCAGCTTTATCAAAATTGCGTAGTTTGGTCTGCCATACTACGTTTAATTTTTCTATCTGGACATACCGGTCGCGCAGAAATTCTCTCCAATCAAAAAGGGTTTTGCTATTCCTCACAGGCATTTTGTTCAACCAATGCACCATACCTATCTCGTTGCATAACTGTACAAGAATAACCGGACCGTTTTTCGAATCAAGATGCTCGCGAACGACAGGCAGGACATTTTCATACCACCGCTTAAGATATTTTCTAAAGGCAGGATTTTCATATGCTATTATAGTCACATGAGGAAGGTAGTTTGCGCCGCTGCCCTTTGCGTATATTTCAGGATAATCCCGAACGAGCCATGCCGGCAGCCCCTCGTTTATAAGCTCTGCGTTTGATACAGGACCTACTCGTGCGATAACTTTCAATCCATATTTTTTTGCCAATCTCAAAAATCCAACCAGGTTCTTTTCCGGGATTGTCCTGCCTGTCCAATCAAATTTGCCCTGTTCCTGCTCGTGCCACACCCACGGGATGTAAAAACTTATCGTATTCAGGCCTGCATCTTTTGCTCTCTTAAGATGCTTCTCCCATAGTGTTGCAGGGATGCGGAAGTAATGAATTTCTCCTGAATATATAAAAAAGGGCCTCCCGTTCTGGACGAAAGTATTTTGTTTTATTCTCATCTTAGAATTTACCAAATGGATTGAAGTTCCGTGCTGCAAAAAGGTACCATGCAGAAGAAGATACGCACAAACGGTCATCAAACATTGTCCAGCCGCCACCGGCAGGCGTGCCTGGATTCGAAGCATAAGGAAGCCCGAGAGTACCGTCGTGCATTGAACTGGGCGTCAGGCAGCGTGTAAGTGATTGGAAAAAATAATCCGCCTCTTCACGACGGCCAACCTCCTGAAACGCAATCACCATCTGCGCTGTGCCCTCAAACCAGACAGAATCGAGGTCAGGATAATGACTGTCGGTATATGACCCTCCGAAATCAAAACCGTCTACTTCAGTTCTTGCCCTGGAATAATACTTCTGGCATCATGCTCTTCTCATAGCAAAATCAAGACCGCGTTCATACTTGCTTCCAAAAGCACACACTGTCCACGCAGAAACGTCAGTTGCGAAGTTGGCATCGTTTAATCCGTTGAAAAATCTACCCTCTGGCTCATACCACAGATGCTCTTCCATAAATCTGGCAATCTGCCGAGCACGCTCCTTATACGCCTTCTTGCCAGTCAACTTACCTAATTGCTGAAAAAATGCGTAGCAATCAGCATTATGCTCCGTTGATATCCAGGAAAAAGCATTGCCAATTTCATCAAATCCACCACGTATTCCACCATCCTCATTTCTTAGTGACCACAACCACTCAGCGAGTGTTTTACTCAACGATAGATACTTATCGCGTGATGCACCATCAGGATTTTTTGAACAAAAGTAATTCGTAGCCATCCCGAGCCAGCCGTTTGGCCCTGCTGCTGCACTTCGAGCGTCTACGCTACCGTCAGCCCGGTATGAATCCGCAAAACCCCTGAATCCTGTGCCTTCAGCACGCTGCTTTTTCACTTCCTGCAAGAAAAAGTCAAGTATCCTGGAAGCGCGCTCCCACTCGCCTTCCAGTCCAAAAACAAACACTGACAGTGCCTGGTCGTAAGTAAAGCACACGTTTGGATGTGGTCCTCCGTCCTGACTCAAGCACAGACCCGTATCTACCTGCTGTGCGCAAAACCACTCCAGTATCCGGTTTTCTTCTTCTGGCGCCCTTTTGATAGCGCCTGCCAGCGCTTCCGAGGTTCTGGAATACGGGCCCGCCAGTACTACAATCTGCATAGCTATTAAGCAACAGAAAATACCAGTCAGTTTCATTTCACAAACATAAAATCATCGATGAATAGCATCGTGCCCTGACGATTACCAACGTTAGAGCACAAATCACAACCATAGTAATTCTGATTTGCATGGAACCTCCTTTTGGCTTACTCTTTTAAGCCGGACGTGGCGATACCCTCTATAACGTATTTCTGCGCGAGGAAGAACACTATCAATATAGGGACCACCACGACGACTGCACCTGCCATCAGCAATCCATACTCGGTAGCATACTGACTGTTGAGGTTTGCAAGCGCCACAGGAAGGGTATACATCGATTCTTTTATCATTACGATTAAAGGCCACAGAAAATCGTTCCAGGAACCCATAAAGGTAAATATTCCGAGTGCCGCAAGTACCGGCTTGCACAGAGGCAGTATTACCTGCCAGTATATCCGGAATTCTGAACACCCGTCCATTCGCGCCGATTCTATCAGGTCATCCGGAATCGTGGATATGAACTGGCGCATAAGAAATATTCCAAACGCAGAAGTAGCTGCAGGAATTATCAAACCCATATATGAGTTTAGAAGTCCGAGTGATTTAAGCAGAAGAAACACGGGCATCATTGTCATCTGTCCCGGAATCATCATCGTGGCAAGAATCAACGTAAATAACCAGCCTCTCCAGCGGAAACGGTATTTTGCAAATGCGTAGCCAGCAAGCGAATTCAAGAACAGCGAAAGTCCTGTTATGGAAAGCGCTACAATCAAACTATTCCAGAAACAGCGTAAGAAGTTAACTCCTTTGAATAATTCCTGATAGTTCCCGAATGTCGGCTCTTTTGGAATCCACTCTGGCGGAAAAGTAAAAATACCGCCTTTTGTTTTGAAGGAAGTGGATAACATCCATATAAACGGCAGCAGCGTAACTATAAGTCCTGCTATAAGCAATATGTGCACCAGGGTTTCGTTCATTCTGCGCTTCAATAATTCCGGCGTCATTTTTTTCTTATGCATATGTACCTCCGCCGCGCTGACTCAATTTCAGTTGAATCATCGAGAATATGAAGATTATTATAAACAAAACATACGCAATTGCTGATGCATAACCGAATTTAAAGTATTTGAATCCCTGGTTATACATATATAGTACTATCGAAATCGTAGAATTCAGCGGCCCGCCTTTGGTCATAACGTACGGCTCCGCAAAGAACTGGAAGTAACCGATAAGAGTAGTTATCGTCACGAATACGGTCGTCGGCTTTAGGCCTGGAATCGTAACCTTCGTAAAACAATCCAACCAGCCGGCACCGTCAATTTTTGCTGCCTCGTATTGTGCTTTGGGGATTGCCTGAAGCCCGGCAAGAAATATGACCATGTTGTATCCAAAATTTCTCCAGACCGCCATTATTATAAGCGACGGAAGTGCAAGCCGTGAGCTCCCAAGCCAGTTTTGTGCCGGTGCTCCTATACTCTGCATCAACCAGTTGAATAACCCGTAGTCCACGTTGTAAAGCCATCTCCATACCACGGCAACGGCAACTATCGTTGTGACTACGGGAGTAAAGTAACC
>Ga0210056_1004093_pt1 | contig 11536 bp, 11 predicted proteins | sample CryGeyCG2014_080_2_FD_183965 | JGI IMG/M metagenome (GOLD analysis project Ga0210056, IMG submission 183965) | Groundwater microbial communities from aquifer - Crystal Geyser CG07_land_8/20/14_0.80 (SPAdes) (version 2) | ecosystem: Environmental > Aquatic > Deep subsurface > Groundwater | place...
GAAACTGCAAGGGATATGGGTATTGATCCCCGCAACGACCTAAAGATACGTCTGATCATCATTGGAGGGGAGGTCTATGGGGAAAAGGATAAAGAGATCCTGGCCGAGCAGTTCGGGGCTGAGATCCGGGAAATGTATGGTGGGGCTGAGACTGGTTTTGTAGCTGCTGAGTGCCTTGAAGGTGGAGGCATGCACTTTTTTACTGACTCAATTCTGGAAGTCATTGATCCAATAACCGGCCAGAATGTTTTAGATGGAGGGTCGGGAGAAATTGTAACCACTGATCTTTCTCGGAAAGCCATGCCCGTAATTCGGTATAAAACCGGAGACTTGACCGAAGGACTCAATTTAGAGCCATGCCCCTGTGGTCGAACATCACCCCGCTTGAGACGTATTATAGGCCGGACGAGCGACATCCCAAAGGTGAAAGGAGTATATTTAATTCCGAGCAAGGTGGAAGAGGTGATTAAAAAGCATGAGAACTTGGGACGATTTCAGGTTATCGTTGACCGTCCAAGGTATCAGGATAGATTGACGATCAGAATAGAATCACGTCATCTTCTTGAAGACCAGAGTCTCAAAAAGACATTAATTGAGGGTCTGAGGGCAGTCACACAACTCAGATCCGAAATCGAACTGGTTCCCTTTGGGTCGATTCATGATAACGCCCCTTTCTTTCTTGATAATCGGTTTCCAGAAAGGATGACAAGGAAATAGAAAAACAATAAAGATTAATAAAAAGATTGTTCCATGAAAAAAATGACTGAGGGAGGAAAAAAATGAATAAAAGGATAATTACTGCAGCCATTACAGGAAGCATCCACACCCCTACTATGTCACCTTATTTACCAATAACTCCTGATCAGATTGCTGATGAGGCAGTTAGGGCATACGAAGCTGGAGCGACAGTAGCTCATATTCACGTCCGCGACCCCAAAACTGGAGCAGGTAGCGCCGATTTAGACCTATTCAGAGAGGTGGCAACAAAGGTAAAAAGCAAGTGCAATATAATTCTTTGTTTAACTACTGGCGGTACCTTAGGTGATCCCATTGAGAAGAGGGCGAGGATAGTACCAACACTTAAACCAGAGCTGGCTTCACTCAACTTCGGTTCACTAAATTTTGGTATATTCCACATTCCGGAAAGGCTAAAGATTAAAGAATTCAAATTCCCCTGGGAGACAGAATATATGAGCATGACTGAGGATTTTGTTCTAAAACATACTTTCAGGGATTTGAAAGTATTAGGGCAGATTTTTACTGAAGAGAAGGCTAAGCCAGAGATAGAGATATATGACGTCGGGATGATTAATAATGTAGCGTATATGATTGAGAAGGGATATTTTAAAAAACCTGTTTACCTTCAGTTTGTCATGGGTGTTTTAGGTGGCATTCCTGTGTCAATAAATAACTTACTATTTATGTATAATACTGCCCGTGAGATAATTGGTGATTTTGTATGGTCAGTATGCGCTGCTGGTCGTGGTCAGATGCCAATGTGCACTATAGCTCTGGCTATGGACGGTAATGTTAGAGTCGGATTGGAAGATAACCTTAATATCAACAAGGGGGTTCTAGCTAAAAGTAATGCTGAACAGGTGGAAAAAATAGTGCGTATAGCTCGAGAATTGGGTCTTGAACCAGCAACTCCTGATGAAGGCAGACAGATATTGGGATTGAAGGGATTGGACAAGGTTGCTTATTAAGTGACGTAATCAACTGAATTACTTACCTTTTCATAGGGGGTGTCCACTGACTAATGGATACTATATCAGGTATGTTCTAACTCGATCAGCATAATAGCATACCCGAACTTAGAAGTTAAAAAAAGGATGCTATGATCATCGATACCCATTCTCAACTCTGGACCAGTGAGGCCTTGAGGACATTCCCCCCAGCCATGCTTCTCAGTTATGAAAAGATTTTCAAGGGGATTAGGGCCTTTGAGCTGGAAGACATTTTGGTGGATATGGATGAGGCAGGGATTGACATGTCCGTTATTGTGGCTGTTGACGTTGAAACGGTATCCCATTACAAGATCCCGAACGAACTGGTCGCTCAGGCAGTAAAACAGTATCCGAAAAGATTTATCGGCTTTGCTGGTGTTGATCCCCATAAAGGGGTCTTGGCCGTGGATGAGGTGGTAAGGAGTGCTGAAGAACTGGGGCTATCGGGACTGAAATTTATCAACCATCTGCTTGAAATGGCACCCAATGATCCGCGTATGTATCCTATATTGGAAAAAGCACAGGAACTTCATCTGCCTGTTCTCTTTCACACCGGAATCCATTTTCATACCGGTGCCCGGCTCAGGTATTGCCGCCCGGAAGCTCTGGATGATGTGGCTATAGATTTTCCGGATCTTAAAATTATCGTTGCTCACTTTGGCTTTCCTTGGTTCTATGAGGCCATGGCCGTCGTTCAGAAGAACTCCAATGTATATTTCAACATCGCTGGATGGGCTCCTAAACATATACCAGAATATGTTATCAGAATGATGAATGGCCCCTTGGCCGATAAGGCCCTTCTGGGGAGTGATTTCCCCCTGATCTCGAGGGTCCGTATTATGAAGGAACTCAGCGAATTGCCCATCAAGGAAAAGACCTTGCAAAAGTTGCAATCCCAGAATCCAGCCAATCTTTTAGGTTTGGTTTAAATTTTTTGTAAATCGCCAAATTGAAGGGAGGTATTTATTATGCCGTATAATACCATTATCTATGCCGAGGATGAGGGTATTGCCATTATTACGCTCAACCGCCCTCAGGCGATGAATGCCTTGAACAATGAATTACTGGATGAGTTGGAGAGCCTATTAAAGACAATCGAGAGGAATGATAAGCTGAGGGTAGTGATTATCACCGGCCAGGAAAAGTTTTTTTCAGCTGGTGCAGACATCAAGGAGATAAAAAAATTTAAGAGTCCGTTGGAGGCCCATTATTTTTTGACCAAGGTTCAGCGAGTCATTAATTTCTTGGAAATCATTCCTACACCGGTTATAGCCGCTATAGCAGGCTTGGCTTTGGGCGGTGGATGCGAGATAGCATTGGCCTGTGATCTCCGCATCGCCGCAGAAAATGCCATTTTTGGTCAAACGGAGATCAATATCGGGGTTATACCAGGGGCTGGAGGAACCCAGCGACTTCCTCGTATTATCGGACTGACCAAGGCCAAGGAGTTACTTTTTACTGGCGGTACCATTAAGGCCGACGAAGCCCTTCAAATTGGTCTTTTAAACAAGGTTGTCCCCGTAAAAGATCTTATGGACGAGGTTAAGAAAATGGCTTTAAAGATCATCGAAAAGCCTCCGCTTGCCGTCAAATTCACCAAAATGGCCCTCACGGATGGACTACAGATGAATTTATCTCAAGCTTTGGCCTATGAAGGAAGATGTTTTGAATTTCTGTTCTCCACCGAAGATCGAATAGAAGGGGTGAATGCTTTTATTGAAAAGCGAAAGCCTCAATTCAGGGGAAAATAATCAGAGCCTAAGAGAAGAAGATCAAGTTTAAAGTGTTTGAGGTTGATAGATATAATCAAATTACCCGGATCATGATGGGCAGTGAGGTGAATGGCCGGGTTCTTTACAGTGTTGCTGCCTATTTAGTAGACGGTCTTCTTATCGATACCGGATGTCATAATACCCGTTGGGAACTTGTGGAATATTTAGCTCGCCATAATATTTCCCTTGCGGTTAATACCCATCATCATGTGGATCACATTGGTGGCAATAAGCTGATTATGGAGAAATTGAAGGTCAACGTCTTTGCACCCAAAGAGTCCCTTCCAATCATTGCCAATAGACAGAATATTTTCTCTTACCAGGAAAAGTTATGGGGCTTTCCTGAGCCCTGCCAGGTAAAGGTCTTGGGCGATCTCATAAACACAACTCATTACTCCTTCCAAGTTGTTCAGACATCAGGTCACTCAAGGGATCATGTTGTGTTTTTCTTAAGAGAAAAGGGATGGTTGTTTACAGGGGATGAATTTATTACGGAAAATCCAAATTCTGCGCGGAAAAATGAAGATAATGAGCGGGTTGTAAGGGCTTTGAAAAGAATGCTGGCTTTGGAACCGGAACTTTTGATTCCCTCTGCTGGTACAATCTACCAGGATGGTTCTGCTGTTTTAAGTCGGACTATCGCTTACTTTGAGAAAATTAAAGAGAAAGTTCAAACGATGAAAAAATCCGGCCTAAACTCACAAGAAATCGCGCTTAAGCTCTTTGGTGAAGAGACCCCTCTCAAAGAGTTTACCGGCGGTCAGTTTTCCCGAGAAAATTTTATAGGGGGATTTTCTATCAATAATGGAAAATGATTTCTGTTCACAAATTTGGTTGGATGTATCAGTTTAGCTGTTTGAAACAACCTTCTTAAATCCCTCCCCACCTCCCTTTTCTAAAGGGAGGAGAAGAATTTCTCCCCTTTCTAAAGGTCTCCGACCTGGAAGGGGGATGAAGGGGGATTAGACTCCTTTTTTCAAAGAGCTAGAGTGTTACGGTTGGCTGAAACATCTGTCGCACAAAAATTTTCTTAAAAATAATCATAAAGGAGGAATCAGGCTATGTCAAAGCGAGTTGGTATTGTTGGTGCAGGCGTAACGCCATTCAAGGCCATCTGGCGTGAAAAGACCTATTATGAATTGGCCCAAATGGCCACTCGTGAGGCAGTAAAGGATGCCAATATCGATATCAAGGATGTTGAGGCCGCCTTCTATGGAATCTATAACGATATCTTTGAAAGGACGGCTATTCCCGAGCATGCCATTCACGGACTCTTGGGTATGCAAAATAAATTCGGCATACGGATTACCACAGGTGGGGCAACCGGTGCCTATACGATGTCTGCTGCCCATGCTTATCTCGCCGCTGGACGGTTCAAAACGGCCTTGGTGTTAGGAGTAGAAAAGGCCACTGATTGCTTTGATTTTTTATCTATGTCTGCTACTCCGGAGGTTATCAAAGCGATCGGCTGGTCAGGAGATAGCTTTTTTGAGCAGGGGATCGGTTGGTCTGCTTCTGATAGCTATGCCGAGGTGGTTCTGGGATATATGGACGAGCACCCCGGGGATCTGAAACCGGAGATCACAGCCCAGATCTCTTCACAATTAAGCCAGCAGGTTAAGGGGAATAAATATGCTCAGAGGCAGTTCGATCAGGTGACCCCTGAGGAGGTCATGAACTCAAGGCTTGTTGTTTATCCCTTTAAAGAGCTGGAAATTTGTGTCTATACAGAGGGTGCAGCAGCCCTTATTCTCGCCGAGGAAGAGACAGCCAAAACCATTTCTAAGAATAATGGTACTCCTATCGTCTGGATAACTGGTGTGGGAGAATCCAACGAGCATTCCTTTGCTGGCAAGAACCAGAAGATTATGTCCCGGATCATGTCCGATTATTATGGCTCTCATCGGGCCTATGAAATGGCGGGCATCAAAGATCCTACAAAATCAATTGACATTGTTGAGTTACATGATGCCTTTGTTCATCAACTGGAGATCACCATGGCCGAGTTTGGACTGGTCCCTCTTGGGAGGGCTGATTCTCTTATCGAAGACGGCCTGATGTTGTCCGGAGGCAAATATCTGGTCAATCCCTGTGGCGGCTTGATCTATTGTGGCCACGCCGTGGGTGCTAGCAACATTATGTCGGCTTGGTCGGCCCGCAATGAACTGATAAAAAGAAAGCTCAAGACAGCCTTGGTTCATGGGACTGGGAGCACGATTGCACAATATACCGCATGTCTCATCTTCGAACATGAATAAGAAAAGGAGGAAAATAAACAATGAAAAAACAAAAAGAAAAAGTCATTCCTTCCTATTATATTCCTGATGTTGGTTCGCATGTTACAACCATAGACGGCAAAGACTACCTAATCGCCAATGATGCCATGTTCACCTTTTATCGGAGGACCAAGGGAGAATTTTCACCCTTCTTTCTTGCATTGAGGGATGAGAAAAGACTTTTAGGATGCAAATGCTCCAAGTGCGGATTGGTCAGGGTGCCGCCATTTTTGACCCACTGCCCGGATTGTAACTTTGCTCCCACCGAACTCATTGAAGTCGACCAGGTAGGCATTATGAACAGTACACCACCCATTACCTATTTTGCCACTTCCCTGTTTCAGCATATGGCTCCCTATGGACGCGGTCGGGTCATATTTAAAGGGGCAGATACGGCTATGAGTATAAATCTTTATACCACCACGGGCATCCTTACCCCAGGCATAATCAAGAAGGGGACTGAGGTAAAGCTTGTTTTCAGGGATGAACGCATTGGAGAGATGAGGGACGTGTTTTCCATTCCCACAGCCGAACTTACCAGAGAACAGATCAACAAAAAAGGGCTTCAGGAATCAGAGATCGACTGGGAAACACCTGTAGAGCCACCTTTGACCAAGGCGTCTGACCAGGATGTCAAAGTCTATAAAGAGGCCCTAAAGGAGATAAAATCCATTATTCATGAAATGAATAGAAATGAGCGTGCCCGGAAAGATATTGTCGGCTGGAAGCGGAATATTCAGGTCAAAACGAGGGGCGGACAATTTGCCATTCTCATTAATGACGGGGATATTAAAGTGGAAGAAAAGAAGCGTCCGTCCCCCGATTTTAAGATAGTATGTGACGACCCGCGAACCTTGCTCGATGGGCTCGCATATCGGGGCGCCATCACCGATTCGGTTATTAACAAAAAGCTCTGGATCAGTAAGAACATGGAATTTAGCACCATTTTCAAGATAGACAGAATGGCCCGTTCCGTTGCCCGATCCAAAAAGGCTTGATAATTTTATAATTGGACCTTTGGGTATTGGCATTCGTAACCAGTAATTAACATGTGAGCGCGGAGAACCGATAGAAGGCACTAAAAAACCTAAGTAAACGCTTTTTATTAATATGCAGGTCGAAAGGGCGAAAAAGAATTGATGAAGCCCGGGGGTGAAAATGTTTATCCAGTGGAGGTCGAAAAAGTGATTCTTGAACATCCCGGCATCAATGAAGTCTCGGTGATCGGAGTGCCTGATCCGAAGTTTGGAGAGGGGATCAAAGCCATTTGTGTCTTAAAACCAAATGTAAGATTATCGGAGCAAGAACTGATTGGGTTTGTAGCTGCCAGAATAGCCCGCTACAAAAAACCAAGGTATGTCTCATTTGTCGATTCACTACCCAAAAAAGAAGATGGATCAATAGACCGGGAGAAAGTTAAAGCCCTTTATGGCCATAATTGATATTATTGCTTTGAAAGGTAACTCATCAATATTTTCTCCTATTATCAAATTCTTGGAAAGGGACAGGTCAGGCTGAGGGAAAGTTTGATGAAATCGTGGATCTTTTAGCAAAGCAGCGACTGAAAGAATTCATAAAATCTAATTTAAAGAAGTGAAAAGAAAATATTAGATCATGGGTGGGGAAGATATAAAAAATCACAAGTGGAGAGAAAGATATTATGGAAATTAAAGTTTTAGGTATTTCGGGAAGTCCAATCAAAGATGGGAACGTCGAAACCTTTCTATCCAGAATTTTAGAATCGGTATCTTCCAAACCTGGCGTCAGTACTGAAATCGCCTCTCTTGCCAAATTAGACATCAGAGACTGCCAGCATTGTAACTACTGTATCAAAAATCAAACCAAAGGGAAATATTGCTCCATTAAAGACGATGCTCAGCCTCTATTAGAAAAAGTGGAATCTTCAGATATATTAGTGTTGGCCACGCCAGTTTATTTCATGAGGACAAGTGCACGAATGGCTGCTTTCATCGATCGATTAAGAATGTTTATGTTTGGTAATCTGACAAGAGGAAGATTAAGAAATAAAATTGGCGTCAGTGCTGCTGTATCCTGGCTCCGTCATGGAGGGGTGGAGACTACCCATTTGAGCCACATTATGGCCTTCTTAGCTTTGGAGATGCTTCCTATTAGTACCCACAATTCAGTGAGTTTTTTGGGAGCCTCGGCCGTCTCTAGTGAAAATGGCTCTGGGGAATTTGATCCCGATATTCGGATTGGTATTGAAAAGGACAAGATTGCTTTGCAATCAATTAGGCCGATTATGAACCGAGCGCTGGAACTAGCAGCCATCATAAAGAAGGCATAGACAGAAAAAAATAAGACCATCAATGACAACAACTGAGTAGGTTTGTATTATTTTGAAAGGTAGCTCAACAATATTTCTTTCTATTATCGATTTTAAGTTAGGAGGTCGCCATGGTCGAGGAAAGGAAATACTGGGATAAGGAAGCAGAAACAATGCCTTACAATAAACTGAGGAAACTACAGGAACAGCGGCTTCAAGAGTTAGTGGCTTACGCCTATGAAAAGACGAAGTTTTACAAGCGAAAGTTTGATGAAGCTGGTGTGAAACCAAGTGATATTAATACCATAGATGATCTCAAAAAGTTGCCTTTGATTGAGGATGATGAGATCAGGAACGCCCCCTTAGAGGATAAGCTCTCTGTACCTCTGAATGAAGTACATCAGTGTTGTTCCAGTTCTGGAACCACAGGTTTCCCAGAACCTCTTGCCCTTACTAAGAACGATTTTGATATTGCGTGCATTGATAGTGTTGCTAGGCTCGAATGGACGATGGGCGTAAGGCCTACAGATTTAGTTCAACATGTTATGGGCCTTCCTTGTTTAAACCTTGTCAGCAGGGTTATCGGTGCAGGAACAATGGGTGAGCAGGCGGGCAGAGGCAGACTCGATAACCAGATTGTATTGGGAAAGATGATGCGTGTGACCGTCCTGGAATCAATGCCAAGTATGGCTTTCCAATACTTTGAACGAGCCAAGGAATTAGGCATTAATATCCGTGAGACCAATATCCGATTGGTGATTGGGATTGGTGAAGGGATAGCAGAATCATACAAGAAGAAGGCTAAAGCTGATTATGGTATCACCTTTCGTGATTATTACGGTGCTTCGACGGCTGGTGAGCTTGCTTCTGAATGTGAATTTGGTGGAGGTTTACATATCATGGCCGACAGAATTATCATTGAGACGGTCAACCCTGATACTTTACAGATGCTTGGACCGGGTGAAGAGGGGGAGTTAGTGGTCACCAACCTTATTCGCAGGGCAATACCCAGGATTAGAATCAGGATCAGTGATGTAGCCAGTATCCTCCCCTATGAACCTTGTCCCTGCGGAAGGACACATCCCAAGATGTCTAAGGTGAGGGGCCGGATGGTCCAGATAATCGATATCAAGGGAAAGAGGTTCTTTCCTATTGATGTGGAGGAAGTTCTTGGTACTATTCCTGAATTGGGATATGAATATCAAATTATTTTGGACAAGCCGAAGTTAGAAAGGCTCAAGTTAAAGGCAGAGTATAGACCTGAGATCAAAGACGCTCGCTCATTGGCTGGTCATGTTGGGGAGGCCCTCTATAAAGGGCTCGGGGTTGAGAGTGAGGTTGAACTTATTCCTAAGGGAAGCATCGGCCGTGTCTTATTCAAGGCCCAGCGGGTGATTACCACCTATGGACAGAATTAAGATTACTTGTCCATAGAATAGATGCCCTCAGCGCTGGGGTCTAATGCTTCCTTAAAAGAACATAGATGAGGATCAGATTTTCGTCTATGAGTATCGGTATGGCGTTGGAAATGCAAGCATTCAAGCGATTACTGGACCGTGTGGAGATCAATAGATTTGACATCGGCATCATGGTTTCAAAATTATGGAAATCAAGGATGAATTAAAACTGAAGGTGGAAGACCTGTCACTTAGCTTTGACATGGTCGATTTTTCTGCTTTTGACACACCCACTTTTCATCCCGTCCATAAAATAATAGGGTGTTGAGATGCAATTTTCTAAAAAAACTTTTGACGACCCTTTGCCAAATGTGGTATAAATTCTGAAAACGGAAAGACACGGAAAGGAGGAGTAAATTATGAAAATTCATTACAAGGGGTTTATGAGAGAAAAAATCCAAAGAAATCCAGTGACTATAAACCCGGAGGCGTCCTTTTTTGAGGCCAGAAATCTCATCCATGAGAAGGGTGTAAGACATCTACCCGTGGTCGACAAGAACAATGTGTTAGTTGGAATTGTTACAGATCGAGATATTCGGGAAGCCGCCCCATCTGATGCTACCCTGCTCAGTGTCCAGGAGCTTAATTATCTTTTAGGAAAACTTAAAGTTTCAAGTTTCATGACACCAAAGGCTAAGTTGATCATCATTACTCCTGACACACTCATTGAAGAAGCCGTCCAACTGATGCATGATAATAAGATCGGTTGCCTTCCTGTTTTGGAGCAGGGTAAACTTTACGGAATCTTTACAGAAACGGATGCCTTAGACCATCTTGTGGATATATTTGGTTTCAAACAGAAGGGGACCCGTCTAACCCTCGCCCTGGAAGATAAACCTGGTACAATGCTCGGGATCCTTGAAGTGTTTAAAAAGCATAATATAAACATTATCAGCATTGTCACCCCTTCTTTTATGGTGGAAGGGAAAAGGATTGCAGCCATCCGGATTAGAACAGAAGAATATAAAGATTTGGTGACCGATTTAGAGAAAGGGGGTTACGATGTTTTATCTATAGGCAAATGGCCCTCCATTTAGTCAGGAATGGAAGGTTGGAATGATGGAACATTGGGTTGCATCGAAATGTTTTTTCTGATTTAAAACCATACTTCCAATATTCCATAGTTCAATTTTTTTTTGTTTTCATCTCTCAGTTTACGTTAAGTGGCATTACCAGGGTTTCCCATGGAAAGCAGCGGAGCAAAGTATTATCAAATCGGTGAGTTGGCCAGTTTGTTAGAATTGAGTCCTCGGACGATTCGATATTATGAAGAGATTGGTCTCCTCAATTCCATTAAAAGAATCGAAGGGGGAAAAAGAATCTATACGGATAAGGATCTCCAGCGCCTAAAATTTATTACAAGGCTTAAACACCTCGGTCTCACCCTTTCCGAAATGCTTGAATTGGAGGATATTTATCAAATTCACCGGACGAATAGAAAGGTGCTACCCCGGCTTTTAGAATTGCTGGACGGCCATGCCTTAAAGATTGACGAGCGAATTAACAGTCTCAACAAATTAAAAGCGGATATTTTAAACTACCAGGGAAAAGTCCGTCAAAAATTAAACATTAACGATGATTTTCAGAAAGGAGAAGACACACATGAGAGAAGTGGTGATCACCAGCGCCGTCCGGACAGCCATCGGTAATTTCCTTGGGGGATTAAGTCCTCTCAGCGCTACGGAGTTAGGAGGAAAAGTAATCGAGGAGTCTGTGAAGCGATCGAAGATTCAAAAAAAGGATGTAGATGAAGTGATCATGGGAAATGTTCTCCCATTCGGACTGGGACAGAATCCAGCTCGTCAGGCAATGATCAAGGCGGGCCTCCCAATGTCCGGAGGAGCCATTACCGTGAATAAAGTCTGTGGTTCTGGGTTAAAGTCTGTCATGCTGGCTGCCCAGGCCATCATCGCAGGAGATGCAGAGGTGATCGTGGCCGGCGGAATGGAGAATATGAGCCGAGTTCCCTATTATTTAGAAAATGCAAGGACAGGATACCGACTCTGGGATGGCAAAT
>Ga0210056_1004096_pt1 | contig 11529 bp, 17 predicted proteins | sample CryGeyCG2014_080_2_FD_183965 | JGI IMG/M metagenome (GOLD analysis project Ga0210056, IMG submission 183965) | Groundwater microbial communities from aquifer - Crystal Geyser CG07_land_8/20/14_0.80 (SPAdes) (version 2) | ecosystem: Environmental > Aquatic > Deep subsurface > Groundwater | place...
TAGACCATCAGGGCAAACACGTCTTGGTTCTCCAGGTGCCCGTCAGCTCGCAAATCCATCGCTGCAACGGCATCGTTTATGATCGCGGTCACGAAGGTGATTTCCGCGTCACGGACCCGGTGCAGATCGCGGCTATGGTTAACCGCAAGCAGAACTTCTATACCGAGTTGACCGTGTACCCTTACTTGCGCATCTCAGCGACTTTGAACCGGGCTTGCTGGACAAGGCTCGTCGGCTGATCCGTGCGATGACTCCCAAACATCCCTGGCTGCCCTTGAGCGACGAAGAACTTCTGCACAAAGCAGGTTTCTGGCGCAGCGATCCGCTGACGGGACGGAAAGGCTACACTCTGGCGGCAGGGCTGATGTTCGGGAAAGAAGAGGCGATCCAGCAATTGGTTCCACATTACAAAATCGATGCCCTGGTTCGCAGGGAGAACCTTGACCGCTACGACGACCGTCTAAACATCCGGGTTAATCTTATCGATGCCTATGATCTGCTGATGGATTTCGTGGCAAAACATCTGTCAGATCCGTTCTACCTTGATGGCATCCAGAGAGTCAGCCTCCGAGACAAGATCTTCAGAGAGATCGTGGCGAACTTGCTGGTGCACCGGGAATACACGGATGCGCGTCCGGCCACTCTGATCATCTACCGTGACCGTGTCGAGACAACGAACGCCGCGCATCCTCACGGCCAAGGCCCCATCGTGCCGGAGCACTTCACTCCGTATTCCAAAAACCCGACGCTTTCCAAGTTCTTCATGCAGATGGGCCGTGGCGAGGAGCTCGGGTCGGGTGTCTTGAACGTAAGCAAGTACCTTCCCCTGTACGCCAAGGGCGCCAAGGCCCAGTTCGTTGAAGGAAACCCTTTTATAACCCTCATTCCGCTGCCGACCAAAATTGAATTGAATATTCCGGAGAAAGGTGAGGAGAAAAGTAGGGAGAAAGTTCTGACAATGATTCGGGAAAAATCGACTGTAACAATTCAGGAAATGATGAATTCTCTGGGCTTGAGTCGTTCCGGTGTTGAGAAAATAGTCAAAAAACTGAAACAGGAACATAGAATCAGCCGTGTTGGACCAGATAAAGGTGGGCATTGGGAAGTAAAGTAATGGGGTCAGGTCTCGAAATTTAGCGTTTTCAGCGAAGGCGGTCATTAATGTCGGAATCGGATAATAACAACCATAACAGTTCTTCGTGGCTTACGGCGTCGAGTTTGCGGCGCCTTCTTTTTTTCTGGGGGCGGACGCGCTCATTGTCGTCTTTTCGCTCTTTGTCGCCTTTCTCGTCCATTTCAAGCGGGCCTTTTTTATATTGTCCGATCATGCTGCGTTATAACAGGTGTGAGTTTTTAGTGTTGAGTTTTGGTTAGTGGCGGGCGGATTATGCGAAAAGAGATGAAAACCATAAACCTTTCCAGTACTGCCGATTCCCGCTTTGTTGTATTTTCCGATGCCCACCGGGGCGACGGGACGGGGGCCGATGACTTTGCGGCCAATTCGCTGATCTTCAAATGCGCCCTCGACTATTACCTGGCGGCAGGATTCACGCTGATCGAGCTGGGGATAATTAGGGACAGAGCCCTATTGTTTGGCCCTTCACAGGTGTTTTGCCGGGGGCGGACTATGATTTAAAGACCGGTTGGGAAGAGACGATCCGAGAAATGCAGGCATGACGGGGAAGTTATGGATTATGAAACGGATGATCTGATATGAACGCAATAGCAAAGTTTGAGAATTTAAAGGACCTTATTGTTGAGTTGCGTGGGCAAAGTGTTTTGCTGGATGTTGATGTTGCCGCAATATACGGCGTTGAGACAAAACGCATCAATGAGGCTGTAAAAAATAATCCTGATAAATTTCCAGCCGGATACATCATCGAACTGGATAAGGCAGAGTGGGATGGGTTGAAGTCGAAATTTTCGACTTCAACGAAAGGCGGAAAAATTAAACTCCCAAGCGCCTTCCCTGAAAAAGGCTTGTATATGCTGGCCACCATCCTCAAAAGTCCGCAGGCAGTTCAGGCTACCCTGGCGATCATCAAGACTTACGCAAAAATCAGACAGCTATCAAGAAGCATTCAGGAGCTATCGATTGTTAAAGATAAATCTGATCAGAAGGCGCTCATGCAGAGAAGCGGAGAATTGATCGCCGGAATCTTTGATGATGACTTGCAAACAAGCGATACTGAGACATCCATCGAGCTGAACTTTGCGGTTTTGAAGTTCAAGCACACGATAAAGAAGAAGAAAAAATGAAAACGCGAAATTCACGACCCTCTATCACGATGTTCATCCTAAAAAAGCTGGTTAGCCGATTTTTCTTTCCCCTGTCATTGGTTATAGAACTTCTCCTCCTGGGTGTTTTTCTTAAGAAAAGAAGAACAAAGGTCATTTTGGCGGGTGTTGCAATCCTTTACCTCTTTTCTTTCTCTCCCTTTGGTTACTTGATTTTGCGCCCTCTGGAAAGCCAGTATGTACCCGTTTCATCGTCTAATTTGAATAAAGAGGTGCGATGGATTGTGGTGCTTGGCGGCGGCTCCAGGGAAGATAAGGCTCTCACTCCGGAAGACCGATTGGGTGACGCCAGTTTAAAACGTTTGTTGGAAGGGGTGCGGCTCAGTCGCCTCCTCCCTCAGGCGCGGTTGGTTTTTTCCGGCGGAGATTATCAGGGAATCTCTCCGGATGCCGTGAGCATGCAGCAGGTTGCCCTTGATCAAGGTGTGGCGCGGGTTAGAATAATATTGGAGTCGGCTTCCTGGGACACTATCGATCAGGCCAAGTTTTTGCGGAATCGTTTGGGGCAAGCCCCCTTCTATCTGGTTACTTCCGCCGGCCATATGCCGCGGGCAATGGGGATGTTCATGCGCTCCGGCACGCAACCGATTGCGGCCCCTACAGATTTTCACGCTGTGTGGGCGCCTTTTCAGGTTACAGACTTTTTCCCGCAAGCCGAGACCTTGGCCAATACGGAAAGGGCCTTTTATGAGTATCTTGGACTTTGTTGGGGACTGATAAGAGGGCAGGTTTTAAAAAGGGGGGACGGCTTCCGATTAATTTTCGTTGACATCAGGACATCATGTGTGTACATTGTTCATACAATGGTATAACGCACAAGGAGGTCATTATGGCAATATCCAAAGTCATGGCAAAGGCATCCTCTTCTCACAAGCGGACGTCCGCAGTGCGCTCCGGCAGATTAGGGCTGCGAACGACGCCAGTCCAAGCCGCACTTATCCAGCGCGCAGCCGAGGTATCGCAGAGGAGCATCACTGAATTTGTCCTGTCCAGCGTTTGCGAAAAGGCGGAACAAACCCTTTTGGACCAACGACTTTTTATGGTGGACGAAAATACCTGGATAGAATTTCAGGACGTCCTCGAAAGACCGGCTCAGGTGAAAACGGGTCTGCAGGCGCTCGTTTGCAATGCGAGCACAATTTCGATACACTGACCCCGGATGTCCCGATCGGGGGAAAGCAATATGATTATTGATGAAATAAAGGAGAAAATCGAGAAGAACCAGTATGAATATACGCTTCATGCTGAAATCGAAAGAAGGGCGGACGATCTCACCTTTCATCAAATCGAGGAAGCGATTTTGGCCGGGGACATATTGGAACAATACCCGGACGATGGCCGCGGAGAAAGCTGCCTGTTAATTGGGTTTTCCGAGAATATTCCGATTCATATCGTTTGTGGAAGACGGGGGAATAAGGTGGTAATCATTACGGTTTACGTTCCAAAGCCGCCGAAATTCGTTGATCCGTGGACAAGGAGCAGGGAACATGGAAAATAAGAAATGCATTTATTGCGGGAGCCCGCAATACGAGGAACGACGGACGGATTATCTTTACTCGTATAAAGGTAATTATTTGCTTGTCCCCAATACGCCGGTTGAAATTTGCCTGAATTGCGGGATGGTCTATTTCGATGCGAAGGTGCTGAAAGAAATCGAACGCCGTTTCTTCGCCATCCAAAAGAAAACCGAAATACCCGACAATTATATTGAACTTCCCCAGGTTGCATTCGTTTGATGGGATACGAGGGACAGATACCTATGTATTTTATTCTACATGCTGAGTGAAAAGGAACCGGCAACGGTTCTTTCTCACTTTGTGTGGGTAACCCAGATATCCCCGAGTGCTTCTGTTTTTTGTCATCCCCGAGTGCTTCTATTTCTTGTCATCCCCGAGTGCTTCTATCGGGGATATGGTTTTACATCATCAAATCACAATATAAATCCAACCATTCGGGATTATTCTTTTCAAGTAAAGCAATTTTCCATGATCTGTTCCACTTCTTAAGCTGTTTTTCCCGTGTTATAGCACTATTTATATCCTCCGTAACCTCGAAATAAACAAGGTTATGGATGTGGTTTTTATTTGTAAAACCATCTACCAAATCATTTTTGTGGATGTAAACCCTTCCTGTTAGATCAGACGTAACACCGACATAAAGCATTCCGTCTCGTTTACTTGCCATGATGTAGACATAGTATTGTTTGTTCGCCATATTTCTGCAATGAAATAGGGGAGCTGTCCCCCTATTATGACAAATGGCCGCATGTTAGCGTTTTGCGGGGGGCGCTCCCAACTATTTTTATTGACTTATGTGTGGCTGAACGATATCCTTAAGGAGGTAAGGAATGCTTGCAAAACTCACTACCAAGAATCAGATCACGCTGCCGCGGAAGATTGTGCAAGAGTTCATCGGCATTAAATATTTCGATGCTGCTGTGCAGGATGGCCGCATCGTTCTGGCACCCGTCAAGATGCAACCTGTGAACGCTACTCTAACTGGAATACGGGAAAAGATGAAGAAACTTGGGATAACGCCTGCCGATGTGACAGAGGCTGTTCCGTGGGCCAGAAGCAAAGAACCGTGATCAGGGCGGTGCTGGATACGAATGTTCTGGATTCCGCCCCGCAAAACGCTGTGGTTCCCACCCGCTCCTCGCAATTACCAATTACCAATTTTCATCCTTGACAAAAGGGTAAATACATGTTTAATCGTCCTTCAAGAAAGGACGTAATATGATATCGAAGAATATTATTAAGGAAATCATCCTGTCGAACCGGGCATTCATCATGGAATCCGTTTCCGGGATCGTTCCGAGAGCGGCAGGAGAGGTTGTCGCCCCTGGAAAAACGGTGATTATGCATGGGATCCGGCGGAGCGGAAAAACCTTTATCCTTTACGACATCTTCCGAAGGAATAGCGATGCGGCATTGTACCTGGATTTCGAGGACGATCGCCTGATCGGTTTCACGGCGGCCGATTTCCTGACAGTGCAGGATGCGTTCCTGGAACTCAGGCCGGAGACTTCAGGCCGAATCGTTTATCTTTTCGACGAAATACAGCATGTTGAGGAGTGGGAGCGGTTCTGCAGAAGGGTCACGGAGAGGGAAAACGCCGCGGTGTATGTCACCGGTTCGTCTTCAAAGCTCATGCCCCTTGAAGTGGATACGGCGATCCGGGGGCGGGCATGGAGTGTGGCGGTTTTCCCCTTTTCCTTCACGGAATTCCTGCAGTTACGAATGGGGCGTCCAGATCGTAACGAGATCCTTTACGGAACGGGAAAGGTCGAAACGAAACGGCTTTTCGCAGAATATGCGAAGTGGGGAGGGTTTCCCGAAACGGCGCTTACCGCCGATCTCCGGGACAAGACGAAACTGTTGAAGGAATACCTGCGGGCGATGTTCTTCCGGGATCTCGTCGAACGGTATGGCATGACGAACATCGCCCTGTTCGACGCCCTCGCTGACAAGCTCTTTTCCTCTTTTTCAACGCGCCTGTCCCTGACGGCCTTTTACAGGCAATACAAGGACCTTTTCCCCTTCTCGAAGGATCTCCTTTTCCAGTACTTTCATAATTTCGAAGAAAGCATGCTGGTCTTTGCGGTCCGGAAATTCTCCGAATCCTCGTACAAAAGGAGCAGGAATCCGGTCAAGATCTACCCTGCCGATACGGGATTGTGCCGCCGCGTCGCTTCGGAAGACGCGGGTCGCATATTGGAAAATATCGTTTTTATTGAGCTTGCGCGAAGGGGTGGGGAAGTTTACTATTTCGAGGAAAAGCAGGAGTGCGACTTTGTTGTCAAGTATGGAGAGGGGGCGGCATTTGTCCCCTTCCAGGTCTGCCTGGAATTGACGGATGAAAACCGGCGCCGGGAGACGGGCGGCCTGATTGCCGCATGCAGGCGCCTCAATCTGACCGAAGGGACGATCCTGACGGATGATCAGGAATGGGAGGAAGAGGTGGAAGGGATCAAAATCGGCGTGTGCCCCGTATGGCGCTGGCTAGCATAATTAGGGACAGAGCCCTATTGTTTGGCCCTTCACAGGTGTTTTGCCGGGGAAATCGCATAGAGGTTTTGGGGGAATAGGCGAATAGCGCCCCCTATTTTTGAATTGACATAAAGAGTATAACAGTTATACTTGCGAGCGGGGCGCATGAGGTTTAAGTTTGACAGCCGAAAAAGCAGGAAGCTCAAAGCTGATCCCCGGCGTCAGATTGGCTTTGCAGAGGTGCAGGAGATTTGGGAGCATCCTTTTATGTGGATAGTCGTTTGGATGACCAGGAACAGTTTCGGGCTGTCGGATGGGTGAGAGGAAAGCTTTTTTCAGTCGTATATGAAGTCCGGGAGGATGGGGAAGGTAAGTATTATCATCTTGTGACGCTTTGGAAATCGACAAGGCAAGCGGAGACTTTATATGAAGAATACAGCCGCTAAAAGCAGATTGTCTGCCGATGAAATTGCTGAAAAGGCAATGGCCGAGGAGGACGTGTCCCAGTTTTTTTCAAACAAAGGCGAGATGAAGCCGGCAATCCATCGGGTCAATGTTGATTTCAGCGTTGATATGCTCAATGAGCTGGATGCCCTCGCAAGGGAATTAAATGTGAGCCGCCAGGCGGTTATAAAAACATATTTGCGACATTCCCTTGACCACAAAAAATAGGGACAGAGCCCTATTGTTTTGAGGCCGCATTTATGCCGAGAATGTCGCGCGCCATAGCTGTTGGGTATCCCCACCACGTCACCCAGCGGGGCAATTACCGCCAGACGGTTTTCGGGGAAACAGAGGATTATGCCCGTTATCTGGGGTTAATTAGGGACAGAGCCCCTATTAATTCCGTGACAACGATATAGACTTATTTCCCCTCATTCTAGTTGTCCTTGGAGGAATAGGGGGACAGCGCCCCTATTTATTTTCTCTCCCCATTCCTTTCAAACCAGCCTCCCATGCCGGGAGCATTTTACCCGCCGTTTCGCGGAATGCCGGGTAATCATTAGCGTGCCGGCGGATGTCTTTTATCGTCTCACTGATCGCGCCGGACACTTGGTCAAAAATTTCTCTGATGCTGCCGTGCGACAGTCCACAATGGGCGATGCCAAACTTATGCAGCGCCTTGGCGTCCCACCATTTTTTTGCTCCGCCGAGGGAGAGGGCCGGGATGTCGCGGGGGATATAGGCAACGGTCGTCACGACGTCGTAGATCGGCGCCAGGCGGACGTCGCCTGACGTCGGATTTTCGTACAGGACGCCGTAGTTCTTCAGATGCGCGTCCCCATTCCTGACTGCCACGGCAAGGATAAGAGATTTGAAAAAAGTTTTCATTGCCTCTTCACGGCGGTGAGGCGACACATAGCTGCCGATGGCCTTGGCGATTCTTTCATAGGTGCTGTTGTATTTTTCGTCCGCGCCGATTCCTTGGAGGACGCACATGTCTTCGAAACCGAGATCTTTTCCGTCTGCGGTGATATCGAAGCGTTTCATCACGAAAAGACGTCCGTCGTCGGACAGGTGAAATTCCGCGGTGGGCAGACCGGAACGGACGGCGGCGGTCATGCAGAAATACTCATTGGCCGCTAATTGCGGGAAATCGTTGCCCCAGGATTTGACCACATAGGATGAAGAGCGGAATGTTGCCCTGTCCCGGGCATCGATCAGCACCTTCGGCTGGACGCCGGAGACGCCGGAGCGCAGCAGAAACCTGCCCATCAGATCCCGAAAAAGATCCTCCGTATCGGGATATTTCAGGATGTCATCCAGAAGTTCGGGCGATGGGGAGAGGGGCTGCGGTTTTTCACCGGGCGAGGTAAAACGGTTGCGGCCGATCTGGTAACCCCCGAGGATCTGCAAAAGCGAGAGATCATCCGTGCGGGCGATCTTGGCGATGGCCTGACGAATGGCAATAAGCATGGCCCCTTCCGGCAGGTTCATCTGGAAGATCGGATGCAGAGCCCGGTCTGTCCAGCTTTGCAGACGAACGGGCATGGTCAGGGAAACGGCCAGGGGTGACGGGATATCGGGATAATAGGCGAAGACAGGGGGATCAGGCCCTTCCAGGGCGCCGACTGTTTTGCCGTCTATCCAAACCTTGAGACGGGTCATGGATTCCTCTTTTTTAATTAGGGGCTCTGTCCCTAATTAATTCTTCCAGGGTGGGTGGGGCGCCTTTGGGGCGCGTCGTCAGCTCCAGACCGAGGAAATCGAGGACCCGGATCACCTTCCGGATGCCGATATCCTGGATTGTGCCGTTCTCGATCTGGCTCAGGGAGGAACGTCCGATCCCCGCTGCTTTTGCCGTTGCGGCCTGAGTTACTTTCTGTCTTTTCCTCGCTTCCCCTATCGAGCGTCCAATTACAAACAGCACCTCTCACCTCATAAATGTATTATATAGCAAACATAACTTATCAAGTAACAGCAGTGTCCATTATATAAAACATTATGTCAAGGGAAAAGATGGGGGTCAGGTCTTGAAATTTAGCGTTTTGTTTAAATTATCTTTTATATCCAGGCTAATTATGGTTGACAATCGTTATTAAGCAGGATAGATGGTAATCATGTTGAGCGGCGAAGTTGAAAACCGGATATTGCAATACAATCCCTGGCTGACGCAGCCAGACCAGGCCGACGCGTTGATTCGTCGCTATCTCCCGGAAACCTATGTTCTGCGTGAGGCTGAGCCGGTCAAACTCCAGAATGATCGCGCCCTACTCATTGTCGGCCCCCGTCAATCTGGGAAATCCACCCTTGCCTGGCGCCTTCTCCAATCCTGTGCGCCCAATATCCTTTACCTGAATCTGGAAGACCCGCTGCTGCGCTCGGCCCTCGGCGTTGCCGTCGAGATTGCTGCGCTGCTCCGGGAACGCTACGCCTTCATCAGGGCCGTCTTTCTTGACGAGGCCCAGCACTTGACTGACGCCGGGATCTTCGTGAAGGGACTGGTAGACGCCAGAATGGGCATCCCCATTCTGGTCACGGGTTCTTCCTCCTTCCACCTGATGAGCAAGACACGGGAATCTCTCGCGGGCAGGGCGGACCGGCTGCGGTTGTTGCCCTTCAGCCTCCAGGAATTAATGCGGCAGGAAAATAGGGACAGAGCCCCTATTAATTCGGACTCAATAGGGGCTCTGTCCCTATTTAATCCCGTCGCCGCACGGAGTTGCTGCGAGAGAATTTTCCGCCGGCAGATGATCCACGGCAGTTATCCTGCCGTTTATCTGGCGTCTTCGGACCAGGATCGGGTCCGCCTGCTCTCCGATCTGACCGAGGCCTTGATTCTGCGGGACGCGTCAGATCTCTTCCGCATCAAACGGGTGGATGTTTTCCGGAAGCTCCTCACGTTGCTGGCCGGACAAGCCGGAAATTTGGTGAACTTTTCAGAACTGGCAGCGGTGTGTCGTGTCGACGCGGGTACGATCCATGCTTACGTGGAAATTCTGGAGGAAAGCCATATCGTCAAAGTCGTCCGGCCCTTTGCCGGCGGAAAACGCCGGGAACTCACCACGGCGCCCAAAATATTTTTTATCGACAACGGGATACGGAATCAGTTGCTCAATGCCTTCTCCGACGATATTTTCTTGAGAACCGACAAAGGCGCCCTGATGGAAAACTGGGCGTTCTCAGAGCTTTACAAACGTATGCCTCTGACTTCGGTCATCCATTTCTGGAGAAGCAAGGGCGGGGGCGAGGTTGATTTCGTGGTCGAACAGGCGGGGAAAATCATGGCCATGGAAGTCAAATCCGCCGATCTGGATCGGCCCGGGCTCAGTCGCTCAGGCCGCAGCTTCATCGACGCTTACCACCCAGAGAAATTCGTGATCCTGAATCGTTCCCTGGAAACCACCCTGACGATCGACAACTGCCGGATTGATTTTCAGACTCCGTACAATATGATTAAATAGGGACAGCGCCCCTATTTTTCTCTTGCATAATTTGCAACGAGGCTGCATATTATCTGCATGTGGATACCAAGACATTCTGAAAATCTACTCCGACGCATGGCAGGGCAGTTTCCGGCCGTGATCGTTACGGGCGCACGGCAGACAGGGAAGACCTCAATCCTGCGGCGGATGTATCCGCAGGCTTCTTTCCTCAGCCTCGATCTTCCGGCCAATGCCGAAGCGGCCCTTACGGCGCCGGATCAACTGCTGGAGCAATACCCGGAACCGGTGATCATCGACGAAATCCAGTACGCTCCTTCTTTGCTGCGACATCTCAAGTACCGGATAGACCGGAATCGATTCCCGGGGCGGTATTTCCTCACGGGGTCGCAGGCGTTTCAGCTCATGCAGGGTGTTTCGGAGAGCCTCGCCGGCCGGTGCGCGGTTTTGAGCCTGAACACCCTTTCCCGGGCGGAATTGCTGGATGCCGGCTTGCCGATTGAAGAAACGTCCTATATCTTCCAGGGCGGATATCCGGAGCTGCATGTCGGGGCCGAGGCGGCGTTATGGTATCCCGCCTATGTGGCCACCTATCTGGAACGGGATGTACGCAACATTTTGCGGGTTGTGGAACTTAGGGATTTTAATCGGTTCATCCGCGCCTGTGCCCTTCGGACATCACAGGTCCTCAATTATTCCGATATCGCCAGGGATGTCGGTATCGCACCCAACACCGCCCGTAAATGGCTTAGCCTTCTGCAGACATCGGCCGTTGTTGCCCTGAGCGAGCCGTATTGGGGAAATAGAACCAAGCGGTTGATCAAGGCGCCGAAGCTAATTTTCTTAGACACCGGGCTGGCGGCCTTTCTGGCTGGATTTCGTTCTGAGGAGGCGTTGTTTGCTTCCTCTCTAATGGGCGCTTTCTGGGAGTCTCATGTTTTCGGACAAATCGTCCGGCAGAGCGCGTCAGGCGGGGACGCCTCAGTTGTGCACTATTGGCGTACCGCCAACGGCGCGGAAGTCGATCTGGTCATCGAACAGGCGGGAGGTATGGCCCTGGCCGTCGAGTGCAAATGGAAGGAGCGCCCCGACATCACGGATGCGGCCGGCCTTAGGGCTCTGGAAGCTGTGGAGAAGGGTCGCATCAAGGAAAAATTTATTGTATGCCGCACAAAGGCGGTCTACAAACTTGCCGATGGGACCTGGGTGATGAACATGACGCAATTCCTCAATAAATAAATAGGGACAGCGCCCGTGTGCGGCCAGGCAAGGTCGCGAAAATCCAGCGGGTGAGACGTCCGCCCCGGAAGGATTAGCCAGCCACCGGGTAGCGAGTCCTTGGAGGTCTGATGGCAACA
>Ga0210056_1004100_pt1 | contig 11520 bp, 11 predicted proteins | sample CryGeyCG2014_080_2_FD_183965 | JGI IMG/M metagenome (GOLD analysis project Ga0210056, IMG submission 183965) | Groundwater microbial communities from aquifer - Crystal Geyser CG07_land_8/20/14_0.80 (SPAdes) (version 2) | ecosystem: Environmental > Aquatic > Deep subsurface > Groundwater | place...
GTTCTTGGGTCTTTTCAACTAATAGAAAAGCACCCGAATGACAAAATTTGCTAAACTACAGTAAATTTATGCAATAATAGGGTGAAGATATGATTTTGAAAACCAAGAATAAAGGCTTTACCCTCATTGAACTGGCAATAATCCTTGTGATAATAGGCATTCTTGTTGCCCTTGGTGTTGCCCTGATAGGGCCACTAACAAAAAGGGCTAAATACATAGAGTCAAAAGAGATAGTTGATGCTGCGACTGAGTCTGTAATAAGTTATGGAGCCTCTAATAAAAAGTTACCCTTACAGGATGACTTTACACCTGATAGTACTATTGATGAATTCGTTGAAATAGTAAGAAACCCCAAAGATGCATGGACAAAGACATTGTATTATATTGTAGATTCCAATCTCATAACCATACCTACAGGAAGTATAGATGCCATCTGTGGTAGAAAGACAACTGATCTAACTATTTGTCGTGACACAGCATGTACAGTGGCAAATAGCATTACCAACGTTGCCTTTATTGTTATAAGTGGAGCTGATAACTATAATGTGCAAACAGGAACAATAACAGGAGCACCATGCCCTGCAGGAACCTGTGTTCGAGTTTATGAGGTTGATACCCCAGATATTGACGACTGCACTAATTCAACAAACTGCCCCAACTATCCCTCTGCTGAAATGATTAATAGACCTGAACCTTATGATGACATTGTCAAATGGGTAACCCTTGATGAGCTCAGGATAAAGGCAGGGTGCGTGGGGGCACAACTTAAGATTCTGAATAATGAGTTGCCTTCTGGTTTTAGATGCAGTCCCTATAATGTAAGTATTTATGCTGAGGGCGGTGTGCCTTTTGCAGATGGTGGAAAATACCGTTGGTGCAGACAGGAATCTGGATCTACTGGGTTAACCTTTACTCCAGCAACTTTAAGCACAGATTGTTTAAATTTAGCTAAGGCGTCTTGGGGGCAGGCCGATAGCCTCGCTATTTCAGGGGGACCAATAGCAACTGGTGCCTTTAACCTTACCTTTTTTGCCAGGGATAACAATGACCCCCCTGGCACCAATGACAACATCACGCAAAAGTCTCTGGCATTAAGTATAAACCCAACAATTGCAGGTATTCGCATATTTAATGCTACTGATAAAAAGGTACACTACAGAATAGATTTAGATGGTTGTCTGGAAGTAGATAAAAATGAAAGTACAAATCCAATTTTTCCAGGACAAACCATATACCTCTATACTAAAGAAAGCAGGTGCGAGAAAGACAAGCGGTCATGCGAAAAAACTTACACCGACCTAATAACGATTGATGCGAACTGCAACAATATTGTAAAGCTTTCTGCTATAACCTATACTTCATGTACAATTATAGACTATTGATAAGGTGTCAGGTCTTGACAATTGACAAACTCATGAATATCTGCTAACCTTTTCACATGGGAAGACCATTAAGGATAGAATACCCGGGAGCCCTTTATCCCTGAGCATATAATATATGACCTTCAACATCTGCCTTGCTACTGCAACTCTTGCTGAGGTCAATTTTAGGTCGGGGCTTGCAATATCACATTCTCCCTTTCATTGATTTTCTTTCAAACCTGTTGTTTAAACGCCTACCATACAATTTCAACAATTCTGGAATCTTTTATCTTCTTGTCTTTAGTGATAATTTTTGCTTTTTTAAGAATAGCTTCACAGACAATAAAACGATCATGTATTTCCGGTATCTCGGTTTGTTCCTTTAAGCAAAGAAGTTCATTTAGTCCAAGGGTAGAAACTTGAAAATTTTCTGATTCCTGAACTTTCAGAAGCAAAGCATCCAAATCAGCTTGAATTTTACCCTTTTGAACAAGAAAAATGATCTCTGCAAGCACAATAGCTGGGATAATAAGTTTTGCTCTCCCATTCTCTATTTCTCTGAAAACCTGATTGGCATTAGGGCTAAGTTTTGAGGAGTTAAGAAGATACCATATTAGACTATGAGTATCTGCTATATAAAGAGGTATCTCATTATTTTGCATCGTCTTCTGTTAAAATTTTTATTTGCTCTCTTATGCCTGCCTCCCAAAGTTGTTTTGCTTCTTCAATATCATCTTCGCTAATTTCAGTCCCCTTCCATAAACCACGAAGGGTAATAATTTTGCCCTGTTTTTTTCTAATTTCTATCTCGACTCTTTCACCTTCATTTAGATTTACCTTTTCAAAAGGTATCAATACCCCACCTTTATACGTGGCATCAATCTTTAATGTAGTATCCATTTTTAAATACCTCCAAAGATTACCATTCTTTATATCTTATATCTTCTCTTATGTCTATATTAACTAATTCATCCATATCCTTGCAATTAATGAAGGATTTGGTGTCAGGTCTTGACAATTGACAAACTCATGAATATCTGCTAACCTTTTCACATGGGAAGACCATTAAGGATAGAATATCCGGGAGCCCTTTATCACATTACGAGTCGGGGAAACGAAAAAAGAGAGATATTTCTTGACGACCATGACAGGGGAAAATTTCTTGAGATATTAAAAGATTATCATGAACGTTATGGGATTCTAATTCATAGTTATGTTCTAATGAATAACCACTATCATCTGGTCCTTGAAACACCAAAGGGGAACCTTTTGAAGGCGATGCACGGGATAAATGGGGGTTATACAGGGTATTTCAATCGCAGGTATGGCAGAGCAGGACATCTTTTCCAGGGGAGGTACAAGGGAATCCTTGTGGAAAAAGATGCATATCTTTTAGAGTTAAGCAGGTATATTCATCTCAATCCCGTGAGGGCAGGGACAGTGGAGACCCCCGAACTATATGAGTGGAGTAGTTACCCGGCTTATATCGGGATGCAAAAAGAAAAGAGCTGGATGGAATATTCATGGGTGTTGTCGAGATTTGGGAGAGACGAAGGTATGGCGAGGAGAAACTATAAGGAATATGTGGAAGAAGGGTTAGAAGGAAAGATAGAGACACCTCTGAAAGACCTTTATGCTCGGGTTATACTTGGAGGTAAGGAATTCAGGGAAGACATAAGGAGGTTATTAAAGAGGCAGAAGATAAGCGATGAAATTATAGAGAAAAAGGGATTTACAGAAAATAGAGCGCCTGAGGAGATAATTAAAGAGGTTGCGAAGACCCTTGGTATAAAGGAAGGAGAGGTTCTAAATAGAGGCAAGAACGAAGAAGGTCGCAAAATTGCAATATATCTAATCCAAAGATATTCTGGATTAAGTAATAAAGAAATAGGCGAGATATTTGGAGGGATCCATTACAGCAGTATAAGTAAGATATCTATGAGGCTGAAGGAGCAAATGGCAAGGGATAAAAATCTACATAGACTTGTAAAAAGGGTTGAGTCAAATGTCAAGACCCGACACATCTAAATGGTAGTAGTAAGTTTTGAAGATGAAACCATAAGAGTCCTTTACGCCACATTCAGGAGAAAAAACATTGTAGTTGATGATGCCATCATATTAAGGAATGAACAGTTTGATGACTTTCTTCTTAAGGAAAAGCAGAAGGAATTCATAATTACAAACAGCTTTAAGGATTTTTTCCAGGATACAATCCTCGTCCCACCAACAAAAACCAGATTAATCAAAATACTGATTGAAGCAGAGATAAGGAAGAGGTCTCAATTCAAGGACTTCTCCTTCATTTATACAATAACAGGCGAAAAGATTGTAGAGCGGAGGAGGATGAAAGAGGTCTTTGTCTTTGCTGTCAGGAATGAGGAAATAAAAGAGATAGTTAATAAATTTATTCTTAAGGGCAAGGTCGTTAAAGCGATCTATCCTGATATATTTTCTCTCGCCTGTCTGATAGGGCCAGAACCTATGCCGTTGCTATGCGTTTCAGAGACAGGTCTTAATAAAAATATATTTTTGATTAAAGATGGTGTGATACAGTTCATCAGGATAGCCCAATTCCTTGAACAGGGAATCGGGGATGTTGATATTCAGGGCATTAAGATGACTATTAATTATTGCAGACAGACCCTGAAGATAAACCCGCATTCTATCATACTTGCAGGAAGCCTCTGCAGTAATTACAATGTAACTGTGGATACATCAATACCCATAGCCTGCCTCACACACCAGTCCTTTCGTTCACAGATGAGCAGTACACTTCTTGACTTTATATCTCCACTTTCAGCACTTTTTATCCCAAAGGATAGGGATATAAACCTATTAACTGTAGAGTATAAAAATCTTTTCCGCACAAGGCTGTTTTTGAGGCGCTCCACTGCCCTGTTCCTGTCGCTTTCCATTATAGGTATGGTTTATACAGGGTTCATAGTAAAAAATATTATGGAATCGAAGAACAGACTTAACTCTATAAGAAGAAACCTTCCCGATATTAATGACACACTAACCATATACGACATGAAAAAGACCGAGCTTGCTGGGTATATGCCTTTTGTGACATCCCTCAGGAATGCTGCATCAATTCCCGACATTCAAAGGTTTCTGTCTTTACTTTCTGAACTGAAGGTGGATAATATAAGGATAGATTCCATATCTATAAATACAGGCAATAGTATTTTGAATGTAGAGCTGAAGGGGTCAGTAAAGACAGAGGGTTATGCAGGTATGCAGATGGATTATCAGAAACTCATTAACTCGATTGCGGCTCTAAAAGGTGTCAGCATAAAGGGCCATGGTCTTGACTTTAAAGATAAAGGTTTTCATATAAAGATGCAATATCAATGATCTATAGTGAACTCAAAAGAACTGTTACCCTTCACCTCATTGCAGGAATAACCCTGGGTATAATCATTGTTTCTGTTACTTTACTCACTAAATATGAAAACAGCCTCTTAGATACAATAAGGAAGTTGGAGCTTATAAGGATAAATGCCTTGAGGATGAAACAGACTGCAATGGATATTGATTCGGTGATAAAGGGGATAAACAATCTACTGCCACCTTATTATTATTCAAAAAGCCATAAAGAGGGCATACTATTAGCACTCGATGCCATAAAGATGACTATTAAGGGTGCTGACATAACTGTAACAAACTTTGCTGATAAGGCAGGTGAGATAACCCTTCCTGTAAATATCCGTATCCCTGTTGATGACTATGCGGTGCTGGTGAATAACGTTGGATACCTGCAGTCTCTGAATTTTCCATATCTTGCCATAAATAACATTGTAATTGCAAAGGCAGGGGGACCATCTGGTGCTATTATAATATGTAAGATAGATGGTTCGCTGAGGATGCCAGGCAAAGAGATTGGGAGATTGTGAACCCCGCTCCACGCTTTATCCCGCACCTGCCGCGCAGGGGCGGGGTTTGCACCTGTGGCTTCCTGTGGAGCGGGGTGAAATTGATATATGGAGAGATCAAAAATAATATTAATAGTCCTGCCATTTTTATTAATTATTGTCAGTCTTCTTACTATGAAACTGATTAATTTTAAGCCTGCACTAACTCCAGAGGAGATACAGGTGGTAGGATTTGTCCCTGAAAGGATAGAACTACCCGAAAGAGGGCGGATTGCGGCTGTCAAAGACCTTAGAAGCCCGATAGAGATAGTTAAGATACCTCCACAGGGCTTCCCTCCTGTGCCTCTTTCAGCGATGGCCCCTCAGAGGGGGGAGGAACCTGTTGAATTAAAGGTCTCGATGATAGTTGTTAGCGAGGGACGCAGGATGGCTATTATGAATGGATTGGTGGTTAACGAAGGAGATACTATAGGCAGGATGAGGATAACAAAAATAGAGAAAAACAGGATATTGCTGACAGAACACAGGCAGCAGAACGCAGAACAAAGAACAAGGTGGGTGTATCTGGAGGGGATTAAGTGATAAGGTTTCACTTCATTCTTTGTTCCTTCTGCCTTGTTATTTTTACTGCAGTGGCCGCCTCTCAGCCGCCTCCCCCTAATTTTATACCTGTCTCTGAGGAGCTTTTGCCACTGAAGACAAGGATTGTTTCCATCTCAGCAAGGGATACCCCGCTAAGGGATGTCCTTCACGTCATAGCCGAAGCTACAGGGCTGAACCTTGTGATGGACAAGGGGGTGAATCCTGAAATACCTCTGACGGTTACATTAAGGCATATCAGTGCAGAGGATGCCCTGAATATAATCGTCGCTTCTGTGGACTATTTCTATTCCGTAAAAGACAATATCCTCACTGTGAAGGCAATGGACACAAGGGTGTTCGAATTCGGCCAGCCACCGGTTATTCAGGATTATGCTGTTGATGTCGGAGGTGACATATTAGGAGGGGCAGCAGGTGTTACAACAACAACTGGAATGGCAGCTGGAACAACCGGCCTCAGAGGTGGTGTAACACAAAGGATAGAGGCTGATAAAGTCGCTTTTAAACTATGGGATTCCATAGAAAAGGCGATAGCGGGCCTGCCGGGTATTGCAAGTTTTAGCGTTAACAGGATGACAGGGACTATAATTGTTACTGCCACGAAGAAGGATCTGGAAAGGGTGGAGAATTATTTAGCAGCGATCAAGAAGGTACTCAACAGGCAGGTTATTATTGAGGCCCGTATTGTAGAGGTGCAACTGTCCGAGACTCTGAGATATGGAATTGACTGGACAGCAGTATTAGAGAAAAGTGGCCTGGGTCGGGTCACAGTGGGAACAGAGAAGTTTGCGACTGTTGTGACCGAGGCCCTGTCCAATTTTCATATTGGCATTACAGGAAGGGACTTTACCGCCTTGTTAAATGCCCTCCAGAGTCAGGGAAATGTGAGGGTGCTTTCAAATCCGAGGGTGAATATTATGAATGGGCAGACCTCACTTTTGAGTGTCGGAAGAAATGTAAACTTCATATCAAGGGTCGAGACAACCACCACAACCGCAGCCACGGGGGTCTTGCCTACTACCACCTTTACAGTCGAGACCAGCGGCATCCTTTCAGGTATTATGATTGGAATCGTCCCATATATAAGTGATACGGGAGAGATAACTATGGCTATAACACCTATAGTTTCTGACCTCATAAGACTCGAGGACAAGACGCTCGGAAAGGTTGGAGAAAACATTATACAGATTTCTCTGCCAACAGTTGACCTCAGGGAGTTAAGCACCACTGTCAGGGTCAAGGATGGAGAGATGGTCATAATTGGGGGTCTTATGCAGAAAAAGGAGGTATCAGAGGACAGTAAGGTCCCCCTTCTTGGCGATATTCCACTGATAGGGTATCTGTTTAGGAGTCGGAAGAGGCTCGATGAAAAGACAGAGCTTGTTATAATGTTGAAACCAACGATAGTAGTACAATAAAATGGCAACCTCAAGATTCGGTGAATTATTAAAGGCAAAAGGGTTTATCAATGATGAACAGCTAAATATTGCACTGGCACAGCAGACTATAACCGGTGACCTGATTGGTGAGACACTGATAAAGCTAGGTTTTGTCTCACCCGGAGAAATGGCGGAGGTCCTTTCGGAGCAGGCAGGCATCGGGTTTCTAAATCTTGACGGCTATACCATACCAGAGGATGCCCTGCATCTGGTATCTCGAGAGATTGCAGAAAGAATGGGTTTTCTGCCACTCAGTGTTGAAAATGGGATTCTTACTATCGGAATAAGTAACCCCAGCAATATACTTGCCATAGATACAGCCACCAGGATAAGCGGCAACCCCCCAAAGGTCTATATGGTAGATACTGAAAGTTTTTATGAGGCATTGGAGAGGGCGTATTATTTTTTAGAAAACCCCATACCTTATCGCATTGCTAGTGCTATTAATGAGATAAAGTCCGCCTCTGGCGGAATGGGGACTCCATCAGCAACCATGACCTCCTCACTCACAGAACTCTTGATCATGGATAGTATCCGCAGGAATGCGACGGATATTCACATAAGCCCCCACTCAGATACAGTCCATGTCGCTTACCGCATAGATGGTGTTTTGCACCATGCCCATTGTCTTCCAAAGGTCATCCAGAGCGGGGTTATATCAAGGATAAAGATACTCTCAGGGCTTGATATAGCAGAACAGAGATTGCCACAGGATGGTTCATTTTCTTTTTCCTTATTAAACAAGAAATATGACATGCGTGTCTCAACCATTCCCACGATATATGGAGAAAATGTTGCAATCAGGATACTGAGGGCCTCTGTTTCGCTACTCCGGCTCTCAGGTCTCGGCTTTGATGAGCACGCCACAGAGAGATTGCGCCTTTTGTTTTCAAAGCCTTATGGCATAATCCTCCTTACAGGCCCCACCGGAAGTGGTAAAACAACAACCCTCTATGCTGCCTTGAGGGAGATAAATCTCCTCGAGAAGAATGTCCTCACAGTGGAAGACCCTGTGGAATACAGGTTGAGTATGGTGAAGCAGACAGAGGTCAATGAAAAGGCAGGATATGACTTTGCACTTGCAGGTAGAAACTTTATGAGACATGACCCTGATGTGATGCTCATAGGTGAGATAAGGGATGAGGAGACTGCAAGGATTGCTATAAGGTCATCCATTACAGGTCATCTGGTCCTCACAACACTCCATTCAAGCGATGCGGTTACTGCTATTCCAAGACTCATTGACCTTAACGTTGATAGATACCTGCTTTCATCCTCTCTCCTTGCTGTTGTAGCACAAAGGCTTGTACGAAAGATATGTATGAATTGTAAGACTGAATATCAACTTAAAGGGGGTGAATTGAAGTCCATGGGTCTATTAGAGCTTGAAGAAGGTGTAAAGACTGCCTTTAAAGGCATGGGTTGCCCTGTCTGTAGCAATACAGGCTATTCAGGAAGGACAGCCATCGGCGAGATATTTATTGTTAGTGATGATATAAGGGAGTTGATTTATTCTGGCGCATCTGTAGGAACAATAAAAGAGGTTGCTATAAGGAATGGCATGAAGACCATCAGGGAGGATGGGATAAGAAAGGCTATTGAGGGCATAACAACATTCGGAGAAATATTGAGGGTTGCTGGATAATGCCATTTTTTTCATACAGGGCTATTGACCCCAGCGGTACCCTCATAAAGGGTGTGACAGAAGGCATAGATATGGACAATGCATATGACAGCATTACATCCTCAGGACTACATGTAGTAGACATAAAAAAAACCAATGAGTATATCGCATCCATAAAAAGGAGGCTTCTCGCAAAGAAGATAAAAAGAAGGGATATTATTGAGTTTGCAAGTAACCTTTCTGTGATGTTGAGGTCAGGCATTCCTCTACTTTCTGCCCTTTCTGATATAGCAGGGACAACCGAGAACAGATATTTTAAGCAAAAGATAGACAGTATACGGGCTACGGTGGAACTCGGCTCAAGATTCTCTGATGCGGTGGCTGTACAAAGACACATCTTTCCTGATGTCTTTGTGCGTCTGATAATGGTAGGAGAGGAGACAGGCCGGCTTGACAGGAGCCTCTCTGATGTAGCAGGACACCTGCAGAGGATGGAAGACTTAGCCGCTTCTATTAAGAGGGCACTCATATATCCAGCCTTTGCGATTGTTACAACAACTGGTGCATTGCTTTTCTGGCTGATATATGTCCTTCCAAAGGTTATGGGTGTGTTCAAGGATATGGGTATTGCCCTTCCACTGCCAACAAGGATTCTCATCTTTATTAGCAACCTTACCCAGTCTTACTGGTATCTGATACTGCTGAGCCCTGTGATATTGTTTGTATTGATAAAGCTTCTGAGGCAAAAGAAGGAGACCCGATACTATATTGACCTTGCAAAGATAAAGTTTCCAGTAATGAAACATGTTATCTATAACAAGCTCTTAGCACTATTCTCAGAGCAGCTCAGGATACTTACCGCAGCAGGCATTACCATAGACAGGTCATTTGAGATAATAGCCGAGGTCATAGGCAATGATGTTTTTAAGTCTGCTATTGAGGATTCCAAACAGGCAATATCAGGAGGCAGCAGGATATCAGATGCCTTAAGAAGACATGAGGTATTTCCTCCACTTGCAACAAGGATGATTGACATAGGGGAAACAAGTGGCACCCTTGATAAACAATTTGCCTATCTCTCAGAGTATTACCTCAAGAGGCTCGATGATGTATCACAGAAGCTTGGCAAGATGATAGAGCCAATCGTGATAGGCGTTATAGGACTGATGTTTGCGCTTATCATAATTGGTCTTTTATTCCCAGTATATGACTTGGTATCAAAGATGGGAAGATAATGGATATTTTAGAGTTTTATGGATTAAAGGAAGACCCCTTCAGATTGACACCCGACCCTGTGTATTTCTTCCCATCAGCAAGCCATAATGAGGCCCTGCTTTCACTAAATTATGTGGTGCAGCAAAAGGAAGGCTTCTGCCTTGTGACAGGAGAACCGGGGACAGGAAAGACTACCGTTCTTAATGTATTCAAAGAAAGCTGGAGGGATAAGGCGGAGATAGCGCTGGTATTGACCCCCCGTCTTTCCCCTGAGGAATTTCTCCTGTCTGTCCTTGAGGACCTGAATGTAAAACTCACAACGACAAACAAGAATGACATATTAAAGGCATTCAGGGACTTTCTTGTAGAGAAATCCCAGATCGGAAAGCCTGTGATCATGATTGTTGATGAGGCACAGAACCTGCCCGATGAAACCCTTGAGGAGTTAAGGCTGCTTTCAAACCTTGAAACCTACAAAGATAAACTCTTACAGATAATCCTGATTGCCCAACCCGAGCTTGATAAAAGGCTGAATAAAGATAAACTCAGACAATTGAGCCAGAGGATAACAGTAAGGGCAAGGCTGACTCCGCTACAGAGTGATGAGACACTGGAATATATAAACTACAGGCTGATAAAGGCAGGAAAGGGGTTCTTGAGGCTGGATGGCGGACTGTCGAAGCCCATTTATAAATTCTCTGCAGGGATACCACGAATCATCAACATATTGGCATCAAGGGCTATCATGTCTGCATATCTTGAAGAAAGCAACACCATTACCCCCAGGCATCTGAGGTATGCCATAAGGCATCTTAAGGGTGGTGTCATGGATAAGGAAATAAAAAAGCGACCTGTATTGATTTATGCCCTGATAGTGCTTGTTATTATTGCAGGAGCGATGGGATACTACTGGACCTCTGACTATTTTACAGGAGATAAAGGCACCCCACCTGTTGCTATCAAAAAGCCAATCAGCCCATTGAGATATGCGGTGGTCAGTGCTGAAGCTGCAAATATAATGGCTGAGCCTGATATCAGTGCCTCTAAGATTGGTATGATTTACAAGGGAGAGAAAATAAAGATAATTGATGAGACAATGGACAGTGTCGGTTCCAGGTGGTATAAACTCTCTGTGTATGGAGACAGGGAGGGCTGGATAGCAGATAAGGATGTGGAAGTAAATGGTGTCAGGTCTTGACATTTGACATAAAGGGTTCATCAAAGTTAAAAAGGGTATTTCTATAAGCCTATGTCAAATGTCAAGACCTGACACCATTTGTTAACCCCTCTATCCTTTCGATGCCAAGGCGTCCTTGATCATTACCCAGATTTTTTAGCCTTAAATAGTATCCTCTGGCAAGGTCGTATTTACCCTGTTTTTCATAAAGCGTGGCGATGTTAAAAAG
>Ga0210056_1004107_pt1 | contig 11508 bp, 9 predicted proteins | sample CryGeyCG2014_080_2_FD_183965 | JGI IMG/M metagenome (GOLD analysis project Ga0210056, IMG submission 183965) | Groundwater microbial communities from aquifer - Crystal Geyser CG07_land_8/20/14_0.80 (SPAdes) (version 2) | ecosystem: Environmental > Aquatic > Deep subsurface > Groundwater | place...
TCCGGCGTAAAATATTTTTCTATATCTATCTTAACCACAGGCAGCTTATGATAAGCTAAAAGTGGCAAAACGGTATCAATGACTTCGTTTATATTCAAGGTTTCTAACTTGGGGGTGGTTTTACGGTTGAATTTAAGGAAACGGTCTACTAGTTTTCTAATTCTATCTGTCTGCGTATTAATTATGTTTAAATCTTCTTTTAGTTTCTCAGATAATCGTTTTTGGCCTAAAATCATTTCCAGTCTTCCGGAGATAACAAACAAGGGATTGTTAATCTCATGGGCCATACCAGCAGCTAACTGGTCAATCGCGGCTAATTTTTCTGCCTGAAATATCTGATACTCCAATTTCTTTCTTTCGGTAATATCTTTGGCAATAAATATATACCCGATAATTTTCCCTTTGGCATCCAGAAATTGGCTTACACTTAATATAACCGGAAAAGAAAGCCCATTCTTTTTGATAAGATAAGTCTCTAATTCATAATGTCCGAGTGAGCGCACCTGTTCCAGGATAAAAGGAAACTTATAGGCTGCGTCATCATAGCTATGCAAAAGGCTAACCTGCTTGAAGATAATCTCGTTTTTCTGCCAGCCGAACAGAGATTCCGAACCCATCCCATAGTAGGTGATATTCCCATCAAGATTAATCGCGTATAAAGCATACTCTTTAATGCTGCTAAAAATATTCTTTAAGGTCTCATCTATATTCTTAAGCGAAGCCCCCCGCTCTTTTAAAAGCGTAACGTCATTACCTAGAAGTAATATCCCTTCCAGTTCATGCGAGTCGTCAATAATCGGCGTAATATTCCATGAGATAAAATGCTCGTTATGATTACTATCCTTGATTGACCCTTCGAATACATTCGGCCTTTTATAATTAATCGAAGCATCCATAACCGCCTTGAACATTTGTTGATTTATCATCCTATTAGAATCACGGTATAAAATATCCAACCAATGATTCCCGGTCATCTGTCCTTTGTCCTTGCCGGTAATCTCTTCTAATTTCTTATTGCATATAGAGATTAAACCTTTGGTATCCAAGTATAAAACAATGGCATTGGAATTATCAATTATACGGTAAACTGATTTCTGTATATCCTGCGGGCTGCTTTTCATATTTTTAAGAGCGAGCGATGAGAATCGAACTCACATATATAGCTTGCCCCGACGCCCCAATCGAGCATAAGCGAACGTCGGGGGTCGGGGTCCCGACTTCCGACGATTCTGTCGGAACGTCGGGAGAAGGCTCACTCGCTTATCAAAGCGGGCAACGGGACTCGAACCCGTGTAGGTAGCTTGGAAGGCTACTGCACTGCCTCTGTGCTATGCCCGCGAAACATTAATTACTTTTCAAAATTTAAATGGGCAGGAGAGGATTCGAACCTCTGAAGCACAAGTGCAACAGATTTCAAGTGCCCTCGAGTTACCTCGAGGCTTGGACTATCTCATTACCTTAGCTTTCGCTTTAGGTAGTAGGCGCTTAGTCTCTGCACCTTCCCCCGCTACTTCGTTTTGCGAAGCAAAACGGCGGGAGCTTGGCTCAGGATTCCCCCAAGAGATACTTGGGGCTCCCCTGAATTCACCTACTTTTCCATCCTGCCTTTCGACAAGACGCTGCGTTTACACAGTCTGTCCCCTTTGGCCGCTTGGGTACCTGCCCGATAACCGTTCTATTATCCGCTTTAAAAGGGCTATTTTTATATTCCCAATTTTTTATAAGATATGAATATTTATTTTCTAGTTTTAAATAATCTTTCTTTAAAAGCAAAAATAAACTGGTGTCTGGATATAGTTTTCTAAATTTCCTATCTCTTATTTTTGAATATTTCCAAAGAAAATTTTTAACTTCTATATAAATATTATATTCAGGCAAATAAAAATCTGGAGTATAATTTTGTGAGCCTAAATCAAATGTTCTTGGTTGATATATCCATTCAATACCTGAATAATTAAATAAACGTACAATATTTGCTTCCCAGCGACTGTAAAAATAAATTGTTTTGCTAATATCTTTTCGGATACCCGCTTTTCCTCGAGAAGCTTTCGGCGAAGTTGGTCTCCCTCCCGCTACTTCCATAACACATTTATTACTACAAAACTTTCTATTTACCCATCTTTCTCTTAAAAATACTTTTCTACATCTTGGGTTAGCACATATTGTTTCTAGTCTTGGTACTTTTTTCTTGGTTCCTTTATGAGGATTTTTCCTTCCTTTTAACGCTTTGGCTATTTTGAATTTTATCTCTTCGGGCCAAGGACCTCTTTTTATATTATTGACTTTAGTAGCGCAACTTTTACTACAATAAATTTTTGGATTACTCGGAATAACTTCAAAAATCCTATCACATCCTTTTCTCGCACATACTCTCTTTTGCCGTTTATAAAGAAAATTAAAAAGACCTTTTCTCCAGTTTTCTTTTGTTAATACACTTTGTCTTTCTCTATATCCCTTAGATTGATAAAAATCGTAGCTCATCTTTAATATGGAGCTGAGGGCGAGACTTGCACTCGCAACCCGCAATTTACAAAACTGCTGCTCTACTATTGAGCTACCTCAGCACACCAGGGCGCTGCTCTACCGATTGAGCTACCCGGGCAAATAATACTAACTATTTTCTTTTAAATGCGCTTAGAAAATACTCCAATGCTACTTCCTTTTTAAACGGCCCGTCCAAAAATTTAAGAACACTTCTTTATCGCTTCAGGGATTTTATCAATAATATCCGAGGCAATCAAGGAAATTTGCGTTTTTTCCTCTGCGGCTAAATCCCCAGCCACCCCATGCAAATATACCGCATATTTCGCCGCTTTAAAAGCGCTCAAGCCCTGGCTTAAGAATGCCGCGATCATCCCGGTTAAAACGTCGCCGCTGCCTGCGGTAGCCATGCCGGGATTGCCGGTTTTATTAATATATAAATTTCCTGAATAATCGCTAACTATTGTTTCATAGCCTTTTAAAACTAAAACTATTCCATAATCCTTAGCAAATTTTCTGGCGATTTCAATCCTTTTCTCCTGAACTTTTTTTACACTTATACCTAAAAGCCTGGCCATTTCTCCCGGATGGGGAGTTAATATATTATTAGCGCGCAATAAATCCAGCCGCCCTGCTAATGCATTAAGCCCATCCGCGTCAATTACCATCGGCTTATTTATTTCCGCCGCTAATTTACGCACCAGGCCTCCTGTTGACCTATCCTGAGTTAATCCGGGCCCGATAACTACCACTGTGATCTTTTTAAGCAGGCTATTAATCTCTTTATGCGCCTTAAGGCTTAATGACCCGCCGGAAGTTTCGGGTAATGGCAAAGTCATTACCTCAAGAGGCTTAACCTTTATCAGGCTAGAATTTATGCTTTCCGGTATTCCTAATGTTACTAATCCCGCGCCGCTACGTATTGCGCCTAAACTGCAAAGAACAGCTGCCCCTGAAAAACGGCGAGAACCCGCTAAAATAAGAACATGGCCGAAGTCGCCTTTATTGCTCTTAAGGCTTCTTCGTAACAATTGCGTTGGCAACCGCATAATTTTTTACATGAGATATGGAAACAATTACCTCAGTACCCTTGCTTCTTGAGTTTAAGATCCTGCAAAAAGGCTTGCCTTCTTTGTCATTTAGTATGACAACATCCTTCCAGTTTAAGTTGGCATCCCCCAGAGCCTTAAAAACTGCTTCTTTAGCGGCAAACCTTCCCGCGAGATGCTGATAAAGGCTCCCTCTTGTTTTGGCATTAACTAATTCTTCATCAGTAAAAACTCTATTTAAGAAAGCTTCTCCCCATTTCTCTATTGCTTTCTTAAGGCGGGTTACCTCAGTTATGTCTACCCCAGTGCCGATTATTTTCATTGTTAAACTGTTAAACTGTTGAACTGTTGAAGCAATTTAACCATTAATTAACGTCTTCATTTCTTTTACTGCTTTGCCCAGGCCTACGAATACTGCTCGGGAAATAATAGAATGTCCGATATTTAATTCTTCTATACCCCCTATCTTAGCAATCTTAGAAACGTTATTATAATTTAAGCCGTGACCGGCAAATACGGTTAATCCGATTGATTTGGCAAAAGCAACTGCCGATTTTAATCCTACCAAATATTTATTTTCCTGTTTTTTATTTACGGCATTGGCATAAGAACCGGTGTGCAACTCAACCATCTTAGCGCCTGTTCGTTTTGCCGACTTTATCTGAAGTTTAATTGGATCAATAAATAAACTTACTTCTATTCCGGCTGTCTCTAATTTATCTACTGCCTTTTTAACCCCGATAAAATTATCCGCAACGTCCAACCCGCCTTCCGTAGTCAATTCCTGCCTTCTCTCCGGAACTAAGGTTGCCTGATCAGGCTTAACTTTGCAGGCAATTTTGACTATCTCAGGCGAAATAGACATCTCTAAATTTAATCTTGAACGCACTATTGCCTTTAAAATATACAAATCATTCTCTTTTATGTGCCTGCGATCCTCACGTAAATGCGCGACAATGCTGTCTGCCCCGTTATTCTCGGCAATCAAAGCCGCAAAGGCCGGTTCAGGCTCCATGCCCTGCCGCGCTTCTCTTAAGGTAGCAATATGGTCTATATTTACTCCTAAGCGCATAATATTATCTTACTGCCATTTCGTATTTTATATAAAACCAGACAATTATAGCTAAGGCAAGAGATATGGCCTTTAGCCACGGATGGTATAAAAATAAGTGCTTAGTTCTACCCAGAATATTTATTTTCTCTTTACCCATTTTTATACTTTAAGTTTAAAAATTTCCTTGGCCTTTAGAAACAATGCCTCCTGGCTTAAATCTTTATATAACTTGCCGCGGTAGACCAGGGAAATATCGCTCCTCTCCTCAGAAACAACAATAATTATGGCATCTGTTTCTTCGCTTAGCCCTATTGCCGCCCGATGCCTTGTGCCGAATATACGGCTTAAATCTTGATTTTGCGCTAAAGGGAAAAAACAACCAGTGCTAGAAATCCTGCCGCCTTGGATAATCATCCCTCCATCGTGCAAAGGATTATTCGGGGTAAATACCGCTTGAATTAACTCTGAAGAAATCATGGAATCAATGGCCACTCCGTTTTTAGCAAAGGCATTAAGAGGATCATTCTTTTCTATCACAATTAATGCCCCTATTTTATCGCGTGAAAGGTCTTCTGCTGCCTTACTTATCTCTTTTAACATAAGATCGAGTTCTTCCTCGCGCAGTTGCACTGTAAAGATATGCTTTTGCCCTAACCTGGCAAGCCCGGCCCTTATCTCAGGATGAAATATAATCAAGGCTGCGATTACAGATATGGCAAAGAAGTTTTTGAACAACCAATCTAATCTATCAAGTCCAATCCTCTGAAATACAAAAAAAGCAACTATGATAATCACTATGCCACGCATAACTTGTATAGCGCGCGTACCCTCAAAAAAGAGTATTACCTGATAAATTACAAACCAGAGTATTGCTATTTCAAGAATAACCTTCCAGTATATTAATATAAGCGATAAGTTCATCTTTTTATACTATCAGCTACCTTAAGCGCCTCTTTTACCGCCTTAACATCATGGACTCTGACAATATTTGCTCCGTTTGCGCAGGCAGTTACGCAAGAAGCAACTGTGCCAAACAATCTATTATCAGGTTCGGCATGTAATATCTTACCGATAAAAGATTTCCTAGATGCCCCTATTAAAATAGGCTTGCCTAAAGATTTAAATTCTTCGAGCCTTTTTAATATCTCTAAGTTATGCTCTAATGTTTTTCCAAAGCCAATTCCTGGGTCAATAATAATGCTTTCCCTGCTTACTCCCAATTCCTCGGCTTTTCTTACAGCTGATTCTAAATACGCGATAATATCATCCACCAGAGAATTATACTTAGGGGTTTTTTGCATAGAGCGCGGGCATCCAAGCATATGCATTATTACAACCCCGGCTTTATAGCGGCTGACAATTTTAGCCATTTTAATATCCCTTAGGCCTGAAATGTCATTAACGAGGCTTGCGCCATTATCCAAAGAGGCCCTGGCAACCTCAGGTTTACAAGTATCTACTGATATCGGGATATTTATTTTCTTGGCCAAAGATTTTATTACCGGGATAACCCTGGAAATTTCATCTTTTAAAGATACTGGCTTAGCGCCCGGACGGGAAGATTCTCCTCCGACATCAATAATATCAGCTCCGTCCCTTACCATTCCTTCTGCATAATCAACTATATAGTTCGTGAGTTCACATGTTCGCAAGTTCGTAAGTTTATACAATCCATCACCGCTAAAGGAATCCGGGGTAACATTGACAATACCCATAATATAAGAACGGTTTCCCAAATTAAGCCTATACCTACCAGCCTTAAGTTGAAAACTGGCTTTTTGATAATTCTTCAGGGTTAAGTTTAAATCCTGAGCTAACTTGCTTAAACCAAATGGCTGTTTGTTTAGTTTATATCTTAAGCGGGTAAATTGAGAAAGATTACCCATAACCAGACAACCTGTTTTCTTAACCCTCCCGGTTAAGGCATCGGCTGACAAGGCTGCATCTCCCCCCAAAGAAAGCATCTCCTGTTTTAAAATATTGGCTGATATATTGCTTAAGGAATTTATCTTTAACAGGTAGGATTGCGCTTTAGGCAGCATAATCTTGACTCCATACGGGTCAACATTAATATCCTGCATTAATTTTTTTAAAGCTCCCCGGTTAGATACGCTTAAAATGCGCATTATTTTTCAGGCAATATCCTTCTTTTCTATACCTAGCATCGCCTTAACTTCTTCTCCGTCTAAAACTTCTTTTTCAAGAAGCGCGCTAAATAAAATCTTCAGTTTATCCAAATGTTCTTCCAGCAGGCTCTTTGCCTTCAGGTAAGCATCGTCCACTATCTTTTTTACCTCTTCATCAATGAGGCGGGCTGTTTCATCGCTATAATTTCTCTCTTCCATTATATCCCGGCCTAAAAATACCAGTCCTTCCCTGCGGCCTAAGGTGATATTCCCTAACCGCTCGGACATACCAAATTGAGTAACCATGCGCCGGGCCATGCCCGTAGCTAACTCAAGGTCATTCTGCGCTCCGGTGGTTACTTCTTTCAAATTGATTTCTTCAGACGCCCTTCCGCCTAACATCATAGAGATTTCAGCAGAGAGTTCTTTCTTGGTCCAGTAATGCCTATCCTCCAATGGAGGAGTAAAAGTATAACCTCCAGCTAATCCTCTGGGTATTATAGAAACTTTCTTTAAAGGGTTTACCTCCGGAAGAAGCAAAGATAAAAGGGCATGCCCTGACTCATGCAATGCGGTAATCTCTTTTTCTTTTTTGGAAATGATATGGCTCTTTTTTTCCGGGCCCATAAGCACTCTCTCAACGGATTTATCAAAATCAATCTCCTCAACTTCTTCTTTGTTATTTCTTGCTGCCAGAAGCGCCGCCTCATTACAAAGATTAGCCAAGTCTGCTCCGGAAAATCCGGGAGTCTGGGAAGCAACCGATTTTAAGTCCACAGAAGGAGCAAGCTTAATTTTGCGCGTATGCACCTTCAATATCTCCTCTCTCCCTTTTATATCCGGAAGATTGACAATAATGGTGCGATCAAACCTTCCCGGCCTAAGTAACGCGGGGTCAAGGGTATCCGGACGATTGGTCGCGGCTATAAGAATTAAACCCTGCTGCGTGTCAAATCCGTCCATCTCAACTAATAATGCGTTTAAGGTTTGCTCGCGTTCATCGTGCCCCCCGCCAATTCCTGAAAAACGCAAACGGCCAACCGCATCTATCTCATCAATAAAAATAATCGCCCCTTTTCCTGATATTTTTCCGGCTTTTCTCCCCTGCTCAAATAAATCTCTTACACGTGAAGCGCCCACGCCTACAAACATCTCTACAAAATCAGACCCGCTTATCGAGAAAAAAGGCACTACTGCTTCTCCCGCGACAGCTTTGGCAATAAGCGTTTTCCCGCAGCCCGGAGGCCCAACCAATAAAACTCCTTTAGGAATTTTACCGCCTAACTTCTGGAACCTCTTAGGATCCTTTAAAAACTCTATTACTTCTTTTAATTCTTCCTTAGCTTCGTCTACGCCGGCAACGTCATTAAAATTAACTTTTTCTGATTCGCTATGAATCTTGGGATTCATCTTGCCAAAACCCATGATCTTGCTGCCTAGCTGCTCTCCCCGCGCAGCCATCATCCACCAGAAAAATATCAACAAAACAATCGGACCTAAATTAAAGAGCAGGGTCACCCAGAATGTGCGCGGAGGCTTAACATCAAAACTCTTAAGATTCTGGCGCATAAGACTAAGCAGTTCCATATCGTTATCGGGTATATTTACCAAGAATGAGGAATTATCCTTAAATCCGCCCTGAAATTCACCCTGAAGGATGGCATCTCTCTTAATTACGGATTTAATGTTATCAGGGTTCTTTTTTAATATGGAATAGAACTCGCCGTAAGTTATCTCTTTGGGAATACCCTTTATGGGAATGTTAAGGGAATTTATAATAAGGAAGACTATAATTATTGTCATTATCCAACCCAATGGAGAACGTTTGAAAATATTATTTTTCTTGGCCATTTTTACCTTTCTTTTCTTTAGATGATATGAGTAGATTTTTTATTATATATTCAAATAGTTATAAAATCAAGCATTTTATAGAAGTTATGCTTTAATCTTTTATCTAGCGCAGTCCTTGCGAGCGTAAGCGAGCAAGGGCAAGTATTTTATGGAGTTATCTCAGGTAGAAGGCGATAACCTTCCCCTTCTTTAAGGCAGAAATACCTTTAGGCAGGTCAACTATGGAACCTCGCGGACGGTTAAAAATAAGGTCCTCTAATTCCCGGATATGTTTGAAGGTAATCCTATGCGTATCCCCTTGAAGGTTAGATATGGCATCTCTTAACTTTAAGCGCAGGATTGACGGATGGAGCTTGGTTAATTTACTTAGATTGAGTTTTGTTTTGTTCGTTTTGAAAAAGCGCCCTGCGCAAACCCTAAGGTAATCATAATCACAACCGGCGTTTTGAGCAAGGTTAAAAAGCACCTCTCTTATATTTTTATTATACTCTTTCTCTAATAAAGGCAGGAGATTATGGCGTATTCTATTGCGAAGGTAAGCTTCGTCTGTATTGGATTTATCTATGCAAAAACTGAGCCGCTTTCTCTTTAAGAAATTTTCTATATCCTTGCGCCGTACTTCTAAAAGCGGACGGACAATATCAACCTTCCCCATTTTTCTTTTAGGCAAAATTCCCGATAAACCGGACAAACCTGTCCCTCTTAAGATGCGCATAAGCACTGTCTCTACTTGATCGTCAAAATGATGAGCCAGGGCAATTCTTTTTGCTTTAATTTTATCGGCGACTTTAAGCAAAAATGCTAAGCGCTCGTTTCTGGCAACTTCTTCAAGGGAGCCTCTTTTAGCTATTTTCTTAACATTTATTTTCCCGAGGGTAACCGGGATTTTCATCCTCTCGCCTAACTTCTTGACAAACTTTGCGTCTTTCGCGGATTCTTTACGCAGCATATGGTCAAGATGCGCGATATGCAAATTAATCCCTAATTCTTTCTTAAGGCTGCTTAAAAGATAGAGTAGGCATACCGAATCTGCCCCTCCGGATACGCCGATAACTACCCTCTCGCCTTTATTAATCAGGTTATACTTCTTAATAGCAGACTTAATCTTCTCTCGGATATTCATTTCGCTAATTCAATATTAGCATAATCCCAAACTTTATCAATTTAATATTGACAATGTAACAAACTTTGCTAACCTTTAGTAGGTGACGTTTTCCCGCATAGCTATCCGAAATTGCGCGGGATCCCGCCTCTCATAATTTTAATTATTGCGGCGGGAAAACGTCACCTACTAATTTACCATTGACTTTTGTACTCAAAATAGTAAATCAAGAAAATCGCCTTCGGCGATAACTTACTGCGATTTTCGCAGTGGGTAGTGATTTTTATACTTTCATATACCCTAAATAAAAATGCCCATCATTTTGAACTACAATGGCATTTTTATTTATCCTTGGCGATACCAAATAATATTTTATACAGGTTTAAGCCAAGGATACTTCTACTAAAAATAGAAATGATGAAGCCTAAAACTATAACTCAAAAAGAAAAGAAAACCGTTCTAGAGAATTTTTTTTCTCTCTCAACCCTGCAAAGTATTAATTACATCCTGCCGGTGGTTGTCCTGCCGTATTTAATTCGGGTTATCGGGCCGGAAAAATTCGGCCTTATTGCCTTTGCCCAAGCGCTTATCCAATACTTTATGATCGTTACGGATTATGGTTTTAGTTTATCTGCCACCAGAAAGATATCCTTATGTCGTAGCGAAAAAGGCAAAACCTGCGCAGTATTCTCATCGGTAATGACGGTAAAACTGATACTTGCGGCTATAAGTTTTTTTATCCTGCTCATATTAGTGCATTTTATACCTAAATTTAGAGAGGATTGGCTGCTTTATCTTTTAAGCTTTGGAGCGGTAGTTGGCAATACCTTGTTCCCGATCTGGTTTTTTCAGGGGCAGGAAAAAATGAAGTTTATTTCCATAATTAATATAATCGGAGGATTAATCTACGCAATATCAATTTTTATTTTTATCAAAAGCCCTAAAGATTACCTTTTAGTGCCGCTTTTAAATTCACTATTCTTTCTTATAACCGGTATCCTCGGCTTATATACTGCATTCAAGAAATTCGAGCTGAAGTTTGTTTTGCAGACCTACGCGGATATTAAACAAGAATTGAAGACTGACTGGAGCATATTCATTTCTATCGTATCTATAAACGCCTATACCACAACTCGGGTCTTCGCGGTAGGCTTATTAACCAATAATATCTTAACCGGTTATTATGCGATTGCCGAAAGAATAGCTAATATCTTTCAAAGTTTTCCAATGGATTCATTTTCTCAAGCGATATATCCTAGATTGAGCAATATATTCGCTAAAAATAAGAAACGGGCATTTAAGTTAATGAAAAGGCTCCAGAATTCTACCACCTTAGTTTTTGTTATAACTATTCCTATAGCAATCCTTGTTTCTCCTTTTATCGTAAGGATTGCCTGCGGATTAAAATATCCTGAAGTTATACTCGCCTTGAGATTATTACTGATAGGAGTATTTTTTGTGGCGATAAATGCCTTTAGGGTGCAGTTTCTGCTTGTCTGCGGCAAGCCGAATATATATTCAAAGATACATGTCACGGCAGCAATAATCGGGCTGCCTCTTATATTCCTATCTATATTTTATTTTTCCTATCTCGGAGCTGCTTTATCGACGGTAATTATTGAGGCGGGAATACTTATCGCTACCTTAAGATTTATTAGGGTCTATAAGTATATCAGAGTAATTTAACCTTAAGGACACCCGTCGGGTGGTCTGGTGAATTTAAGGACACCCGTCGGGTGGTCTGGTGAATAAGGACACCCGTCGGGTGGTCTGGTGAACCTCATAAAGAACTGGTGGCGGCGGGTGGATTTAAACCACCGACAAATCGGGTATGAGCCGACTACT
>Ga0210056_1004108_pt1 | contig 11505 bp, 18 predicted proteins | sample CryGeyCG2014_080_2_FD_183965 | JGI IMG/M metagenome (GOLD analysis project Ga0210056, IMG submission 183965) | Groundwater microbial communities from aquifer - Crystal Geyser CG07_land_8/20/14_0.80 (SPAdes) (version 2) | ecosystem: Environmental > Aquatic > Deep subsurface > Groundwater | place...
ATGAAAAATAGGATAACCAACGCAATAGTAGTCCAGGATAAGCTGAGAGAAAAGTCTGAGGGATGGAGCGGTGTCAAGGAAATAAGGAAATGGAGAGAGAAGCGATGTTTGTGAGATTTATTAAGGCATTTAAATAAAGATGTGATAAATATGTTTAAGAAAAAAGAAATCAAAAAAGAGGCGGAGGCGAAGGCGAAGCCAGCAGCAGCGATTGGGGGCAAAATTATTTAAAGAAGAAAAATAATAGGATTATATGGTGATAAAAATGAGTAAGGAATTCGAATTTTTTGTGAGAACAGACTTGAGCAAATATAAAGGATTGTATGTTGCTATAGTTGAGGATAAAGTAGTTGCTAGTGGGGAGAATGCAAAAGTAGTTTGGGAAGAGGCTAAAAGAAAGTTTCCGGATAAAACGCCTACCCTAGCAAAGATTCCAAAAGAAGAGGCATTGATTTTGGTGATTTAATGGAGATAGAGTTTAACTTTAAAGAAGAGCAATCTAGAATCTTCGGTCCTATCCTAAGACCTGTGGCGAGAATAATTTTAATTAACAGAAAAAATGAGGTTCCCGAACATGTTTATGTGGATTCTGGTGCAGACATAACTTTAATTCCTAAATCTGTCGGCGAATTGTTGGGATTTAAAATTGAAGAAAGCGATAAAATCGAAGAGATGAAGGGAATTGGTGATTACGGAATACCTGTGATAATTAAAAAATTGAAAATAAAAATAGGGGAAAAGATAATCGACGCTAGGGTTGCCTGGAGTTTGCTCGAAGATGTGCCATTACTATTGGGAAGAATAGATATCTTCAGGTTATTTAATATTAGCTTTGAGAAAGAGAAGAAAACAGTGTTTGTGGATTAAGATAAAATTCGGATGTGATAAAAATGTTTAAGAAAAAAGAAATCAAAAAAGTGGCTGAGCCGAAGGCGAAGCCAGCAGCAGCGATTATTGAAAGCGCAAAACACAGATATTTATAGTTGTAATAACTATTATGATATGCGGGGTGAAAAATATGTCTAAAAGTCATGAATGGATTGAGAAGGAAAGAGAAACGCTTAGGAAAAAATACCCTAATAAAGTAATTCTGGTTCGAGAATGTGAAGTAATAAAAGTTTTCGATATACATGTGAGTGTACGAGATGTATTTGATGAAGCAGATAAGCTTTGCAAAGGTAAAGATTGGGCTTGGGCAGATTTACCTGCTGAAGAATGCGAGCTGATCCTATGGCTGTGAAACTGCTCACTCTAGAATTATTTGATTACGTTAAACAAGAATTTAGACCAATAGAGGCAATCGTTGACACTGGAGCTTCAAGGTGCACATTAGCCAAGCATCTCGCAGTAGATTTTGGTATAAAAATAGAAGGCTCTGTTGTACATCATTGGCAAGCAAATGGCCCATTAATTGGAAATGAAATAAACATTAAAATAAGATACAAAGGAGTGGAATACGAACTAAAAGCGAATTGCATTGGGATAGAAGAAAAGTTTCTCCGTGATGTAAAGCCAGGTGAAGAATGTACAAGACCAAAGGGATATCATCCTTTGAAATATAGATTTATAGTAGGTCTAAATTTCATTGATTTACTCTCGGAACAAGATAAACTTGAGCTTATTAGTTATATATCCAGATAGGAGTGATAAAAATGTTTAAGAAAAAAGAAATCGAAAAAGAGGCTGAGCCGAAGGCGAAGCCAGCAGCAGCAGCAGTTATAGAAGCAATGCCTGACCCATTATTGGTGCTTAACCTTGATGGAGAGATACTCTCTGTCAACTCTGCTCATCTAAAATTGTTTGGTCACAAGTCTCCCGATGAAATTACGGGAAAAAGTTTTGAGGGAATGCGAAATGCATTTATTAATCCAGAAGAAGACATTCCGAAAATGCTAGAATTATTTGGAGAAGTAATAGAAAAAGGTTTTACTGAGCGCCCTATTGAGCTAAACCTTCAAAGACCGGATGGTTCTAAACAATTTACCGTAAGTGCTTCAGGCTCTATAATACGAGATGTGGATGGTAAACCTATGAATGTGGTTGCAGTACTCAGGGACATTACAGAGCTCAAGCGCGCTGAGGAGGAACGAGTAGCGGCCCTCAAAAGGGCGGCAGATGTGATGGAGAGCATGGCGGACTCCGTGTGGGTTATTGATCTAGAAGGAAGGATAGCGGAGCTCAACGAAGCCACGGCAAGTTTGGTGGGATTTACAAAAGATGAACTGATCGGGAACACGTTCTCTCTCTTCGCTACCGGAGAGGAGGTGGAAAAAGCATTCAAGGGGATGGAGATTGTGGTAAAAGAAGGTATCCTCAGGGACTACCCAATAAACATCACGACCAAGGACAAGAGGACGATTCCAGTTTTGTTCAGCGGCTCGCTGATAAGAGATGAAAAAGGGGAACCGAAGTACATCATCGGCGCGGCAAGGGACGTCACCGAGCTAAAGCGCGCAGAAGAAAAAAGGATTGAAGCTGAGAAAAAGGCGGCGAGGGCTGAGGAAGCTGAGAAGTATAGCAAAGAGCTTGAGAAAAAAATCAGGGACCTTGAGCGCTTTCAGAAGGTTACTATGGATAGGGAGAAAAGGGTGCTGGAGTTGAAAAAGGATATAAAAGAGCTGAAAAAGCAGTTGGAGGTGAAATAAAAATGGATCAAGTCAGGGGCATTGCCTGCATTTCCATATTAAAATACTTGAGAGAAAGAAAAGGAGAAAAAGCAGTAGAAGAAGTGCTCGCCGGTCTAGAGCCTGAGGAAAAAGCATCACTACAGAACATAAAACCTAAAGACTGGGCCTCTTATGATACGATGACAAAAGTATGGTATAGTATATTAGACATAATGGGCGGAGACAAAGAAGAGACTTCCAAAATACTTGCAAGGTATATTGCAGAAGACAATACAAAGTGGTTTTTAAAACTCTACTTAGCGTTTGCCACGCCAGAGAAAATAATGAAAAAAATACCAACTCTTTGGAAGATGTATTTTGATAAGGGCGAAGTAATCACAGAGAAACTGGAAAAGGGCTTGTGTATAAGCAAGGCGGTAAACTACACACCTAGACCATATAGCTGCATCTGTGGCATAGAATGGACAAGATATGCTCTTGAAAATTGTGGTGCAAAGAACATTCGCACCAAAGAAATAAAGTGCATAAGGAAGGGCGATGACTGTTGCGAGTTTGAGTCCAGATGGGAGTGATGAAATGCCGTCTAAAGAAGAACTAGAAGTTATCGTTGAGCGTCTGAAAAAAGAGAAATCAGAATACGAAGAATATGTAGAAAGACAGATAACCCGCATAGTCGGAGTAATATCACAAGTTGCAACGGGTGATTTTAGTGTCCGTGCGGAGCACGAACGAGAAGACGATCTCGGCGCACTAGCTATGGGAGCAAATATGATGATTGAAGAGATTGGTAAACTAAACACGGATTTAGAGGAAAGAATTAAAAGTTTAGAGAAAACCACTAATGAATTAGAAAAAACGAAAAAAGAACTTGAAGAAAAGGTTGAAGATTTAGAAAAAATGCATAAATTTATGATGGGTAGAGAGAAGCGAATGATAGAGCTAAAGGACAAGGTTTGGGAATTAGAGAGGAAACTTAAAGAGAAAGAGACGAAAGTATAAAATGCTGGAAGTAGATATAAAAATTGAGGTGATATGATGGCGGAAATAAGTAAACTTTCTGATGAAGATGTTGGGAAGGTGGTTAGCTGCGCAAAAAAAGATCTAAAAGATATTCTTGCGGGAGAAAAGCTTGGCTATAGGGAAAAATTGGGTAACATTGCATTGCTTGTGCCGGGGTACTCTTTTGCATATCTGATTGCTCTAGATCCCAGTCTAGCAAAACCCATTCGCAGGATAGGTGTAATGATAGGATCCGCTATTGTTGCAGATCTTTTGGAATCTTCGGACCTAGAAGGACTTGTGAATGAGATTGCTAAAGTGATACAACTCGCGAAGCTTGGGTTAACTACCGTTACTAAAATCTCAAATCAACACTTTATATTGCGGGTAGCAGAATGCGCGGACTGTGGAGGAACACCGGATTTAGGTCGACCTTTATGTGCATTCGATGAGGGTCTGATTGACGGTGCAATCTCAAAGAAACTCAGTAAAGACGTTCTCGTTAGAGAAGAGGAGTGTGTAGAAGAAGGACGCAAGTACTGCAATTTCACGATTAAAGTTGGTGAGTAAATAAATATTCCCGCAATAATATTGAAAAAAACAAAAAGAGTTTGAAGAAAGGATCGAAGAGCCTAAAAAATGCATAACGTGATGATCGGCAGAGAGAGAAGAGAATAATCGAGCTTAAGGACAGGATCTGGGAGCTTGAGCGCAAGATGGAGGAGAAAGAGAAATGAATCTGTGGGTGATACCTGCACTGGTCAGCGCTGTTGTTTCTGCAATTTTAGGAATCACTATCCTCTATATTAATCCTAAACGAAGCGATAATAGGTGGTTTAGCTTAGCCTTTTTTTTCGCAGCAGTATGGTCATTAGGACAATTTTTACAAGCATCATCAACAGATCCCAGGAGCTTTTTATTAGGCGCTGTAGTAGGTTGGTTCGGCACATGTTTTATAGGAGTAACGCTTCTAAACCTGGCTTTAGTTTACCCTAGAAAAAGAAAAATCACTAGGCATAGGTTTGTACAACCACTTCTCTATCTGCCTTTTGTTCTTTTCTATATAACATTTCTCACCAATAATTGGCATCATCTCTTTTATGAGACATTCACTTTCGAAAAAAGTGCGCCTATGCATAGCATTGAAATTTTTGGGCCGATCTATTGGCTGCATTTTTTCGCAAGCTACGCAATGATATTCTTGGCACTTATTCTGTTTGTGAAGGTTACTTGTACAACTAGATCCAAAAATGAAAGAATGAGCGGGATGCTTCTGGTAGCAGCAATTATCATTCCATTATTGAGTGATATATACACTATACTGATGCCTCTACCCCCTTTTCCAGAAACCTCGACCTTTACGGCTACTGGGATTCTCCTAGCAATCGCCATTCTAAAGTATAAGCTACCATATAAAGAATATATTATGACGCCGTTGGCAGAAGAGCTCATCACAACCCCACAAAAGTATCCACTTGAAAAAGGTCTTAGCTATCTTGTAAAAGAAGAAAAACTCGACAAGAGCTATGAAATATTTTATGACCAAGTTATACATGGATATTCAGGCTTATCTATCACCAAACTCCCACCTGAAAAAGTGAGGGAAAGATACAAGATTGCTAAATCACCTATTCTCTGGCTGACTTTTAAAGAAGTCGAAAACGCGATCTCACCAAAAGACATAGAAGGACTAAAATCCGCGATTTCAGATTTCATCGGGAAAACAGAGAAACCAGTAATATTGCTCGACTGCTTCGACCAGCTCAGGCTTGTCAATGGTTTTGAGAAATCGATGAGCATGCTGATGGAGATAAAAGATACATGCAGTAAGAATAATGCAAATCTATTGATCTCCGTAAATCCAGAGATGTTTGAGGAGAAACAAATGGCAGCGATTGAGAAAGAGCTGAAGGAGGTAAAAGTGTAATATGGATAAAAAATACATTGAGAATTTAATTGAAAAAGGCGAAGGGCAGGATTTAGACTTTAAATCTAGGTTTACAAATGATATTGGTAATTGTGTTTGTGCATTTGCCAATACCAATGATGGAACAATCCTGGTTGGTGTGGATAACAAAGGAGCAATTGCAGGTGTAAGCAAAAAAGTAGAGGAACAGATTGCAAATATTATAGATTCCTGCGACCCACCTGTTAGGGCTGCAATTGAAACCGGAATTGTTGATGAAAAAAATATTTTGGTTGTAAAAGTTAAAAAATCTAGACAGGTACACAGCTGGAAAGGAAAAATATATGTCCGGGTTGGCTCTACAAACAGACCATTATCAATGCAGGAAATCCTGGAATTGGGGCAGAAACTTGGGAAGATACGATTTGATGACCAAATATGCGAAAATGCTACAATAGATGATATTGATGATAAAAAACTCAGATGGTTTTTAAGGATGGCGAAAAGTGAAAGAAATGTTGACGCTGATCCAGAAACACCTATTACAGAAGTATTGGAGAGATTGAAATTAATAAAAGATGGGAAACTAACTAATGCTTCAATTTTGTTGTTTGGAAAAAATCCACAAAAATTCTTTTTGCAGGCAAGGATTAGATGTGCCAGGTTTAAAGGCACAACTGCTGTTGACTTTATTGATATGAAATTAATTGATGGAAACATAATAGATCAGGTAGACAAAGCAGAAAATTTTGTTCTCTCTCACATCAAAAAAGCCGCTAAAATAGTCATGTTTAAGCGAGAAGAAGTATGGGAGTATCCACCAGATGCCCTAAGAGAAGCCATAGTCAATGCCGTATGTCATAGAGATTATTTTATCTCGGGTAACATTAAAATAGCTATATTTGATGACCGAATAGAAATATCAAATCCTGGTCAGTTACCAGAACCATTAACTCCTTCTATGTTAAAGAAAAAACACGATTCTATTCCAAGAAATCTCTTGATCGCTAACTGCTTCTTCTTGATAAAAAATATTGAGCAATGGGGCATAGGAACCAATAAAATAGTTCAGTGGTGTGTTGAACATGGTCTAAAAGAGCCGGATTTTGAAGAGATCGGTGCTGGGTTTGAAGTTATATTTTATGCATCTGAGGATATTCTAAAATTAATTCCAGAAAAAGGAAAGGTAGATCTTAAAGAACTGAGATTAAATGAAAGACAAATTGAAGCATTAAGGTTGATGATAAATGAAAATCAAGAGATTACCAACAAAAAATACCGTCATTTGTTCGGTGTTTCTGATAGAACTGCTTCAAGAGAATTAAAATTCCTCATTGAAAAAGGATTGATTAAACGGTCTGGAAAAAGAAGAGGCGCTACCTATGTTTCAAAATAACTTTTGGCGGAATAATCAAAATAATGGCGTTTTTTGGCCGATTTATATCATGGCGGAATTATCAAAAATTTGGCGGAATCATGGAAGAATTACTAATAAAAGTAATTTAGGACATATTTCAGACATATTTCGGACATGTACCGATAGCGGTTTACCTGAACCGATTTTCAGAGAGGAGTCTGGCAGTTTTGCTGTAATGTTAAGAAAGTTCAAAACACCTGAGGAGCTAGAAACTCTAAAGTTGAACGAGAGACAAAAGAAGGCGTTAGACTATGTTTATTGGAAAGAGGAAATCACACGAAGAGAATATATGCAAATCACAAAGGTTTCCAATAAAACAGCATACCTCGACCTTAAGGATTTAATAGACAAGGGCCTACTTGTACAAGTTGGGAAAGGTAGAGGAGTTAAATACAGACGAAAAGGTAACGATTAGAGTAACGATTAATTAAATGAAAAAGGAGATATAAGCCATGCCATTTGAAATGAAATGGGTCATAGACAGGTCAAATGAGGCAAAAATTACGCAAAAACCAAAAGGAGTAAAAATGAGGCAAAAAACCAGGTACAATTTCATGGAGAAAGAGATTGAGGAGTTGAAAGCATAATATGAATGGGAAAGGTATTGAGAATTTAATTGAGAAAGGCGAAGGGCAGGATTTAGAGTTTAAATCTATGTTTACAAATGATATTGGTAATGGTGTTTGTGCATTTGCCAACACAAATGATGGAACAATCCTGGTTGGTGTGGATAACAAAGGAGCAATTGCAGGTGTAAGCAAAAAAGTAGAGGAACAGATTGCAAATATTATAGATTCCTGCGACCCACCTGTTAGGGCTGCAATTGAAACCGGAATTGTTGATGAAAAAAATATTTTGGTTGTAAAAGTTAAAAAATCTAGACAGGTACACAGCTGGAAAGGAAAAATATATGTCCGGGTTGGCTCTACAAACAGACCATTATCAATGCAGGAAATCCTGGAATTGGGGCAGAAACTTGGAAAAATACGGTTCGACGAGCAGATATGTGAAGAAGCATCTTTGGATGATATTGACTGGGATTTTATTAAAAGTGAATTCATACCTGTTTATGAAACTGTATCAGAAAAAAAGGTCGTTGGGAATCCAGGGGAGTTATTGGAAAGCCTGTTCTGCATTAGGGATAAGAAGCCAACAAATGCAGGGGTACTATTGTTTGGTAAAAATCCGCAGAAATTTTTTATTAATAGTTACGTCGCATTGGCAAGATATAAGGGTGTTGTGGAAGATATAGAAAGATTAGACTATAAAGAATTTACAGGTAATTTATTTCAGCAAATCGACAATTGTGACGAGTATATAAAGGAACGTACAGCAACAATGTCAAGATTGTTACCATATCAAGTACAAAGGCAGGACATACCTGAATATGGCTTATTTTCAATAAGAGAGTTGATAACAAATGCTGCCTGTCACAGGGATTATTTTAATCAGCACAGCAAAGTAATAATCAAAATGTTTTCCGACAGGGTCGAATTCTATAACCCTGGAGGACTGCCAGCAGGTGTAACACCGAAAAACATAACCGAAAAACAATTTTCTAGAAACTCCATAATTGCTAAAGTTTTGGCAAAGGTTAGATATATAGAAGAACTCGGTGAAGGATGGAACAAGATCATTGATGAGCATAAAAAACATCCTTTAAGACCAGAGTTCCCTAAGATAAAAGCGGATGATTACAGTGTGCTTATCACGCTTTTTTCTACAAAAGAAAAATTTAAAAAGAAAATTGCAATCCATATTAACGAAAGACAGAGAAAAGCTATGACTTATATTGAAAAACACGGACGAATTACAAACAAGGAATATTTAGATATTAACAAAGGGATTACAGCTCGCACAGCCCTAAATGATCTAAATGATTTGTTAAAAAAGAATTTGATTGTCGGTCGTGGCGAGAAGAAAGGGAGGTATTATGAGCTTCAATAAATTTCGGAAATATTTCGGAAATATTTCGGAAATCCCACCAAACTCTACAGGAGTTAATAAGAAATTGATTGAAAAGATGGGCAAAGGGCCAGAAACCCACTATATTTTGGCGAGATTTGGCGAGATAAAATTAGGAGGTCAAAATGAGTGAAATGATATGGCACGATTATGGCACGATTTTCACATACTATCCAGGTAAAGGGAGGGCTACTAAATATGTATCAGCAATATAGTTAATGATTAGTTAATGATTATTTAACGATTAAGAAGATATAAACTTCGGCAAACTTCGGCAATCTTCGGCAATCTTCAGTCAAGAAAGGAAGGTTGAAATGAAAAATAAATGACCCAAAAATGACCAAAGAAATGGGAAAAGGATACTGTGCATAGAGACCTAACTGATTTACTTAGTCTATGTAACGTCATGAAAATCTGAAAAATGTCACGAAAAATGTCACGAAAAAAGGCGATTAATGAAACGAAAAAGGAGATATGAATAATGCCATTTGAAATGAAATGGGTCATAGGTAGGTCAAATAAAGCGGAAACGACGCAAAAATTACGCAAAAATTACGCAAAAACTGAAGGGGTAAAAATGAGGCAAAAACGCGGTAAAAATGCGGTGCAAATGCGGTGCAAGTTCAAGATGATGAAAGGCATAGAGAAAGAGTTGAAAGAGGTAAAGGTGTAATATGGATAAGAAATACATTGAGAATTTAATTGAGAAAGGCGAAGGGCAGGATTTAGAGTTTAAATCTAAGTTTACAAATGATATTGGTAATGGTGTTTGTGCTTTTGCCAATACCAATGATGGAACAATCCTGGTTGGTGTGGATAACAAAGGAGCAATTGCAGGTGTAAGCAAAAAGGTAGAGGAGCAGATTGCAAATATTATAGATTCCTGCGACCCACCTGTTAGGGCTGCAATTGAAACCGGAATTGTTAATGAAAAAAATATTTTGGTTGTAAAAGTTAAAAAATCTGGGCAGGTACACAGCTGGAAAGGAAAAGTATATGTCAGGGTTGGCTCTACAAACAGACCATTATCAATGCAGGAAATCCTGGAGTTGGGGCAGAAACTTGGAAAAATAAGGTTTGATGAGCAAGTATGCGAGAACGCTTCTTTAAAAGAGATTGATTGGGATAAAGTTAAATGGTTTAAATCAGCATATCGAACCATAACCGGTAAAGAGATTCTCACAGAGAATAAAAAATTGTTAAAAAACATTGGTTGTATTAAAGAACAAAAAATATCGAATGCGGGTATCCTTTTATTTGGAAAAAAACCAGATAAATTCATCCCCTCAAATCAAATAACGATTGTCAGATACCCTGGAAACAGCGTGTCTGATAAATATTTAGATATGAAAGAGTTTTACGGCAATCTGTTTGATTTAATAGACAAAGCAGATGATTATATTAAAGAGCATATCCAGATAGCATCTCGACTAGTACTTGGCCAAATCCCAAGGGAAGAGATACCCCAGTATCCTTTATTTGCAGTACGTGAATTGATAGTTAATGCAGTCGCTCATAGAGATTACTTTACTCATGGGAGCAGGATCATCATTAAGATGTTTAACGACAGGATAGAATATCACAGCCCTGGCGGTTTCCCCTCAGATATAACTCCAGAGAACATTATCGATAGACAGTATTCAAGAAATTCAATTCTGGTGAAGGTTTTAAACAAGATAAAATATATTGAAGCGATAGGGGATGGAATTGATAGGGTATTTGACTCTATCAAAAAGCATCCATTAAAACCGAAATTACCTTTGTTTAGAGAGCTCGGTAACAGCGTGATAGTCACTCTTTATTCTGCAGATATGAGTAAGATGATGGAAAAAGAATTAAGAATTGAACTAAACAAGAGGCAAAAGAATGCTTTGGAGTATATTAGAAAGGAAGGGCGGATAACAAGAAAAAAATATGAAGACATAAACAATGTATCTAAAAGAACATCTACAAGAGACTTAAGTGATCTAATGAAGAAAAAAATAATTAAAAAAGTCGGAAAAGGACCGTCTTCATATTACATCCTTCTAAAAGAGGTAACATGATATGGCACGATTATGGCACGATTATGGCACGATTTTCACATACTATCCAGGTAAAGGCAGAGTTGTTAAATATATACCAACAGTTGGCGATTAGTTGGTGATTAATTGGTGATTAATGAAACGAAAAAGAGGGATATAAGCAAATGTCATTTGAAATGAAATGGGTCATAGACAGGTCAAATGAGGCAAAAATGAGGCAAAAAAGCAGTGCAAATTTAAGGGAAGAAATAAGAGACATGGAGAAAGAGCTTGAGGTGGTGAAATAAGTTGAACTATGAACTAATCCTTTTCTCAGAGGCTTTAATTGCCACTGGCATTGCTCTATATGGACTAAAAATGGGTGTTTCTTCATTTAAGATTTTTAAAGGCGGTAGATATTTACAAATCCTGTTCTGTAGTTTAACGGTGTCTTTATTCTCTGTGGCTGGGGCTATGTATATCGGTGTTATATATCCCGTAACGAGGGTCTCAACTTATTTAATCCCAGTAATTATAGCGGATGCGTGTTTCATTATTATAATATGGTCTGTGGTTATGTACCGTAAG
>Ga0210056_1004122_pt1 | contig 11488 bp, 8 predicted proteins | sample CryGeyCG2014_080_2_FD_183965 | JGI IMG/M metagenome (GOLD analysis project Ga0210056, IMG submission 183965) | Groundwater microbial communities from aquifer - Crystal Geyser CG07_land_8/20/14_0.80 (SPAdes) (version 2) | ecosystem: Environmental > Aquatic > Deep subsurface > Groundwater | place...
TAGGTAGCTTGGAATTTTTTAACAACTTGGGCTTGTATATAACAGTAAATTAGTTTACTGTTCTATACAAGCCCCTAAATTTTTTATGCGCGGACAAAAAACTTTAGAAGATATCGCTCGCGGCTCGGCCATTGTGGCAAAAATATTGGCCGCGGACAAAGATTTGGCTAATTGGGCTGAGCATTTCCAACGGGTGGATAAGATCTATGCCCTGGGTTGCGGTTCTTCTTATTGGTTGGCTTTTTTGGTGGCCGCCTTTTTCCGGCGCGCCGGGCGGGACGCGACCGCCGTGCCGGCTTCGGAATTTTTCTTGACCGGCTATCCGGTGCCGCGCCGGACTTTGGCGCTGGTTTTTTCCCAGTCCGGGGAAACCACGGAAACCGTCCGCGCCGCGGCTCAGGCGCGCGAACAAGGAGCGGCCGTTTTTGCCGTGATCAACCGCGGCGCCGGGGCTTTGGCCAAAATGGCGGACGGTTTTTTTCTTACGCCCGCCGGTTCGGAACAGATTTTGGCCACCAAATCTTTTGCCGCCGGCTTAGCCGCGGCTTATCTTTTTGCTCATTATCTGACTGGCGCCCGTCCGGATGATTTAAGCGGCTTGCCGGTTTTATATGAAAAAATTTTGGCTTTGGATATCAAACCGCTGGTCCGCTGTCTCGCACCGGCGGTTCGCGCCTACAGTCTGGGCATCGGCTTGGATTACGGCCTGGCCGGCGAAGCGGCTTTGAAATTGGGCGAAGGGGCCGGCTTGCAGATCACGGCTTTGCCCGCTTTGGAAATCAGTCATGGCTATAAAGCCAATTTGGACGGGGTGCCGGTGCTGGTCGTTGGTTTGCAGACGGCTTATCATAAAGTTTATGAAAATTTGATCCGGGAAATCCGCCAGGCCGGCGCGCGGATAATTTCTTTTTCTCCGCTTAATCTGCCTTTGGCCGCGGACTGTAATGTGGAAATTCCGGGGCCGGGAGACACGGCGATTTTCACCGCGGTCAAACTGCTCCAACGGCTGGCTGTGGAAACGGCTTTGGCCCGCGGACTTGATCCGGACCAACCGGCCGGATTGGCCAAAACAGTACGCCGAGTTAATTTTTAAACTCAGGTGATTTTTTTTAATCATCCTCTTTATTATGTCCGCAAAAGTTATGTCCGCCGCGGTGATCGGCTTGGAAGCTTCTTTGGTGGAAGTGGAAGCTGATACCGGCGGCGGCGATATGGGGGTTTTTTCCGTGGTCGGCTTGCCGGACGCGGCGGTTTCAGAATCCCGCGAACGGGTCAGACGGGCGATCAAAAATTCCGGGCAGGAATTTCCCCGCGTCAAAGTCACGGTCAATTTGGCGCCGGCGGATTTGAAAAAACAAGGGCCGAGCTATGACTTGCCGATTGCGTTGGCCATCATGTTCGCGACCGGAAAAATTACATCCGATGTGGATCTCCAGAAGACGATTTTTGCCGGCGAATTGGCTTTGGCCGGCGATATCCGGCCGATCAATGGCATTTTACCGATTGCCATCCAGGCCCAGAAGATCGGCATGGAAAATATGTTCGTGCCGGCCGCCAACGCCGCGGAAGCCAAGCTGGTGAAAAATCTACAAGTTTTTCCGGCCAAGCATTTACGCGAAGTGATCAATCATTTGCTCGGGCGGGAGCGGATCGCGCCCGAACCGGACAAAGATTTTGATTTTTCTAACCCGGCAATCCTGGCCGATATGGCCCATGTCAAAGGGCAGGAGCACGCCAAGCGCGCCATGGAGATCGCGGCCGCGGGCGGGCATAACATGCTGATGAGCGGTCCGCCCGGCTCCGGCAAGACCTTGTTAGCCCGCACGATGCCTTCCATTTTGCCGAATCTGACCCTGCCGGAAGCCCTGGAATTGACGAAAATTTATTCCGTGGCCGGCGAATTGCCGGCCGGCACCCCTTTGTTGACCGCGCGTCCTTTCCGCGCGCCCCATCACACCGCCTCCGGCGCGGCTTTGGTCGGCGGCGGCGTCTGGCCGCGGCCGGGGGAAATTTCCCTGGCGCATCGAGGCGTTTTGTTTCTGGACGAATTTCCGGAATTTCCCCGGCCAGTCCTGGAAAATCTCCGCCAACCCCTGGAGGACGGCATGATCAATGTGAGCCGCGCCGCCGGCAACCTGTCTTTTCCGGCCAAGTTTATATTAATCGCGGCCATGAATCCCTGCCCTTGCGGATACGCGAGCGATCCGGATCGGCACTGCCTTTGTTCACCCGGGCAGATTTCCAATTACCAAAAAAAAATTTCCGGGCCGATTATTGACCGGATTGATCTGCACGTGGAAGTGCCGCGGATCAGCTTTGACAAGCTTTCTTCTCTGCAGGCCGCGGAAACTTCGGCCATGATTAAAGCCCGTATTGAAAAAGCCAGGGAAAAACAGAAAGAAAGATTCGGAGTCGGCGGTCTTTTCACCAATTCGGAAATGAATTCGGAAACCGTGAAAAAATATTGCCCTTTGGACGATCAGACCAAGGATTTGCTGAAAAGCGCGGTGACCAGCCTGCACTTGTCCGCTCGCGCTTATTTCCGCGTCTTGAAGCTGGCTCGCACCATCGCGGATCTGGCTGACGCGGACCAAATCGCCTATGCGCACGCGGCCGAAGCCTTACAGTACCGTCCGAAAAGCGAATGAAAAATAAGCTTGCTTTTTTACCGATATCGTATTAAAGTAGATAGGACTTGAAGGTATTGAATAGATATAAAAAAGATGATAATTAAGAAAGATTATGAGTTTAAAAAAATACCTTTTAGTCATGATCGCCATCACCCTGTTCGCTTGGCTTTTGAACGGCTTGGTTATTTTAAATGTTAATCCTTTTACAACCAATTGGCTCGGTTTCACCCTTTTTTATGCCACTATTTTCCTGGCGTTGCTGGCCACGGCCGCTGTGGTCGGATTTGCCGTCCGTTTTCTCCGCCACCGCGACCAGCCGGCTTTTCAATTGGTGCGCGAGTCTTTCCGGCAGTCTTTCTTTTTCGCCTTTTTGGTGGCGGCCGCGTTTTTTCTGTTGTCTAAGCGGATGTTGTCCTGGCTTAATCTCGCCTTGCTGATTCTGGCTTTATCCGTTTTGGAATTCATCTTTCTCAACAAGAAAAAATTTTCCTCTAAATCGTCTTAAACATCAGTCATCAGTCAAATTTTATGCAGAATCATCTGCTTAAACTCAAAGAGCAGGTTTTAGCCGCCATCGCGGAAGCCCGCGAAGGAAAGAGCCTGCGCGCCTTGGAGATTGAATATCTGGGACGGAAAGGCCGGTTGACCGCGATTCTTCGCGGTTTGTCTGATGTTTCCGAACAGGAAAAAAAGATTGTCGGCCAGCTGGCCAATCAAATCAAGAACGATTTGTCCGCCGCTTTCCGGCAAGCTGAAGAAGTTTTTTCCGGCCAGGCCGGGAAAAATCCGTCTTTTGACGTGACTTTGCCGGGGCAGGCCGGCGCGCGCGGCCATTTTCATCCTCTCACTATCGTTTTGGAAAAATTGGAAAAATTTTTTATTTCCTTGGGCTTTTTAGTCTTGGATGGGCCGGAATTGGAGAGTGATTATTATAATTTTACCGCTTTGAATATCCCGCCTTTCCATCCGGCCCGCGATATGCAGGATACTTTTTATGTCCAGCCGATCGCCCAACAAGCCGTTGGCCAGCTGGTCATGCGCACGCACACATCGCCCATGCAGGTCAGAGCCATGCAGAAATACGGCGCTCCCTTGCGGGTCGTTGTGCCCGGCCGTGTTTTCCGTTTTGAAGCGACAGATACCCGTCATGACACGACTTTTTATCAGCTTGAAGGCTTGATGCTGGACCGGGATATTTCCCTGGCCAATTTGACCGCTTTCATGAAATTAATGCTTTCGGCCGTTATGGGGCAGGAGTTGAATATCCGTGTCCGGCCGGGTTATTTTCCTTTTGTGGAACCGGGGCTGGAGGTTGATATGTCTTGCGTGTTATGCGGCGGACAAGGCTGTCCAAGCTGCAAACAGACCGGTTGGCTGGAAATGATCGGTGCCGGCCTGGTGCATCCGGAGGTGATTAAAGCGGGCGGTTTGGATCCGGAGATTTACAGCGGTTTTGCCTTCGGCATCGGCTTGGACCGTTTAGCCATGATGAAATTCGGCATTAATGATATTCGTCTGCTCCGCGGCGCCCATTTGCCGTTTTTGGAACAATTTTAAGCTGATTTTATGTTTATTTCCCTCAATTGGCTCAAAGATTTCGTGACCCTGCCCAAAAATATCAGTCCGCGGGAACTGGCTGACCGCTTGACCCGTCAGACAATGGAAATTGAGTCCGTCCGGGGCCAAGCGGAATTTTTTGACCGCGTGGCCATCGGCAAAATTTTATCGGTGGCCAAGCATCCGCAAGCGGACCGTTTGCGGATCGCGGTCCTTGATTTGGGCCGAGAAAAACTGAGCATTGTTTGCGGCGCCGACAACATCAAGACCGGACAAATGGTCCCGGTCGCTTTGCCGGGCGCTCTTTTGCCCAATGGTTTGAAAATAGAAAAAACGCAAATTCGGGGGGAGTGGTCGGACGGTATGCTGTGCGCGGCCGATGAATTGGGCTTGGGCGATGATCATTCCGGCATCATGATCCTCACCGAGAAGGCGAAAGTCGGGCAAGCGCTCGCGGATTATCTCGGTTTGGACGATTTTATATTGGAAGTGGACAACAAATCCATCACGCACCGCTCCGATCTTTGGAGCCATTACGGCCTGTCCAGAGAAATCGCCGCGCTTTTTGATCTGCCGCTGAAGAAACCGGCTTGGGCCGATGATTTGCCCGCGCCGGTGGCCGCTCCGGACTCATTGCCAGTAACCGTGCATGAACCGGCCCTGTGCGCGCGTTATCAAGCACTCGTGCTGTCCGGCGTGCGCGTGGAGGAATCTCCGGATTGGCTGAAAAAGAGGCTGGTGGCCGCCGGTTTGAAGCCGATCAATAATATTGTGGACGTGACTAATTATACGATGTTGGAAACCGGCCAGCCTTTGCATGCTTTTGATCGGGATAAAATCAACCGGCTGGATGTCCGTCTGTCCAAAAACGAGGAGCGGATCGCTTTATTAAATGGGGAGCAAAAAAGCCTGCCGGGCGGTCTTTTGTTGATTGCCGACGCGGACCGGCCTTTGGCCGTGGCTGGCGTGATGGGCGGGGCGGACAGTGAAATAACGCCGGCCACCGTCCGGATCGCCTTGGAAGCGGCTAATTTTGACTTTTTAACGATCAGAAAATCCCAACAAAGCCTGGGTTTGCGGACGGAAGCTTCTATCCGTTTTGAAAAATTTTTGCCGCCGGAGCTTTGCTCTTTTGGTTTAAGCCGCGCTTTTAATTTGCTGAAAAAAATTTGTCCCGGCCTGCGCGTGGAAGGCGGACTGATTGACGCGCGGAGCGAAAATTCGCCGCGTCCGGCTATCAAGGTCAAGATCGATTGGCTGAATCGGCGGATCGGCTTGGCCATTAAAAAAGAAAAAGCTGTTGCCTATCTTGTCCGTCTCGGGTTCCAAGTTGAGGATCAGGGCGATGAATTGCTGATCACCGCGCCTTTTTGGCGCACGGCCAAAGAAATCAGCCGGCCGGAGGATATTATGGAAGAAATCGCCCGTTTGCACGGCTTTGACCAATTGCCTTTAACCCTGCCCGCGGTCAGGCTTTCGGCTCCGGATCAGGACAAAAATCTGCTTTTTGCCCAAGAAGCCAGAAAGATTCTGGTGTATAACGGGGCTTTAAGCGAGGTTTTGAATTATTCTTTTGTTGATGAGAAATTTTTGGCCAAATTAAATTTGTCTACGCAAGACCAGGTAGCGCTGGCCAATCCGATTTCCGCCCAGCAAACTTTGTTACGCTCGGCTTTGGCACCCGGTTTGATCGCCAACATCATCGCCAATCAGGCCCGTTATGACGAAACCGGATTTTTTGAAATCGGCTTGATTTTCCAGAAACTGCCCGGTGTCTGGCCGGTGGGCGACCAAGACGGCGCTTTTCTGCCGCATCAGGAAAAAAGGCTGGGCTTGGCGCTCGCGGGCGCGGACGGTCCGGTCGTGTTTCGGCGTTTAAAGACGATTCTGACAGCTTTGGCCGCCGCCTATTATCTGCCTTTGGAATTTGAAAAGACGGATATTTTTCCGGGTTGGACGGAAAAAAATCTTTGCGCCGCTCTGGTGATTGCCGGCCGTCCGATCGGTTTGGCCGCTTTAATCAGCCAGCCGGTGGCCAAGCGCGTAGGCCTGAAAAAAAGCGCCGGGTTCGCGGAAATCCGTTTAGCCGAACTGGTTGAATTGGCCGCCGGGCGCCAGGCGCATTATCAGCCCGAGACGAAATTTCCGCCGATCAAAAGAGACCTGGCTTTGCTGGTGGACAAAAATATCAGTTATTTGGATATAAAAAATACCATTTTGGCTTTTAGTCCGTTGATCAGAAAAATTGAATTGTTTGATGTTTTTGCCGGCGATCAAGTCGGGCCGAAAAAAAAGAGCCTGGCTTTCCATTTTGTCTACCAGGCGGAACGGACTTTGCAGGCGGAGGAGATAAACCAGCTGCAAAAAGAGCTGATGAAGAATTTGGCGGAAAAATTCGGCGCGGCTTTGCGGGATTTTTAAAAATTTAAGATAATTTAAAATTATGTTGGAAACCAGCCGTGATGTTTTTTATTTGGTTCTCTCGCTCGCTATCGCCGCAGTCGCTTTTTTCTTCTGCTGGATCGCCTATTATTTCGCCATGACGATCAAACAGGTCTTCTCGGCGGCGCGGGAAATGCGCCAGCGCCTGTCCAAGCTGGACGACTTGATCAAGTCCCTGAAAGAAAAAATCGAGCACTCCACTTCCTATCTGCTTTTGATCGGGGAAGGCATAAAAAAATTGGTTGATGTCCTGCGCGACAAAAGCGCTTCCGGAAGAAAGAAAAATCCGGAGAAGCAATAATTCCAAGCGCGATATTTTTATCCGTCCGGGAATCCGACTTTGCAGCCATTTTTTCCGGCCACAAAAAAATAGCCCCTCGTGCGAGGGGCTATTTTTTTGTGCATGGATAAATTTGCCAATGTCTGGCCGGACAGCGGCGGAGCCTAAGCCGGTTTTTTGTAGCCGCATTCCTTGTTGGAACAGACCACAGTGTCATTTTTTCCGGCCACGAGCCAGGCGCCGCATTGCGGACAGGCCTCGCCAGTCGGTTTGCTCCAGTAGGCGTTTTTGCAGTCCGGATAGCGGTCGCAAGCGTAAAAAATTCCGCGTCGGCTTCGTTTTTGGACAATTTCACCTTGCCCGCACACGGGGCATTTCAAGCCGGTGGAGGATTTATTTTCGGCGACATTCTTGATCCGCCGGCATTTCGGATAAGCGCTGCAGGCGAGAAAGGGACCGAACTTGCCGTTTTTCAGAACCAGGGGCGCGCCGCATTTGTCGCAGACTTCCTGGGCGTATTTTTCCGCCAGTTTTTTGAATTCTTCACTGGCCGCGCCATCGGCCGCGCCCGGATTTAAGGGTTTAATGTTCTTGCAATCCGGAAAAGCGCTGCAGGCGAGAAATTTTCCGTAGCGTCCGAATTTGACGATCATGGCCGCGCCGCATTTGTCGCAGACTTCCGTGGAAGCCTCCGGCGGCACAATGTCGTCTTTTTTAACCGCTTCCGTTTTTTCCGCCAGATTGGCGGCAAAGGGTTCGTAAAATTCTTTGATGACCGGTTGCCAGCTCTTGGCGCCCTCCGCGATCTCGTCCAGGCTTTCTTCCAGATGAGCGGTGAATTGGTAATCAACGATATTGGGAAAGTGCGCCAGCAGGAGATCGTTGACAATGAAAGCGATTTCCGTCGGACCGAGGCGCTTGTGATCGTCGCGGGCGATATAATTTCTGGCGATGATCGTGGCAATGGTCGGGGCGTAGGTGGAAGGCCGGCCGATGCCGAAACGTTCCATGGCCTTGACCAGGCCGGCGTCGGAATAGCGTGCCGGCGGCTTGGTGAAATGCTGTTCGGGCCGTAGGGCGTGCAATTCCAATTTTTCTCCTTTGGCCAAGGTGGGCAATTCCACTTCCAAAGCTTTTTCCGGATAGATTTTCAGATAGCCGTCAAATTTCAGCATCTGTCCGTTCGCGCGGAACAAAGCGGAAGTATCGCCCGCCGCGATATCCGCGGCCGTCGCGTCAATGACGGCTGGCGGCATCTGGCTGGCCAGCGCGCGCTGCCAGATCAACTGGTAGAGTTTCAGCTGTTTTTTGTCCAGCTCTTGCGCCATCTGTTTGGGCGTTCGGCCGATTTCGGACGGCCGGATCGCTTCGTGCGCTTCCTGTGCGCCTTTGGCTTTGGTGCGCCAGTGGCGCGGTTCAATCAAGGCGTAATTTGCGCCCAGAGATTTATCCAGATAAGCGCGGGCGGATTGCAGGAATTTTTCCGCCAAAAATAAGGAATCGGTGCGCATGTAAGTGATGTAACCCTTTTCATATAATTGCTGGGCAAGCGTCATGGTTTCCCGGGCGGTAAAACCGAACCAGCGATTAGCGGTTTGTTGCAGGGTGGAAGTGGTGAAAGGGGCGGGCGGATTTTTTTTGCTTTCTTTGCGTGCGACCGTTTGGACCGTATAAGCCGCTCCGTCCAGACGCGCGACTATGTCTTGAGCCGCCTTCTCTTCTTTCAAACTGAATTGGTCCAAAGTTTTTCCGTCCCAGGAAAAAAGTTTGGCCGTAAAGCGTTTTTTGGCCTCGGTTTCGGAAATGGGGCCTTGATCCAATCGGCTTAAATCCGCTTCAATGGTCCAGTATTCTTGGGCTTGGAATTTCTGAATTTCCCTCTCTCTTTCCACGATGAGGCGCACAGCGACTGATTGGACGCGCCCGGCCGACAAGCCTTTGGCGACTTTTTTCCACAGGAACGGCGAGAGCTTGTAGCCGACGAGCCGATCCAGGATGCGCCGGGCTTGCTGGGCGTCAACCAAGGCCAGATCCAAAGAACGGGGATTTTTCAAGGCGGCTTGGATGGCTTCATCCGTGATCTCATGGAAAACGATCCGATGCCTTTGTCCGTCCGGCAGATCCAAGGCCTCGGCCAAATGCCAGGCAATGGCTTCGCCTTCGCGGTCTTCGTCAGTCGCAAGGATCACTTGCTCGGCTTTTTTGGCCAAAGTCTGGAGTTTTTTCACGACCGGCCGGCATTTGGCCGGAATCACGTATTTGGGCGCGAAATCATGTTCAAAATCCACACCGATTTCGCGATTTGGCAAGTCGCGGATGTGGCCGAAAGAAGATTCCACGGTGAATTTTTTGCCCACGAATTTGGCGATGGTTTTCGCCTTAGTGGGCGACTCAACGATAATCAAGTCCATATTATATTTTGGGGCTTGTATAGCACCGCTAATACTTAGTTAGTTAATGTGTAAAAACAACTTAATTTTTTAGCTAAAATATGGTAGAATAGAGATATAAATTAATTTTTTATTTAATTTTATCTCTATGAAAACATTATTTGTCGCTCGTCAAATTAATTTGTTCGAACAATTCGCTAATCCCCAGCTTAGCATTAGTGAGGATTACCGGATTATCGACCAAATACTTGAGGACGAGGAAATAATCACTGAATTAGCCAAAGATTTTCCGGACGCTTTAACCGGCCGGAACCGCACCCCGGTGGAGCAAACCTTGCGCTTCCTGGTATTGAAGCACCAAAGAGGCCTTGACTACCGCTCATTGGAAAGAACGCTGCAAGTGAATTTGGAAGACCGGTGGTTCTGCAAAATAAGCGGCCAAAATATCCCGTGCTTTAAGACATTGCAGAATCAGATATCGCAGATCAGCGAAGGAACGATTAAAGCTATCAACGACCGCGTAATGGCGGAGGCCAGAAAATTAAAACTGACTAAAGGCAAGAAAATGAGGGTTGATTCCACGGTAACGGAAGCTAATATTCATTATCCGACGGATTCCAGCCTGATTGTCGACGGAATCAGAAAAATTACCAAGACCTTGACTAAATTAAAAATCGTTCCCCAAGGCTACCGCACTTTCAAAAGAAAGATCAGGCAACAGATCAATATCATCAGAACCATTGGCCGGAAAAACAAGGAAGCCAGGCGAAAAGCGATTCAAAAGCTCGTTAAAATCGGCAAGGCCGTCATCGGCAAAACCAAAGGCTTCCGGCGCAAACAAGTCAGCCAAACCAGAAATATTTTGCAGACAATTATTAAACAGACCGAGCAAGTGTTGCGGGGAGAAAAACCCGGAGACCGCATTGTCAGCATCCACGACACAAGCGCCCGGCCAATTCCCAAGGGCAAGGCCAACCGGCCTTGTGAATTTGGGCAGGCGGTGCAGATTCAGGAAGATGAACATTTTGTCACTAACTGGGAAATTGACAGCAAGACAAAAGATGCCGAATTTTTTCCCAAGGCCCTGGACAAGCACAATCAATTGTTCGAGAAGCCGCCGAACACGGCCGCGGCCGATCGAGGCTACTGGTCGCCCGGCAACAAGGAATACGCTTTGGGCGCCGGAGTAAAAAACGTGTCAATACCGAAAAAAGGCAAATTGAACGAACCGGAAAAAGAATTCCAAAATACTGAAAAATTCAAGAAAGGACAACGTTTCCGAGCCGGCGGCGAAGCAAAGATTTCCCTTTTAAAACGGCAATACGGATTGGGCAGATGCGGATACGCGGGCGATAAAGGAATGTCTCTGTGGATCGGAGGCGGGATACTTGCCTGCAATCTGATTACAATGGCCAGACTGATGGCGGGTTGATATTAAATATCAAGGAACGAATGTAAAAACGCCTTTTAAGGATCCAAAATATGCTTGGATTTTTAAAAATGTTTTTACACATTAACTAATTATTTTGACAATTATATGGCCAAGGCAAGAATTTTTTCCGGCGTCCAGCCGACCGGCAACCTGCATCTGGGCAATTACTTGGGTGCGATTGAATTGTGGCTGTCCTTGCAGAACAAATACGACTGCATTTTTTCCGTGGTTGATTACCACGCGATCACCGTCAGCCAGGAACCCCGGAAATTAAAAGAGAGTATACTGGCGATCGCCAAAATCATGCTGGCCTCCGGCATCAATCCGGACCAGTCCGTCATCTTCCAGCAGTCTGCTTTGAGCGCGCATACGGAACTGGCCTGGATCCTGAATTGCACGGCGCATATGGGCGAGCTGAAGAAGATGACGCAATTCAAGGAAAAATCCGCGGGCCAGAAAGACATTGTCAGTCTCGGCCTGTTCGCTTATCCGGTCTTGATGGCGGCGGATATTTTGCTTTATCAGACCGAGGCCGTGCCGGTGGGCGAAGATCAGTCCCAGCATGTGGAGCTGGCGCGGGATCTGGCCCGCCGCTTCAACCATCAATTCGGCCAGACGTTCACGGTGCCGGATTTGATCACGCGCCCGGACGGCGCGCGCATCATGGGTCTGGATGATCCGCGCAAAAAGATGAGCAAGAGCGCGGCCAGCGAATACAATTATATCGCCTTGTTGGACGAACCGGACAAAGCCGCCA
>Ga0210056_1004124_pt1 | contig 11482 bp, 9 predicted proteins | sample CryGeyCG2014_080_2_FD_183965 | JGI IMG/M metagenome (GOLD analysis project Ga0210056, IMG submission 183965) | Groundwater microbial communities from aquifer - Crystal Geyser CG07_land_8/20/14_0.80 (SPAdes) (version 2) | ecosystem: Environmental > Aquatic > Deep subsurface > Groundwater | place...
CCTGTTTTATATTCATTTTGGCAATCTCTTTCACAGTCAAATAAACATTTTTTGTAAAGAGCAGGAAATTGATAGGGGATTAGCCACCCTTCTAAATTTAGTTTTTTATAATCTTTTAGTTTTTCAAGACAGCTATCCCGACAACTTATTTTGCATTGTCCGATAGCATCTCCTTCGATGCATCTTTTACCTCCCGATTGGCAATCTTTTACATATTTACATCCCCCCTCTTGCCATTGATCTTTCCATCCCCTGACATCGTCCCAATCCAATTTAACCGGCAGATAAATTTTGTCTTTTTCCATTTGCCATTCTTTTTCAGCATTGCATTCATTTTTAGGATAAAAAGGATTTTTATAATATTTCGGATTTTCTGGTTTATCTATACACTCACCCTTACATTTACATTCTGGTTTTTCTAAACCTGCTTTAGGACACTCACAAGGTTCTCTGACCGGTTTTTGCCAGCTCCCGCACTCTTCACATTTTGTCCAGGGAGTACAAGATACACAACACTTTTCATCTGCACAAGTCTCTGGGCAGGGTCCACCACAATGATAAACCTCGCACTTTCTCCTGAAAATATCTCTGTCACAATCTGGAGACTCGCATTTATATTCATACCACCATTTTCCTGCCTCACAGCTACAAGCCCAGCACTCTCGAGTACAACACCAATCTGTGCAATCACCCTCCTCGTCCCATTCACAGCACTCCCATTCGCAGCAGATTACTTTACAACTCCCGACTGATTTATATTCATTCGGACATTCAGTGCGATATCCTATGGTTGCTTGGGTTTTACAACCTCCTCCAGGAGGTATAATCCCACCAAAAGTGGTTTCAGGAAAAATTAAAACCAAAACAATAATAGTCAAGGCGATGAATAAAATATATTTTTGTTTAGCCTTCATATTTATTCAAAGTTTTTGTTAATTTTATCCAATCTTCAAGAGTCAGGGTTTCTGCTCTTTGGGTTGGCTGGATATTATTTTTCAAAAGCCAAAACCTTACCTCGTCTTTATTTAATTTTAGCATCTCTGAAAAATTATTCAAAATTTGTTTTCTGGGGTGAGCAAAACCCGCCTTGACGATTCTAAAGAATCGTTCGCGAAACTGACGCGAAACAGGAACGCAAAACTGACGCGGAATTATTTTAATGATGGCGGAGTCGACTTTAGGGGAGGGCCAAAAGGATTTTTTTGAGACATAACTTATAATTTCTGTTTTAGCATAAAATTGAATTGAAACCGCTAAAATACTCATATCAGGTGGTTTAGAACAAATTCTTTGAGCCACTTCTTTTTGAACCATCAAAATCATACTTTTTGGTTGGATTTTGCTTTCCAGAAATTTCCTAATTACCGGAGCTGCGATATAATAAGGAAGGTTAGCCACCAATTTATAAGGTTTTAGGGCATAGGGTTTAGGGTCTAGTTTCAAAATATCGGCTTGAATGATTTCAACATTTTTGAAGTTTTTCAGCGTTTCTTTTAGAATTTCGCACATCTTTGGGTCTTTTTCGATAGCGATAACCTTCTTTGCTGTCCTAGCCAATCCTTGGGTTAAAACCCCAATTCCGGGTCCTATCTCCAAAACGGTGTCTTGAGGATGAAGATCCGCCGCCTTAATAACTTTTTTTAGGATAGCCCCATTAATTAGAAAATTTTGCCCCAGTCTTTTTGAGGGATGAGTTCTATATTTTTTTAGAAGATATCTGATAGTTCTGATAAAAGTTAGCATTTCTTTTATTATACACCGCATTCCCGAATTCAAGATTTATATATTTATACCTTAGCGAATCAAGAATCTGCCGAGCGAAGCGAGGCAGGTTCTTATATTAAGTACTTAAAATGGGTTGTGGAAAAGAAACTTGACCAAATTTTGTTATTTGATATTCTAAGGGTAGAGTCAATCTATGAGGAATTTTTGGACAAAAATCTGGGATACTTTCAAAAAAAGGAAAAAGCTTTCCCTTTTTAGTTTGGGCTTTTGCTTTTCAATTTTATTAGTAACTTTTTTCCTTAATTCTCCTCTTTTCAAAAATGAGCCAGCTCAGGTTGTAGCCCCCTATACCAAAAATCTAATAATCGGCACTCAGCCCGTCAAAAACCAGAGCAATGAAGATTTGTTTTTACAGCCTTTAGTTTTTCAAAGAGAACATCCTGACCCGGGCCTAATTCAAAACAACTCCTTGGTTGGTTTTTCTTCCCCTCTTTCAGTCAGTTCTCAAATCTTGGCAATGAAGACCGAAACCGAATTAGAAGTTTCCGGAGACAAAGAAATTAAAGAGTACATTGTCAAGGAAGGAGATAGTTTGTGGCAGATTTCTGATAAATTTGGTATTTCCCTAAATACTATTTTATGGGCTAATGATTTGAATCAAAATTCCATTATTAAGTCGGGTCAGAAACTAATAATTTTGCCGGTTTCTGGCGCAATGCATTTGGTAAAGAATGGAGATACCCTGAATCAAATTGCTAAAACCTATAAGGGAGAAGTGGAGGAAATCATTGCCTTTAACGACCTTCTCGAAGATGGAAAGATTTATATTGGTGATCTTTTGGTTATCCCCGGGGGACAAATGCCGGTTAGTCCTCAAATTTTTTCCGTACCATTAGGTAGTTCTTATTTCATTTTTCCCTGTAAGGGAAAGGTTAGTCAGGGACTTCATTGGTATAATGCCATTGATATTGCCAATGACTGTGGCAGTCCAATTTACGCTGTCGCTGTTGGAGAAATTCAAAGGACCGGATGGGATGGAATTGGCGGAAACTTCATCCGAATTTTGCATCCCAACGGAGTTGTAACTTATTACGGGCACTTATCTAAAATTTTAGTTGAAGTTGGCGAAGATGTATCTCAAGGAGCGATGATTGGCTATATGGGCCAAACCGGTCGGACAACTGGCTGCCATTTACATTTTGATGTTCGAGGGGCGCAAAATCCCCTAATTAAATATTCGGTAGGAAGTTATTTAAGCTGGAAATAAACACTGTTTACTTTTTCCCTATTTTTAAGACGGCCGTCCTAAAAATAGGGAACTCTCGCTTTTTTTCAAAAACATAAAAGTCCTGCGGGAAGCCATCCCGCAGGACTTTTAAACAGTGGTAGTTCATTCTTCTCTGATTCTATACATTAAAGCTTCGGAGAGGTGGTCTTCTAAAATCTTTTCTGAATTTTCTAAATCAGCAATGGTTCTGGCTACCTTTAAAACTCGATGATATCCTCTTGCCGAAAGCCGGCCGGAGTCAACGTATTTCCTTAAAAGGGATTGTGAGGCTGAGCCTATCTGGCAGTATTTTTTTATTTGAGGAATTTGCATTTCTGAATTAACTAAAATTCCATCTATTTGAAGTCTATTTTGCTGAATTTCTCGAGCTCTTTTCACTTTTTCTCTGATTTTAAAACTAGAGTTTTCTTCGTCTGGAGAGGTTAATTTTTCATATTTTAGCTGAGGGACAGAAATCAGAAGATCGATTCGATCAATGAGCGGTCCCGAAAGTTTTCTGCGATACATGGCAATTTGGGATGGTTGGCAACTGCATTTTCTTTCCGGATCTCCATAATAACCGCAAGGACAAGGATTGGAAGCCGCAATTAAAGTAAATCTACTGGGGAAAGTTAAGCAATGTTTGGATCTTAATAAAGTGATTTTTCCTTCTTCGAGCGGCTGACGAAGACTCTCCAAGACATCTCGGTGAAACTCTGGAAATTCATCTAAAAACAAGACTCCTCGATGAGCTAAGGTAATCTCTCCCGGACGGGGAGGATTTCCTCCTCCGATTAAAGCCACTTCCGAAGAAGTATGATGAGGAGAACGAAATGGCCTCTCTGAAATTAAGGGTTTTTCTTTTGGTAAAAGTCCGGCTATGCTGTAAATTTGAGTTATCTCTAACGCTTCTTGGAGATTTAGGTCAGGTAAAATAGAGGGGACAGTTTTGGATAGGAGACTTTTTCCTGCTCCCGGCGGACCTTGCATTAAAAGATTATGCGAACCTGCTGCGGCAATTTCTAAAGCCCTCTTGGCATATTCTTGGCCTTTAATCCAACTGAGGTCCACTGGATAATCAGGTTTTTGGAAGAATTTTTCGATACTTATTTCAAGAGGAGCTATTTCTTTCTGGTTTTGTAAATATTCTACGGTTTCTTTTAGATTCTTTACGCCAATTGCTTTTATTCCTTTGATTAAAGCCGCTTCGACAGCATTGGGCCAGGGTAAGATTATTTCGTTAAACCCCTTTTTTTTGGCAGCCAGAGCAATAGGAAGAACTCCTTTTACCGGTCTTAAATTTCCATCCAGAGCCAACTCTCCAATAAAAATTCGTCCGGTGGAGCGAATTTTTATTTGTTTTGAGGCAATTAAAAATCCCAGGGCAATGGGAAGGTCATACAAAGAACCTTCTTTTTTCAAATCGGCCGGAGCTAAACTTACCAAAACTCGAACCGGCTGATGATTAGGAGATTGAAATCCTGAACTTTTTATTGCCGCCCCTACTCTTTCTTTGGATTCTTCCACCGCTTTATCCGGGAGACCGACAATTTCAAAATGCCGCAGACCGTAAGAAACGTCAGTTTCCACTTCGATAACTTGCGTCTCAAGTCCGACAATAGCAGCCGAAAATACTTTTGATGGCATATCAAAGCAACTTTAGCAAATTAAATAAAATTAAACAAGAGAGCGACAAACTTTTCTCCGCTCTCTTGGGTTAAGGAGTTTTATAGAAGATTGTTAATTCAAGACTATATATTTATACATTAGCGAATCAAGGTTCTGCCGGAGCTGAGCGAGGCAGAACCTTGGTTCTTTCCGCAGTTAATACAAAACCTGGCCTCCGGACAAACCTTTAGTCTTTCAACTGAGATTTTTTTGTCACACTTCTCGCAAACTCCGTATTTTCCATTTTTCACTTTCTCTAATGCTAAATTAATATTTTTTAATCTGAGTTCCAAACTATATTCAATTGGGAGCCGGGTAGAATATTCTTCCACCTGGTCTGCTGCATCTTCCAAAATTTGCCCTCCGGACCCCCCGTTGTATTTAGGAAATTGAGCATCCCAATCATTTTTTAATTTAGAATCTTTCTTAGCAAAACTCTTCAGTTCTTTGATGATTGACTTTTTCTTATCTTCCAAAATTTGTTTAAATTCTTGAAGTGATTTTTTGTTCATAACCATCAACGAATTTACGAATCAGTACGAATTTACGAATAAAATATATAGGAGATTCGTATATTCGTAAGAGATTCGTACATTCGATGATTATCGCCTGTATACTTCATTTAGTTTTTCTCTGGTGCTTTTATCAACAATTCCGGTGCCCTCAACCAGCCCCCAGGGTTTCAAAATATCTTCGCTGAACTTTTGTTGAAAGCGAACAACCGCCTTTTTGGTTAGGGCCCCAAAGTTACCGGTAACCAAGCCTTCGGGATAAATTTTTGGATCATTGGCTAACCAGGTTTGTAAAATTTCTACTTCAGTTTCCCTATCCCCCTCCTTTAAATCTTTTGTCAATTCAGCCTTATATTCAATCAACCTTAACATTGTTTCTCCCGAAGTAGTGAAGATAAAGTAACGGTCTTTAAGTGTGCCATAACACATTCCAAAACTTTCTTGATAAAAAGTGGTGTATCTAAAGTTTTCTCCCAGATAGATTCGGTCTATAAAAGGATGGGCAACCATTAATTTTTCTTTACCAAACAAAACGAATAAAGGTTCAAAATCTGCCTGCATTTCTTTTTCCCAAGAGGATAGGAGGTTTTTAAGCTCCTCCTTCTTATTTTCTTTTATTTCAGCTATAAATCCTATTTGCAAGGTTTGAGGAGAATAAATAAATAAAGTAAAATCCGGTTTTAAAGTCTGATAAAAGGATGCGGGAGCGGTTACCTTTATTGTCTTTAGAAAATCTTCCAGGTCTACTATTTTATTTTCTTCCAAATTCTTGATTAAAATTCTGGTGAAAACTTTTTCTTTTAGACCTGATTTAAGGAAATCTGAGAAAAAAAGAGGAAGTTTATCTAACGAGGGAATTTCTAAGGTGATGCTCTCTTGGGTCTGGAGCAAAGAGAGGGGAATGATTAATTCTTCCGGAGGTTTTTCTCCTGGAGGTAAAATTCCTTCAGTAGTAGTTCCTCCAGCCGGAGGCGGAACCGGTTTTTCTTTCAATTTTAAGATATCTAATCCAAAAATCAGGATGCCGGATAGTACTGATAAAACTAAAATTAGAATTATCGTCCTAATCCATATTTTCTCAAAATTAGAAGGTTTAGCTACCGGAACCGGTCTAAAAATTACCTCTTTTTCTTTTATTTTTAGAGGGGAAGGCATCTTTGCCTTTAACTCGGGTTTCTTTTTCATTCCTAACATTTTCAAAAATTCTTCCCTTCTTTCTTCTTCTCCGGAAGGAACTTCGGTTAATTTTTCTATAATTTGTTCTCGTTTTGATTTAACTTTTTCTATTTCCTTAACCTCTTCTTCAGCCCTTTCTTTTATCAGTTTTACCATTTTTTCCTCTCTTTCTCTTTCCCTAATTTTTTTTCTTTTTAGTTCCTCTTTTCTTGCCTCTTCTCTTATTTTTTCTACAATTTTTCTTTCTTCTTCAGAGGGTTCTCCGGGTAATTTTTTGCCACACCAACCACAAAACTTATCTTCCCCTAATACCTCTTGCCGGCAGTATGGACAAATTTTCATAGTTTTAGCGGTGTTCCACACCGTGTACAATATTTTAGTCCCGGTTTATTTTCGGTTCCACAAGAGGGACAGATAATTGGTTTTTCTTCCTCTTCTTTTATTACTTTTCCGCCCATTATTTTTGCATCTATTTCTTTTATTCTTTGTCTTATTCTCTCTTTTTGGTTTAGAATTCTTTGATATTCCGAGTCGGTTAGTCTAATTTCATTTTCTACTTTATCAATTAAACCTTCCATGCTCCATTTTTCTGTTTCTGATTTTCTTTGCTCGTCTTCCAGTTTTCTTCTTTCTTTTTCTATAGCTCTTTTTTTAAATGGCTCTGCGGTCAATTTCTCTTTTTCTTCGATAAATTTTATTTTTTCTTCTATTTGGTTTTCTTTTTCTAAGATTTCCCCTAAGACTTCTCGAAGGTCCCCCATTTTTTTAACCAAGGAAACTTTTTTCAATCCGATTGGTTTTTTTATTTCTTCGAATTTTTCAATTTCTTTTTGGAGTCTTTCCTTCTCCTCTTTTAATTTCGAGATTTCCTGAATAATTAAAATTTCTTCTAACCTCTTTTTAAAATTTTGTTCCCGGTCTAAAATCTTTTGATAATCTTTGTTTATTTCTTTGAGCGATTTCTCGGTTTTTTCTCTCTCTTCTTCCAGGGACCACCTGCTATTTTCAACCTCCTTTCTAAGTTCTTCTAACTTCCACCTTTCTTTTTCAACCTCTTTTTCTTTTTTCAAATCTCTTTTTTCAGCCCTTTCTAGCTCTTCTTCTTTCCCCCGAATCAGCTTTACTCTTTTCTCTATTTTCACTTCTTTGTGTGAGAGATCTTCGAGGTTTTTCTCAACCTGAGCCAATTTTAAATTAAAAGAATTTTTTATGGTTTCTAAGGGTTGTTTTTTTTCGGGGAAGGTTCCCAACTCTTTTTTTATTTCCTGTTTTTCTTCCTCCGGGGTTAATTTTTTCTCTTCTGCCAGTTTTTTTTCTTCTCCTACCTCTTCTGCTTTTCTTGCTCTTTCTTCGATTATTTTTCTTTTTTCTTCTTCGGCTAATTTTTTGGTCACTCCCTTTTTCTTCTTTTCTTCTTCTATTTTTTTTACCTCTTCTCTTTCAATTTTCTTCCTTTCCTCCTCCATTGCTTTTCTTGCCTCTTCCTCCGCCGCCTTTCTTATTTCCTCTGCCTGCTTTTCAATTTCTCTCTCAATTTTTTTTCTTTTAGAGGCTTGTTCCACTTCTCTTTTAATTTCCTCGGCTTTTAGCCTTTGTTCTTCAACCTTTCTCCTGGCTTCTTCTATTACTCTCTTTTTCTCTTCGGCAATTCTTTTTGCCTCTCTCTCCCTTTCCCTTCTTGCCTCCTCGGCCTTCCTTTTCTCTTCGGCAATTCTTTTTACTTCTTCCTCTCTTCTTTTTTCTTCTTCTATTGCTTTCATCCGGAATTCTTCGGCTCTTCTTTTCGCCTCTTCAATTTCTTCTTTAAATTCTCTTTTAACTGGCGGTTTTTCTGCGGCTGGCGGGGTGGTGGGGCTCAAATTTTGGCCGAGAGCTTTAAGTCCAGCAATGTCTTTTTGCATGGTTTTAATCTTTTCTTTGGGTATTTTTATTTTTCTAAAAGGAGTTGTTTCTTCTGGCATGTTTAGCTTCTTTAATTGAGAGATTTATCCGGCCCTGTTCATCTATAGAAATTACTTTAACCGGGACCACCTCTCCTACCTTTATTATATCCTCCACTTTTTCAACACGAAAAGGGGCAATCTGAGAAATATGACATAGACCTTCCTGGCCGGGTATAATTTCGATAAAGGCTCCAAAATCAACTATTCTTTTCACTTTTCCCTGGAAAATCTCTCCTGTCCTGATTTCCCTGGTAATATTTTTTATCCAGGAGACCGCTTTTTTAGCCCCTTCTTCTTTTTCGGCGGTGACGAAAACTTGACCCGAATCCTCAACATTAATTGAAACTCCGCATTCTTCAATGATTTCATTGATTATTTTTCCTCCCGGCCCAATCACTTCTCGAATTTTTTCCGGTTTAATTTGAATAATATAAACCCTGGGAGCCCAGGGGGATAACTCCGGTCTTGGCTTTTGAATTGTTTTCTCTATTTTATTTAAAATTTGAAGTCGGGCCCTTTTTCCTCTTTCTAATGTTTCTTTTAAAATCTTTTCATCAATTCCCCTGATTTTAACATCCATCTGAATTGCCGTAATTCCATTTTTGGTTCCGGCAATTTTAAAATCCATATCTCCGTGATGGTCTTCTGGTCCCTGAATATCGGTTAAGATTTTGTAATTCCCTTTATCGTTTTGCATTAAACCCAGGGCAATTCCGGCGCAGGGATTTTTTATTGGCACCCCGGCATCCATTAAAGCTAAAGATGAGCTGGAAACTGAAGCCATGCTGGTTGAACCGTTAGAAGAAAGAATTTCGGAAACGATTCTTAAGGTGTATGGAAACTCTTCGAAGTTTGGGCAAAGCCCCATTAAAGCTTTTTCTACCAGCATTCCATGGCCAATTTCTCTTCGGCCAGGTCCCCGCAAGGGTTTGATTTCTCCCGAACAATAGGGAGGAAAATTGTAATGGTGCATAAATCTTTTTTTGCCGATAAATTCCATTCCTTCCAATAATTTGACATCTCCCGGCGCTCCTAAGGTTAAAATTGAAAGAGATTTTGTTTCTCCTCTTTGAAAAAGGCCGGAGCCGTGGGTTCTGGGCAAAACGCCAACTTCACAAGAGATTTCTCTTATCTCGTCTAATTTTCTTCCGTCTGGTCTTTTTTCAAATTTAATAATATTCTCATGAATTAATCTTTCTATTTCTTTTTCAAAGAAATCTAGGGCCGGTTTGGTTTTTCCCATTCCCGGATACTTTTCTGCAATAAAATAAGCTAATTCCTTCCTTAGCTTATCAGCAGTATCCATTTCCGATTTTTCATACAGGACTTTTTCTAATCTATCTCCTAAAAATTCTTTAATTTCAGATTCTAATTCTAAATCGGAAGAAGGTTCCGGTAAGTCAATTTTTTTCTTCCCTACCTTTTTTATAATCTGGTTTTGAAATTCAATCAGTTTTTTAAAATAGGGTTTGGAAAATTCAACTGCTTTCAAAACAATTTCTTCTTGAACTTCTTGTCCCTCAGCCTCAATCATATTAATCAAGGCGCCATTTTTTTCCCCTAAATCCTGGGGAACAGCGGTTAGAGCTAAATCTAAATTACTTTTCTCTCTTTGTTCGTAGGTGGGATTTAAAATAAATTCTGGACTTGCCCTGTAGGAAGTCGAAGGCTTTCCTTCGGGGCTTTTGTGAGCTTCTGAATTCCCTACTCTTAAAGCCGCTATCGGGCCTTGCCAGGGAATATCAGAAATGCCCAGGGATATGGAAGTAGCAATAAGTCCGGGAATGTCGGGGTCGTTTTCTCTGTCCCAGGAGAGACAGGTTATGATAACCTGGATCTCTCTTTTTAAATTTTCTGGAAACCTTGGTCGGATTGCTCTGTCAATCAATCTGGAAGTTAAGATTGCTTCATCCGAAGGTCGGCTTTCTCTTCTAATAAATCTTGAGCCTAAAATTTTTCCGGCAGCATAAAATCTCTCTTGATACTCCACAGTTAAAGGAAAAAAATCTTTTTCCTCTCCCTCTTCTCCCATTACTGCCGTAGCTAAAACCACGGTATCTCCGTACCTAATCCAACAAGAGCCGTTGGCATGTTCGGCCAAGTTTTTGATTTCTACCTGGAGGTCTTTACCGCCAAGTTCTAAACTAAATTTCATAAAAATAATGCAAATCTATGAATAAAATGAGACCGTTGAATAATTCAACGTTGTTCGGCGTAGATATCGGCGTTATTCAGCCTAAACATGGTTTTATCGCTGAACTACGCAGAACCCCATTAGAAATTTTAGAATTTTCTGGTGGAATCCTTGAATAATAGAAATCCCTTTAAATTTTGGAATTTCTAACGGGGTGAACTATACGCTGAAATTACGCTGAAAAATAATTGTTCAACACTCTTAGTATTCGGATTATACTCTTACTTTTTTAGTAGATATTTTTCCGGACTTTCTCCTAAATCAATAAACTCATCAGCTGTCTCTTTTAATTTAGTCGAAGCTGATTTTCCAAAGGCGATAACTTCTACTCTCTTTCCTTGATTTTTTAAATATTCAACTAACTGAAGAAAGTCGCCGTCTCCCGAAGACAAAATAATAGTATCAACACTTGGAGCAATTCTTATAGCATCAACGGTAATGCCGACATCCCAATCAGCTTTTTTTAAACCGCCGTAAAATTCCTGTAAATCTCTAACCCTGGTTTCAATCCCCAATTTGGTTAGAGCTTCAAAAAAAGGTTTCTCTTCTCCAGTTTTGGTTTTAACCACATAAGCAAATGCCCGGATTAAACTTCTCTGACTTACGGCCAATTTTAAAATTTCTCTGAAATTAACCCGAGCCTGATATAAATTTTTAGCCGAATGATAGAGATTTTGAACGTCAATCAAAACTGCTACCCTTTGTCCGATATGTTTAATAACCATTAAATTATAATGCGAATCTACGAATAGTATGCGAATATTGCGAATTCGTTGTATTCGAATTTAATTCGTAGTATTCGGATTATGTTATATTAATTAGTATGCATTCGTATATTGGCATCGCGGTTCGTATGTATTAGTGTATTCGCATCGCATTACTCTTTTAGGCCGAGCTTTTTCACGATATTGTTGTATCTTCTGGCACTTTTTTCTTTTAAGTAATTTAAAAGTTTTCTTCTCCTGGCCACCATTTTTAAAAGCCCGCGTTTTGAATG
>Ga0210056_1004125_pt1 | contig 11480 bp, 13 predicted proteins | sample CryGeyCG2014_080_2_FD_183965 | JGI IMG/M metagenome (GOLD analysis project Ga0210056, IMG submission 183965) | Groundwater microbial communities from aquifer - Crystal Geyser CG07_land_8/20/14_0.80 (SPAdes) (version 2) | ecosystem: Environmental > Aquatic > Deep subsurface > Groundwater | place...
CAGATAAGGTGATGTTTCCGATATACTCCAATTCATAACCACTTCCTTTCTGCCGGCATCAGGCCGCCAGCTGGCCATGTTTGATCCCCTCCGGGGCGATGACAATCTTATCCCGGCATGTCGTCTTTTCCCCGTCCTGTCTGCCCGGATACGCTCCGGGCGGCGGTTAGAGGGTCACAAGACTATAGGGATATGCGTTCCATTGGCCATTTGAGAGCCAAGAGAGCTCGTTCCGGTCGATAGCGATCCTCCTCCCGTTGTCCTGACCTATGGCGCGCCACAGATCATCCTTGCCGTTATCGCCCCCGTAGATGATGTCAATTGCCCGCACAGTGACATTTTCTCCAGTTGCCCGCGCGCAATACTGCCCCTCATTACCCATGATTTCAATCTTTGCTCGCATTTTCCTTTCCCTCCTTTTTTTGATGTGGTCCTGAAATAGGATAAGCGATAACTGTGCCAGAAGATTCCAGGAATCAACTAAGTATGCGAATTGCGAAGCAAACATTTATTTTAAGCAACAGTTATCAATAATTTAAAATCTCACGCCATATGGAATTATTACGGATAAAATTGCTCTATTCTCAATAATATCCTCACCTTGTAAATATTCCAGGAAAACTGGAAAAATTCCAGAAAAAGTGCTGGTAGTATGATTGTCTATACAAGGTTATTTGGGCATGAAGGGCCAGCTTGGCTCTTTTCGCCGTTCTGTTTTATGTTTCCGGGATTGGTTTTCTAAAAACTATCCGCTATAATGCCGCACGAGGATTGATATGGACTGCTCACGGTGCGACCATTACAACCACGGATTGGGATTGCCCCTGTGTCTCAGATGCAAGAAATACAAAGAGATACAATTAAAATCAGTCAAACGCGACAATATAAAAACAGAAAATCTGCCCCAGGCAGTCATGGATAACATTGCAGATCCCCGAACTCGCGATTTAATGACCATCGTCAGGCAACTGCCGGCCCAATACGCTGTTCCCCTGCTCATGCGATCAGTCCTTAATATGTCAATCCCCGATATAGCCGTATTCTTCAAAATCTCAAAACAGGCGGTTGACCAAAAAATTTCCAAAGGCATCGATATTATTAAATTATCCATTCTGCATGGTTGACCTCCCTGCTATATAGAATAATAGAGGAACGCGATTAACAGCAGCGCGTAGCGCACCCTTGCCGCAAAGCCGAAAGGCGGAGCGGCGATGCCTAAGCAAGCGCTCCTCAAAGAGCGCGTAGCGACACAAGCGTACCACGCAAGCGGATAGCGCCTACCGTTAAGGGAGTGAATATGACCCCAGAGCAAATCGCAACCGCAACCGCAGCTCTGGCCTGCGGAAAATCCCAAACCGAAACCGCCATCATCACGGGGATACCACGGAGCACCCTCCAATATAATATCAAAAAAGACGAAATCGCCGCACTCATTAAGGATTGCCAGGCAAGATTAATAAAATCATCGCTCACCAAAGCCATAGAAAATCAGGCAAGTAAAATAGAATTATCCGCAAAACTGGTAAATAAAGCTCGGCTCGGCGAAGAAATGCCGGACTGGAGTAAAACATACGCCGAACTCGGAACCAGAGCAGAAGAGAAACTCCTCGAATCGGTAGGCATCCATCCATCGCATACACAAAGCATCAGCCTCACGCAGATCATGATTGATGCTCGATCCGAGCTAAGCCCAACCGTGGAGCGCCTACTGGTAGAGCATCTCCAAGGAGGTGTAATTGATGTTGGCGACCCGGATCGTGTCACGATTGGCCTAAAAGCAGGTGATAAGGCATGATAGCACTGTACCATAATATAACACTATTCGCTAAGTACATGATAATCAAGGCAAAGCGGAATAAATGAAAGTTTACATATTATACGTTATCAGACATTTTATTAAGGTGTCTGGCAATCGGAAGAGGGGCGGGGGGGACCGGCGGCGGGTTGCGCCACTGGGTTAGGGAATCCCTTTTCCCGTCACACACGGAGGGTAAAAAGGTTTTGAAAATATGTGGTCGTGATTACAAGGTATCATTCGTGCGGAATCGGTAGGGTAATTTACTTTTGGATTGTCTGGTTTGTTATAGGGAGGGAGCGATATGCCGTTAGTGAGGGGTAAGTCAAAGAGGGCGGTCAGCCGGAATATATCGGAGTTGGTAAAATCAGGTAGGCCGCAACGCCAGGCGGTTGCGATCGCAATGAAAAAGGCTGGCAAGAGTCGGAAAAAGAAGAAAAGGAAGGAACGTGGTTGATTCCGACCTTTTCACAGCTTACTGAATCTGACATAAAGGCGTTGAATGATTTCAGTGGGTATTTGGAGTTTATACCGACGAAGATGTTTTATTGGTTGATAAACTGTCCGTGCAAGATTATTTGCCTCTTCTTTGGGAATCAGGGAGGAAAAGACGAGACAATTATTATGGATTATTACCTGCGGGTTTGGGGCAGGCATCCGCAGAAGCACAAGAACATACTGCCTGACGACAGGGTAAGGACGATCCGGTTCGCATCGGAAAACCTGCCGGGGGACAACGAGAACGAGGAAGTACGAAATACTCAATACCCGGTCCTGAAACGGAGATTCAATCCTTCATGGATTTTGAAGGACATCACGGCCCGGAAGCCGGTTATCGCGGTACAGCCGCAGACGCACAGGGTTTTGTATGATGGGACGAAATGTCTTACCAAGCCGGTTCAGTTTGAGTTTGTTTCTTACGGGCAAAGCACGCAGGCGCAGGCGGGGGTACAGCGAAAGTCGGTTTACATAGATGAATCCGCCCCGCAGGATTTCTTTTACGAGCAGGTGCCCCGTTTACTGGCTGCTGACGGCGACTTACTTCTTTCTTATACGCCTGTTCCGGGGAATATTGGATGGGAATTTGACGAACTCTACGAACGGGCAAGGATAATTTACAGGACGGAATTGGTCAGAAACCGGGTGAGGGAACGCACCGGGGTTGAGTTGCCGGAGATTCAAAAGACCGATAGCAAGGATGATATTGCTGTAATCATGGCCGCGACGGATGACAACCCGGTTTATAAACAGTTAGCAGAGGAGAAAAGCAAGCGCATAGGAGAGGTAATCACGGTTGATGAGTATATTGCCGACATGCTCAGCCTGATTTCCGACGAGGATGAGATTGATGCGCGGCGATATGGATTGTTCCGGCAGTTGTCGGGGAAGATTTTCAAAGGATTCAGCGCAGAGCATAAAATTGGGGGCGAAAAGTATTTCCCGGACGGGATACCGTATGAATGGAAGCATTTCAGGGGGATTGACTGGCATGAATCTACGCCGTGGGCGTGCGGATGGATTGCCGTAAGCCCGCAGGATGAGGTTTTCGTCTATAATGAGTTTAACCCGTCGCCGGAAAAGATGATTACGATGGAAATTGCGCGGGTGATTGCCGTCAGGAGCCAGGATTACCAGTTTGATTTGAATCTGATCGACCCGTTGGCGGCCAAAGTGCAGCCGAACACGGGATTAAGCTCGCTGGAGGATTTGAATCGAATATTTGCCGTATTTAAACGTGAAGGGATAGGAACCGGGGGGTACTGGCAGGTATGGGATACGAAATCGCAGAAGGGCAGAGATGAAATCAGGAAGCGGTTGCAGAATGCTTCTCTGTGTGGGCGTCCGTTCAACAACGAGATCAAGAAGGAGGGCATTACACGACACCTGCCTACCCTCTGGATTCTGGACAACTGTGTGGAGACGGTCAAGAGTTTGAAGAACTGGCGGCGCGAGGAGTGGGAACGGCGTTCGGCATTGACAACGAAAGACGAAAAGGAGACACCGCAACAGAGATGGTCGCATTTTTGTACGATGTTGGAAGGGTTATTGAAGCGCCCGGAGGTCTTTTCTGCGAGATGGAGTTCCTATCGCACTTACAGGGAGCCGAAGAGATACTTTCAAGCGGCTGGGGCTGGTTGATGCCATTATATTTACTATCTTGTAAGAAATGCGAGAAATTATGGGAATTGCTTATCAGGCTGGAAGATTTCGAGAAGGGCATCGAGTGTCCTGAGTGTGGGGAGAAGTTGAAGCGGCTGGTGACGCCGGTTTTGTTTAAGGTGAATTGATGAAAGAGGATGTCGAGAGGCACATTGCGGGCTTGATCAAGAAGGAGTACGACACCGCGAAGTCGAACCAGGGCGGCGACAATGCCGACTTTGAAGCGGTAATTGATCTTCTTGAGTGTAAACGGACGGAAAAGAACTATGAATGGCTTAGTGATGTGTTCTTTCCCAAGTATCCCGCGATGGTGCTTACCGAATCATCTCAGTGGGCAAATCAGTATTTTGCCAGTCGGGACTATGTCGATGTGTACCTTGAAGGCGATGGCCCGGACGATCAGGCAAAGTGCGCCCTGGTCAAGAAACTGCTTAACAAGACCCTGAATCGGCGCGGGCTGTATCATTACCAGAAATATATGAGGGCAAGGACTATCAATTCTACGGCAGGCGTGACCTATGCCGTCTGCGGCTGGGATCAGGTGTTACAGGAAACCGTGGTGGGCACGCGCAAAGTGCCTGACGGCGGATCGAGGATGCTGCCCACCGGGATAGAGATCCCGACATTCCGGGATGAGGATGTGACGGAAGACCAGCCGTTAAAAGATTGTTTTGAGTATGATGTCCTTGACCCGCGCAATGTATTTACCGACAACACCTATTGCTATTCAGTTCAGGACAAGGAATGGATCATTCTACGCTCGGAGGAATCTTACGAAACCCTGAAGTTGAACGAAAAAACTCACGGATATTTCAACCTTAATAAAGTGAAGGACATTCTCGATGGAAAATCCATTGGCGAAACCGATACGTCCAAAGAGACATACAACAAAGAAGATCAGAAAGCCAAGGTTGCCGAACCCGTTTCAAGGTTTGGGGATACCCTGACCCGGTACGGTAAGATGTGGGCGGTGGTGAAGACGCGGGATGAATACGGGAACCCGACTGCGGTTGACTATGGATATGACGACCTGAAGGGAAAAAAAGAAAATGCCGAAATCGTGGAGGGCATTTCGGCAGTATTCCTTCATGGAAGCCAGTCTATTTTGATCCGATTCCAAGCGACGCCATTCATTGACTCCACCGGAAATCCTTTCAGGCCGATTATCCGGGGGCTTTGCTATATCCACCCAACAAAAGACGTAGGGATGTCGGACGGGAAATATGCGAGGGAGTCGCAGGTGGCCCTTAATGACACGATCAATATCAGCAATGACCGGGTGAAACTGGCTACCCTTCCGGTCTTTGTGGGCGACAAATACGCCTGTGAAGATAACGATGACATTTACATGGAACCCGAACATATCATCCCGCTGGAAGGCGGTCCGGATAAGGTAAGGGAATTGGTAGTCCGCGACAATATCGGCGGGGCCATGCAACAGGCTCAGATGTTTATATCCGGCATGCAGGAAGTCATGGCCGTATTCCCGACGACCATGGGAGAAGTGGGGCAGGCATCCACAACGGCGACGGCGGTTGCGGGGGCCGATACGAGAAGCAATCTCCGGGCGAATTACAAGGCCTTGACCTTTGAATATACCTTTCTGACGGACCTTTATTGGATGATCTTGCAGACCTCGTACCGGTTCATGCACCCCATGACGGCATTGAAACTCTTAGGGAAGGAAGGGGTCATGCTCTATGACCCATCCTGCGATTATACATATCAGCCTGTTTCATCGAATATCGAACAGGAACACGGCAAGATCCGGAAAATGACCATCCTTGATCAGATGATGGGCAGGGTTGCCAATATCCCGAATCCCAAGACGCCGATGCTGATAAACAAGCTCATGGTGAAATTCTTCGATCTCCTGGGTGCGGAGTATCAGGACATCAAAGATTCACTGCTTGATGAGGGACCGGCGGGGCAACAGGCGGCGGTAGGGATTGCTCCTCAAGACACGGCGGCGGGGTCTCCCGGTGACATGGCAAGCAATCAGATGGGAATACCCGCAAGTTCCCCGGAGATGATGGCGAGGGGGATGTAAATGGCTGAAACAACCGTAACAGCGGACCAGATTGCAGATTTCCTCAGACGGAAAGGACGGGCGGGGTCACAGACGCTTTCCATCTTGGGGAAATACAGGCCATTCGTGGAGGCGATAAATTCCGAACTCGGAAAGGAGATATTGAGAGATGCTATTGTAGTCCACGAATCGCTTTTGCAGAAGGTGGCGGACCTGACGGCGACCCCGGAGGAAACAATGGAATATAGTGCGCTTCGCAAGATCATCATGCGATGGTCTGACCGGATTGCGAAATACGAAAAGAACCTGGCGGAACTAAAGACATGAAAGACCTTTTCGACTACATGAGGAAACGGGATGCGAAGGGAGAACTTTTTTTGAATAGCGAGGGCAAGAAATTCTTTGGCGAGGTTCACGTGATTTTCAACGATGGCAAGGTGGTTCATACGCGGGACTGGCAGATGAACGACGTTGCGATGGTTGTGGAAAGCAAGAAGGTTTAACGCCCGTCGCCCGCCCCTGACTACAGGCTTGCGGGACCGGGAATAAATAAAAGGAGAAGCTAAAAAATGGCAGACGAGCAAACGCAGACGCAAACGCCCCAGGAACCGGCAACCGTCACGCAGACCGTGACCGATGAGGCCCTTTCCTCCGCGTATGATGATGCACAGACAACGACGGAACAGGCGCAAACCGAAACCACGCAGACCACGGAACAGCAGACGGAACAAACGGCGACCACGGAAACCGGACAGGCAGAAGAGCATCAGGAACCTATCGAAACAGAGGAGCATTTGGAACCCACCGACAACGCAGAGCGTTCACGGTTAGGCCGAAGGCTCAAAGCGACGGAAGACAAACTTGATGCGCTCCTTGCAAAATTTGAGGGGCAACCGGGTGGGCAGGCACAACAGCAGCCCGCGCAGGTTGCCGAGAATGTGACCTATGACGACACCTATATTCAAAACCAAATTGACGCCGCCATTGCAGAGGGCAAATTGCCCGAAACCATTATGACGCCGCACGATCAGTATCGGGTGAATCAGTTCGTCAACGGGTTGCATCAGACCATGTCGAATCAGTATGCCTTCCGGTATCTCAACACCCTGAAAGCTCCGGTGCTTAAAGGCAACACGCCGGATGACATTCATGCGGAAGTGATCGAGGAACTTCAAAAGGTGGACAGCCCGTTTAACCTTCGACGGTATGACAATCCGACGGTTGACGCTCAGATGAACTATCTGGAAGCCAAAGCGTCGGTCTTGCAGAAACGTCTTGCCGGCGGAAAGCCGACGACCGTTTTTAAGGGACAACCAAAAGGCGGTCCGGCAACGGGGACATCCGTCTCGACGCGTACCGAAACCGTGGTGGATGAAATGCCCGCCCTCGATGAAGCGTCTCAGGACTTCATCAAGCGAACCGGGATGAGCGTGAATTCCGTCAAGTCTGCCCTGAAAGGTCCTATGCCGTTTTACCTGAGAGGAGGACTCCGATAATTGGAGAAAGGCCGTTACACCGTTTACACAAAGATGAGATTGCCGAAAAGGAAGCGGCGGATTGCCGTTCCCGGCTCCTTCGAGGACACGGGGAAATATATCCGGTGCTGGAATTGCGGGTTCATCGTCAATGTGGATCGGGACATGGGAGACCCGGAGAGAATCGGGAACTACGAAACAGACATGGTTGTGGCTTCGCAATTTCCCGCTGGTAGCGGTTCCGGCATTCAAATCGGGTTGGACGCATTGAGTATGGTTGGCATGCTGCTTATAAACGGTCCGGACGGGAATCCCGTCACGGATTTTTACATGCCACGGATTCCACAGGTGGCGCGGGGATGTGCCCTTTGCGGTGTGGCCAACCTGTAAAATAACATAACGCTAATCAGAAAACTGAAGGCGACATGAACGGTTTTTGAACCGGCGGTCGCCTTTTTCATTTTAAGGAGGATACACAATGGGATTCACGGTAATTGAAAGTCCGATTCGCAACATCTGGGCGCCGGTGAACTTTGCCAATGCTGCAAAAACGATCTACGAAGGGTCGATTGTGGCAATGACAATCGCGGTAGGTCAGCCGGATGGGGAAGGTCTGATTGCACTTGCGGCGGCAGCCGGGCATGATGATACCACCACTAAAGCAGTACCCTTTGGTGTCGTACTCGCCGGCAATGATGCCTCTCCTGCGTATGACAGCACCTACAAGGGGCAGAAAATTGTCTCTTGCGGCGCTCAGGCTCTTCAGGTTGCCAGAGACTTCCGGGGAGCGGAAGGAATGTATGCCAAAGGCGATCCACAAGTTCTCGCAAAGGTGTCGGTTATTGGGCCGTCAACGGTTCTGAAAGGCCCGATCTTTCTGGCGTCTTACGGCACGGCTCCAACGGTTTACACCAACACCGCGGCATCAACCGACGGCCTGACCATCACGACTTCGGCGGTTGCTCACACCCCCATCACGTACAACACCACATGGTTTTGCAGGTCCGGGGCAAACCGGGGTCTGTATCGCGTAGCGTACAGCACGTCAACGACTTCGCATACGTTTTATATTGCGTGGCCGTATGATATCACCATTGGCGATACCTTCGTTCCGGTGTCTCTACGACAGGGGACTTGCCTTGCTCAGTTCGATGCACAGTCCACCTTTATCGAGCAGCAACCGGCCACAGGCACGAATGACTACGAGTTGGATGTCCTGGAAATCAATCTTGAGGTCGCCGGTGCGGAATATGCGATCTTCAAATTCAACGCAGATCAGTTCTGCGCTATCAGAGCCTAAAGGAGGTAATGACACATGGGAAACCCTGTAATTTCTGAAAATTTCATTCGTTTGCTTGACGCACGCCTGCGGGAAGTATCCGAAAATGCGTGGGCGGAATTGCCAAGCCAGAAGGGGGAACTCTACCGTGACGTGCCTTCCGATAGTGCATGGGAAGAGTTCTTTAGTGTTTCCGGCGTGGCCGATATCCCGGCATTTAACGGGAAACTGGAATACCTTTCGCAGTCTCCCGGTTATTTGACCCGGATCGAACCCAAGGAATACGCCGCCGGTTTGGCGTTTGAGCGGAAGTTTCTGGACGACAAGAAGTATGCCGTCATGTCGGATCAGGTAGAAAGCCTCACCATTGCCGCACAGCGCACCAAGGCCAAGATCGAAGTTGATCCGTTCGCCTATGCGTTCTCTTCGGCGTTCAGTTTCATGTATTCGGAAGAGGGCGTATCTCTCTGTTCCGATTCTCACACCACGAAGGCAGGCGTTTCCACGGCTACCGGGTTTGACAATGCCGGAACAGCGGCAATGAGCAAAACGGCTGTTGCTGCGGCACGCCTTGCCATGCTTCGCTTCAAGAACGATATCGGGGAGAGAATTGTCACTAACCCCGATACCATCGTTTGCGGGGAAAGTCTTGCGGATACGGCGGGCGAGATTGTCGGTTCTGAAAAAGATCCGACATCTGCCAACAACACCAAAAATATGCAGTACCAGCGGTTCAAGGTTCTTGTTCTCCCCCGTCTTGACGATTACGATAGTAATAATTGGTACTTAGTCGATTCCCGGCAGATGAAAAAGGATTTGCTTTGGATTGACCGTATTGTCAAGGAAACCAAGATGACGGTGGACTTTGAAACTTTTATGGCGAAGTGGAGTATCTATTTCCGCTGCGGCAATGGTTTCAAGGGCTGGAGATGGTGTTTCGGCGAAAATGTAAGTTAGTTTATTTGTTGACGTTTTAACCAACGGGTGTGCGCCTCTGACGAGGGGGTGCACATCCCACACCAGTGTAAGCGGGGGTTCGATTCCCCTGGGCGGTGCATGAGACAGGGTAGCGTCACTGGAAGAAGGGAGCAACAAAAATGGGACTCACGAATTACCCCAATGGGATTTCAAGTTTTGGTTTGCCCGTGTTTGGTGACATTCCGGCCACGTTTGGTGATATTTATTTTGTTGACTACCGGAACGGTAACGACAGTAACACGGGAATCGAAAAAGACCGCGCCTTCAAAACGCTCAGCAGGGCCTATGACGCCGTTGTGACGGACAACAACGATATTGTCGTGATTGACGGCGACTCCGAGATTGTTGAAACGGCGATGATTACCCTTTCAAAAAACCGTGTCCACACCATCGGCCTGAACGGGCCGCCGCCTGGGCTTGGATACGGGGCGGGAGCCAGGATTACCCAAGGAACAACAGGTGTGGCAACCGACATCGCAACGCTCCTAAATACGGGCGTTCGCAACACATTCACCGGGATAAAATTCAGCAACAGCAGCGCTACGACGACATGCCTCTACACCGTCGCCGAGGGCGGGGAATACACCCGTTACAACAACTGCGAGTTCTACAAGTCTGGGCTTCTCACTACCGATTTGACTGCTGAAGTCCTCTGTAATGGTGATTCTTCGCAGTGGTACGGATGCACAGTCGGTGATCTCGTCAACGAACGCGGCGCGTTGGGGAAAGAGCGCCCCAATGTTCTGCTTACGCGGGAATTGATTACGGGTAAAGTAGCCCGTGATTGCGCTTTCGTTGATTGCTTGTTCCAACACAAGGCGGCTCATGTGGATGTCTGTTTCTTCTATGGCGCGAATGCGACGGATGTTGAACGACGGCTCCTTTTGGTTCGCCCCATCTTCTGGAATTGTGTGCTTGCGACGGCTATTCCTGCGGATGCGGTAAACTTTGCGGCAGCACAGACAGCGGGCGATGTTCTGCTTGTTGATCCGGTGTCGGTAAATGTCACGGCGCTGGGTGGGGCAAACCTGAATGTCTATGTTCAGGGGGCCGTTCCTACGGCTGCGACAACTGGTATTGCGGTTGAAGTGGCCGCATAAGGGATAACGATGATTAAACATTGGGTGCGGGACTATGAAAGTGGTTCCGCACCCTTAACCAAACCTAAACAATAGGAGAATGAATCATGGCAGACGAAGCAACAGCAATAGCACCAGCGGAAAAGGGAAAAGCGACATTTCAGATTTTCGGCAGCGTGGACCTGGATGAAAAAGGACGGGTCAAGTCAACCTACCCCTCATGGTACTTCGATCATCTGAAGGATGAACTGAAAACCGATATCGCCCGGGTTGAGACACAACTGAAATTCGACCGCATCCCACGAACGGAAATTTCAATTACCCAGGATCGTCTTGCACAGAAGAAGGCGAAACTGCGGGGGCTGGAAAGCTCGACGCTCGAATTGAAAGGCAAACTGAAGGATCGGGTGGCGACGGTTTACAACGATCTCGGGGAAAAGATCGGGGCGGCAATGTTCACGCGATCCGATATGAAAAAGGGTCTTGCGGATGCCCATGAAGAAATGAAACGCATGACGGAACCCTGCATCGAGGTGCGGGGCGATGCCGCGAACCTTGTCAAAGCCTGCAACGTAAAGGTTGTGAAGGGGAAGGTCACGCGGGAAGGGGCTGCAAAGGTTTGGAAGATAGCCGGAAAGGTTCTGGAGAACCATACAAATGTTGAGCATTTGCGGAAGGATTAGCC
>Ga0210056_1004126_pt1 | contig 11479 bp, 14 predicted proteins | sample CryGeyCG2014_080_2_FD_183965 | JGI IMG/M metagenome (GOLD analysis project Ga0210056, IMG submission 183965) | Groundwater microbial communities from aquifer - Crystal Geyser CG07_land_8/20/14_0.80 (SPAdes) (version 2) | ecosystem: Environmental > Aquatic > Deep subsurface > Groundwater | place...
CAGGACAAATCTTTAAGCATAGGTGAAATCTGTGAAAGTCTGAAAATCTCCAGACCGACCCTCTACCGATATTTGAAGCTCAAAAAACCTTAGCGTGTAAAATTACACGTTTTTGGCTGACACCCTTGATTGCCCTTTTGGAGATGATTTCTTATTTGTCATACAGTGACGAAGCCTTTGCGGAAGCTTTTAAGTGAGAAGAGTTTTCTAATAATACCTAGATACTCTTTTGAGGCCCGGTTGTGAGAATGTGTGTTAGCTCTTCTTCAACCGTTCTTCGTGGTATCGGCTGATAACCGGCCCCACGGCGAAAAGCCCTTTTCCGGCCCGGTAGCGGTAGCCCTTCAGGAAAAACTTGCCGACCTTCTCCGGAAGCTCATACCCGAACATCGCCTTGCAGAGCCCGCGCACCTGGTCCATAGTGGCGGTATAGGTGCCGCCGGTGTGGCTCCAACCGCCGAGCCGCATATACAGCACCAGCCCGATTGATTTGAAGTCCGCCTTGTCGAGGTCCCAGATAACCAGCTTCTGAAGGTGGCAGAAGCGTTTATCCTGAATCCCGCCGATAAGCTCCTTGAGCCGGTACTTGTTGATCTTCGGTTTCAGCCGCAGGCGAAGCGCCGCCGCCGGTTCCGCCTTCGGCCCGAGCTTCACCAGCCCCCGGACGGTCTCCCACTCCCCGCCGTGAATCCGCTTCCAGGCGATCAGGAAATTTTCTTGGTAGTCGGAGATGACATCCCAGACCCAGTTTACTTCGTCCTGGTCCACCTTTTCATACTTCTCGATATAGGGGAATTCCGCGCCCGGAACCCCGACCCGCACCAGCAGGTATTTCCCACCGGCCCCGGTGATGTATCTCTTCCGAACGCTGGCAGGGCTGTATTTTGTGCAATTCCAGAAAACCCAAGAGCAGGAAATTGAACTCAGAAAATTTACACCAGAACAGGCTCAAGGCTTCTGGAACCTCGCACCAGACGCGAACAAGGTAAAATTTGCGGTGGCGTTTCCTGAACTGGCAAAAGCAATAAAGCCGGTTTGAAATTTACTTGTACAAAAGGAGAATAAACCATGAAAATTACAAAAGAAGAACTGGTAAAAAAGACTGACCTCCGCTGGCACGACCGCATTGGGGGCCTGCTTCAAAACTTTTGGCAGCTTGAGCCGGGGAAGCTCCCGGTTGGCTGGTTTGCGCGTTCGTGGCTGATGGATGTCAAATTTTACAACATGCATCGTGAGGCAATCGGAGAGGCACTTGCTCAGGGGTTTATTTTCGATGACACGATGGACGAAATAAAGGTGCCTTTCCCGAAATGAGCACACCATCGCCTTTCAAAGTAACCATCAAACTTGTGGAATCCGACAAGGCAATCAGGGCCAAAGCCGATGTTGAAGGCAAAACCCTGACCATTCGCGGCTTCTCAGTTTTCGAGGGCAAGAAGAGCCTTTGGGTATCCATGCCTTCGTTGAAAAACGGGAACGCCTATACCGATGTTATTGAATTTCATTCCAAAGCCGTGAAGGAATCGGTATGTAAAGCCGTCCTGGAAGCATACCAAACCGCTTTAAGCAACCAGGGGCAAGCGTCCACCGATGACCAGGGGGCCGGGTTTTAAGATGAAACCATATCGACCGACCAGGGACGTTGAAAAGATTCTTGATGTTGCCTGGAATCACGTTCAATCGGTTGAATACTCTGTTACCGCAAGGTGGCTATTTTACCGGCTTCTGCAAGATTCTATCTTCACAAAAAAGGAAGATTACAAGGGGCGCTTCCTCCCGATTTTGAGCCGGGCAAGAAAGGCGTTTTTCAAAGAATGGAGACCCGATACCCTGACTGACGATGGAAGAAACCCTATTGTTAGGGGCGCGGGGGATTACTCCATTGAATCTTGGTTTCAATCGGTAACGAATAACGGCGTTGAGTGCAAACTTGATATATGGGCCGGGCAACCAAAGTATCTTGAAATCTGGTTTGAAGCGGCCGCAATGGTTTCACAATTCGCGCATTATACCCGGCATATCACATTGAGACCCTTCAAAGGGGATGCCTCCATTGACTTCAAGTGGCAAACGGCCAAAGCCTTAAAAGATCGGGGAGAACTTTTTCCCGGAAAACCGATTCATATTCTTTACTTCGGAGACCTTGATAAAAAGGGGCTTTCAATTCCGAAATCCGCTTTTCGAGACATTCAAGAGTGGGCCGAAGTTGACATCGTTTTTGAGCGTTGCGGGCTGAACTCAGGGCAACCAGAGGAATTGAATATCCCAGAAAACCCGGAGAAACCAGGCACTTACCAATGGGAAGCATTGAACGACCAGGCGGCAAAAAAACTAATCACCGAAGCCGTGGGAAAGCACTTTGACCAGGCGGGCGCCGAAACAATTCTTGAACGTGAAGCCATGTTGAAGGGCAATCTTGAAAGCCTTGAATTGCCGGGGGAGCTTGCTTCATGAAACAAGATCAGAAGCCCGTTTTTATCGTTGATACGAGGGAAAAACCCGGATTTGAGTATACCTTTCCGGGGTATCAGGTTATCCGGGGGGCTCTCAAGACCGGGGATGTGAGCTGTCAGGGGGTTGAATCCTTGTTTTCAATTGACCGCAAAGAAAAAAACGATATGGTGAATTGCGTAACTTTTTCCAGAGAACGCTTTTGTAGAGAGCTTTCCAGGGCCGATTCAATGCTCAGGTTTTGGGTGCTTATCGAGGCTTCCATTGAGGAAATCGAACGCGGGGAATACCGTATCAAAGTATCACCAGCGGCGGTTTTGGGAACCTTGGCATGTTGGGAAAATCGGTATAATTGCCGGTTCATTTTTGCCGGGAACAGATCGACGGCCAACAGAACAGCGGAACGGCTTCTAGTCCATGCGTGGCGAGAAATCACAAAACCATCTTCCCGTACGGCTCTTGAGGTGGTAGAATCGTGACCAGACATAATAGCGAAGAGACCCGCGACTTTGCTGGTATCGGGTCTCTTCAAAAGGGTGTGACCGCATTTGCGGTGTTTTTTGCTATTTCCGTAATCATAATAGCAGAACTCACGCGGCGCGGCAACCCTGACGTTTTCGATAAGGGGTAGACCGATGACCGAAACTGAAAAAGAACAGCCAAAACCATTTGAAAGACTTGTCTCCGGCTTTACTGGCGATAAGGGAAAGCCAAAGGGAAGTAAGCCCCTTATGGCCGTCCTGGAAGATATTCAGGGTGGGAAATTCAAGGCCAAAATTGAAGCTCTCCGAAAAATCCTTGCAACCAGAACCACGGAAAACACAAAAGAAATCGACAAGGAATACACAGAGCAAAAGAAAAACCTGCCATCGGTGACATTCTCCGGGGCTTGGGAATACCGCGAAAAAGCGCAACCAATCAAGGCTATGTCGGGCTTTGTCACTCTCGACATCGACCACGTTGGTGAAAATCTTTCAAAGATCAAAACCCAGTTGATCGGAGACCCGCATACCGCTTGTGTTTTTGATTCGCCATCCGGTGAAGGCTGTAAGGCTCTATTCCTGGCAACCCTGACGGGCAATCCTGATGAGTATGAAAGAACGTGGGCCGCCATCCGGGATTACCTGGCAGGAAAGTATGAAATCTCCCTGGACAAAAGCGGGAAGGACATAACGCGGCTTTGCTTTGTGAGCCATGACCCAAACCTTTTTATCAATCCAAAGCCGGAACTTTTCCCGGTGCCAAAAGAGCAACCAAAACCAGAACCCAAAGAAACACCAGCGGCAAAAGTGTTGACAAAAAGCGGTGACCTGGCAGTTGAGATATACGCTAAGAAGGCTCTCGAAGGCGCTTATACCAAAATATCAGAAGCTCCCCAGGGCGTAAAAAACCCGACTTTAAATAGCGAGGCGTTTTCAATGGGAACACTTATCGGCGCGGGGGCAATCGACCGGGTGACAGTGGAAAATGAGTTGTTTCAAGCGGCGAAAAATACGGGTTACACAAACGAACACGCAATAAATTCAATCTTGAAAAGCGCTTTGGATGCAGGCGAGACAAAACCAAGAGACCTTTCCAAGGTCGGAACAGCCACAACAGACAAAAAGCAAAACTCAGAACCGGAACAGGAACCAGAGCCAAACCCGGCGTTATCACTGGAAGCGTCAAGCTGTATCAGGTTTTTTGAGAATGAACCCAAACCCAGGGAATTTATCGTCAAAGACTTTCTACCCAGGCTGAACGTGGGGGTCATTGCGGCACCGGGTGGAACCGGGAAAGGCTATTTCACTCTTCAGCTTGCTTTATCCGTGGCAACCGGGGTCAAGTTTTTGGGAAAATTCGACATTGAAAATCCGGGGGGTGTCCTTTATTGCAATTCCGAAGATGATGAACCGGAGATACACAGGCGCTTTCTCGGGTGTCTAAAAGAGGTTCTACGCGAGACCGGAAAAGAAGCGGCTAAAGAGGCGGTGGGGGCCTTGGGTGAAAGGTTTTACTCTCCCTCGCTGACGGGCAAACACAGATTGACGCTTTATCCTGACAAGTTGGGAACAAACAAACGAGACCTTTTGAACTTGGCGCGGGCAATCCCTGACTTGCGGCTGATTATTCTGGACCCGGCGAACCGGATCATGGCCGGAGACTTCAACCGCGTGGAAGAGGTGACTGCTTTCATTCAGACTCTTGAGGAAATCGCAACCGAGACCGGCGCAACCATCTTGCTGGTCACGCATACCAATAAGGCAAGCCAAACCGGAGACCGTGACGACAAACATTCCGCCGGGGCCGTCCTTGGCTCTCAATCGTTCGTGAACGCGGCGCGGTGGGTGATGACCCTTTCGACCTTTGATGAATCCATGAGGAAAAAATTCCAGTTTTCTGGATCTTTGGAATCATTCATATCTCTCAGAATCCCGAAGGCCAATTACCTAGCACCGGGCCTTGGAGAGCTTCATCTTGAAAGGGTGGTTGATGCGGCAGACAAAACCGGGCTTGGTTCTGGACCCTTGCGGCTGGTAGACCTTGGGAAAAAGGGAAAAGAAGTCACTCTCGAACAGGTAGCACAATGGGTTGGAGAAAATCCGGGGGTATCAAAAACAGCGGTCATAGAAGCAATACAGGGGAAATTCAAGACGGCTCAGAAGATAACAAGATTGGCCGTTAATGAAGCTATAAAAATCGGCTTCATAAAAGAAGAAAAAGACCCCGTGGCGACAAACAAAAAAATAATCGTTCCGGGATTCCTGATTGAGAAAAAAGACGATGAAGCACAAGACGATGAAGCACAAAACACTGATGAATAGGAACTTTTTAAGACCCCTATCTTTGAAAAGTTGCATTTGGCCCGAACTTTTCAACTTTTCAAACTTTTCAAAACATATCCAAAAAGTTAATGAAAACCGTATCCTATCAGGTGAAAGATGCTATGAAAACAGCCAAACTTTTTCAGAGGCTTGCAAAGTTGCATCTAGACCGAACCTTTTAACTTTTCAACTTTGTCCCCTAAAGGGGAAAGAAAATGCGGCAAAGTTGGCCGCTTTTTTTCCTTCCTTTCGGGGATTTGGGGGCGCGAAATGTCTTTAACCTGGAAGCAAGATTTAAAGATTAACCCGAAAATGCAGGCGTTCTTGTTTGGGGAACCTTCCACCCAGGAACTACCACGGCCATCGGCGAACCTTTCAGAGGGTGAAACCATGGCCGCCATCGAAAAAACAGCGCCATCCTCACCTGTGGGGGCAGAACTTCCCAAGGGAGAACTTTCGGACAGCGAACAGGAAAAAATGAACGGGCTGGTTCCGTGGAATGAGGGGGCAAGGTGGCCTAGCGAGGGGGAAAGAAAAGACCACCAGGACCAAATTCCCGCAGGCTGCCGTTAACGTCCGACATTGAATATTATTAAGATCTACCCCTTGCAGGTCCATTGGCGCTTTTACGATCCTCGGGCTTTCGGTTATTTTGGCGCGGCCTTCCCCGCCCGCTTCTATTACTCCGTCGCCGTCTCAGGGAAAGGTTGTGTCCTCTTGGGGTTCTCTTTCAGACATCAAGGAAACCGCTTCCCTACGCCTTTTATGGATGCATCTAGTTATCCGACAAGAGATTTTTCTTGCCATTCCATATTTTTTTCAGTAATGTGGTTCTTGCCAAAGCATGAGATAGAGCAACGTTCAGAGATCCCTCACGGTACCACTACAGGCGAGGAGGAACTAGTCTTGTCCATCCGCAATGTATTGTTGTTTATGCTTTTGATAACCCTATCTCTTTTTGCCCTTGCCTGCCAGAAACATGATCAGCCCGTCGCCCCGCAGGTTACGACCCAGGTTCAGCCAATCCTTCCGAGTCCAACCGCCCCATTTACGGCTGGCCCCCCTTTATTCCTGCTCAAACGGATGGGGCAAAAATTTTCTAATTGGGACCCGGGTCATCCTGGTGGGGTGCCGCCCGCGGGGGTTCCTATCAATATCATCTCTCCGGTCTCGGGGAGTGTCTATGAAAGCGGCCAACCAATCCCATTTGAAGCGACTATCAATTGGCCCCTTTCTTGGTGGGCTTGGTATCGGTGGGATCCGAACGGGCCTGGGACAAGTGATGGGTCTGGTATGTTTGGCGAAGGGGAAACAAATTTCACCAAATCAGATCTTCCTCCTGGCGGCGGTTACATATATATGGTCGGCTTTATGCCAGGTTTGGAGACTCCTGCTTATCCTTACGGGTATTGGCCTCCATATGGGTATGGCTCTTGGATTGTTGTGGGGTTTCCCAATATTGTCATGACCATTACTCAGGCTCCAACCGCATCACTCAAGATAGCAGCTCCTCCCAACAACAGCGCCTTCGACTACGGCCGACCAATCACCTTCCTTGGCACGAAAACCGGGAATGTGACCAATATTCAATGGTCTACAAATAATGTTGTCTTCGGCACTGGTTTAACCGCTACCAATTCAGATCTTCTCCCTGGCTCACATACTATCACACTTACCGGTCAGGTCGGCAATTCCCAATTTTCAAATTCGATTACCGTGGGCATCAGACCAATTACATTGGAAGTTACCATTGACCCAACTACGGTCAGGCCCTCACAAACACCTTTGCGCACATCTCCGACACAGCCAACGAGGGTAACAGTTCATCTGAGAAGCGGAAATACCCCTGTTGCCGGTCGTCAAGTTCAATTAGTCGCAGCTGGTGTTCCGGGTTCCGGTGGTCACAGTGAAGCTGAGCACAACAACGGAACCAGGCCGATTCCGGATGGCATCTATGGCGTTTTCGCAGCAGGGCAAGGGGTCACTAACGCTGCTGGCGAATTCACGACAAACTACACTCCAACCCGGTTTGGTGGCTCGGAAACCATTACGATCACTTCACCCGATTTCCCAAATGCAAGTGCAATAGCGACTCTCACCGTGACTGTTCAAAATCTGGACGTTTTGCCTAGGGATAACGCTCGTTACATCCAGACTGGCGGCCAAAACAACGGTGGCCCGCGTGCGGGCCATTTTGTGCATCCAGGCCCAGTAAACGCGGGTTCCCAAGCGGACCCGAATGAAAATCACTGGGGAACCCAGGGCCTTCGGGACGGGATTGGAATTTTAGCGGATGCCTACAATGATGAATATCCCAACGATCCACTATACATCAATGATATGAGCCTCAGAAATGGCGGTCTTTTTGATATTGATGGCGATTGGGACACCGATCACTGGGATCATCGAACAGGTCTGAATGTTGATATTGAGATGCAAGGAAGATTATTACCGGCGGAAAGAAGGTATTTGGAAGATTTAGTTGCGACCTACTATTATGCTACTTGGAACGTTGCGCGAACGCGTACCCACGGTGGAAATCATCTGCATTTGGAATCGTTTAATTGACGACAACAGAGGAAAAATACATGAACAAATCACTCGGCAAGGTGCTCCTTTCCCTCCTTCTTGCGTGGTTAATACCTTGTCAATTCGCTTGGGGCCTTGATCGGGAGAAACCGGACCAAATCGACGTAATCGTTTTTCCAAATATCCAATACGATGCAGTCGAAGACATCTTTACCTACAATTACTCCTTAACAAGCACCGAAAAAAGCCTTCAGGAAGTCGATTCTTTAGTAATTTTAACAGACAAATTCTATTCACGAACAAATCCAGCACAGGGGTGGTTTGCGTTAAAATTCCCACATCGCAATCCTCCTAGTGGTGTCCCTCCGTGTGTAGTTTGGTCGGCAGGTTATGGGGATCTTCCTATTGGAAAGGATGTTTCCATTCCAGGGATTCCCCTTCCACCTTATGCCATCAAGCCGGGGAACTCTCTTGCTGGGTTTTCTTTTGAAAGTAAAGAACCTCCTGGGGTTGCAACTTTCTTTTCGAAAGGCTGGGTCAAAATACCCGACTATACAGAAGAACCGCCGGCAGAAGGCCCCCCTCCACCACTTGAATTTGGCCATGACCGCTTCAAAGGCATAACGGTTGCTCCGGTAGTTGTGACGGATACCAGCTCAGGTGGCCTAATCGACCGGTTGATTACCCTAAAAGACTCAATGCCAGGTTATGGCTGGATAGCAAATCAAGGCATCATCAACAGCCTCAATGTCAAACTCAAAGCAGCCAAAGAAAGTATCGCCAAAGGCAACAACAAAACCGCGTCCAACCAACTCAGCGCCTTCATCAACGAACTCGACGCCCAAAAAGGTAAACAGGTCAACGAGAACGCCTGGGCTCTCCTGAAGGCAAACGCCGAGTTCCTGATCCACAAAATTGGAGAGTAAGACCAAACCACGCTGATCCCCGGCCTTCGCATCCAAGGAGCTTCCCGCCATGTCCGCCGAGATCATGACCATCAAGGAACTTGCCGCCTACCTCGATCTGGCCGAAGCCACCCTCTACAAAAAGGTCTCCAACAACGAAATCCCCTACGCCAAACTCGGCAACCTCCTCCGGTTCCCCAAATGGACCATCGATCAATGGGTGAGCGAAAACACCGTCAAACCTCCTGACGCCTTGTTCGACGAGTTCGCCAAACTCCAATCCCGATACCACTTCAAGAAATGGCTCGAGTCCAAGGGCATCGACCCCGCCGCCCTGACCGATCCCCAACTCCTCGACCTCCTCAAAAAAGCGATCGCCGACCTCTCGCCCGACACCCCGAAACCATGACCCCCACCAGATCCCTCTCGGCCCTCCGCGACCTTGCCCTCGAACTCTCCCGCCTGGACCAGGCCGCGATCCTCTCGCAACTCCGCATCAGACACTACGACAAAGACATCCTCACGATGTCCAAACCCGAACTCCTCCGCGAGTTCGGCAACGGCCCCAAGCGCCTGAACAAATCCCTGTTCATCAAAAACGTGATATGGCAGACCTTCGAGAAGCTGCAAGCCGGCGAAACCCCGTTCGACATCGGCAACATCCGCTCGTTCTGGTATTACATCAAGGACACCCTCGACCGCATCGGCGCCAACAAAAAAGGCAACGCCTACCTCACCGTTTCGGACATGTTCATGGTGATGGTCAAAGCCGGCCTTTTCAAATACCGCGATTTCCGCTTCCGCGATGACGACAAGGCCAACCGCTGGCATGCCAGGAAGCACCCGCAAATCATCTTCCTCGCCGAAAAAACCTCCTCCGGCGAATTCCTGCAGGCAATAACCCGCGACTTCGACATCACCACCATGGCCGCCGGCGGCCAGCCTTCCTACCTGAGCGCCGAATATTTCGTCGACGAACTCCGGGCCCGAAAGGTCGACCTTACCCAACAGTTCAGCATCTTTTCCTTCGTGGACTTCGACCCCGCCGGCGACATCATCGCCTCCAGCTTAGTCGAAAACCTCATGGACAACGGCATCAAGAACATCCGCACCTTCCCCGGCCCCTTCTACAAATTCTTCAAACGCAAAGACCTCGTCGTCCCCGCCAACATGACCGAAGCGCAACGCAAGAGGGTCTTCCGCCTCCCCTTGAAGGTCCGCAAGTCCGGCCTCGCCGCCAGGTGGGCCGCCCGCACCGGCGGCGTCAACGGCAAGAAGAACATCAACTTCGGCATCGAAGCCGGGGTCATACCCGAAACCCAGATCCTGCGCATCTTCGTAGACGAACTCGCCAAGATCATCTCCATCGACCTCGAGGCCATCGCCAAATTCCGGGAAATGAAATCCCTCAACACCGCCATGCAGTCCTTCGCCCTGAAAAAGCTTCAGATCGGCGGGTCTTCCTGACTGTCTGGCCAATCCGCCGATCTAGCGCCGGTCTTCCTCTCGCCCACTCACACCACCCCCCAAACCCCGCATACCCCACCCCAACCAACCGCTCCCCCGCCCCAATCCCCAATTCCAACCTCCCGAAAACCCACTTGGTCGTTATCGACACCCTTGGAAGGATTCTTCCCAGCGGAAAAGGGAACAATAACCAATTTCTCGATGACTACCAATTCACCGGAAAGCTTCAAACCCTCGCTATTAATCGTGGTTTTGCCCTTCTTGTCATCCATCACATTCGGAAACAAACCGCCGACTATGCCCTTGACCGCGTGGCCGGAACAACTGGGATCACCGGCGCGGCCGACTCCGTTTGGGTGCTTGATACCGGAAAAGGCGAGGCAAGCGCAATCCTTCACGTTACAGGAAGAGACATCGAAACCAAGGAAATCGCCATGAAGCTGGAAAACGGGATTTGGACGATCCTTGGCACCCCTGAAGAGATTGCGATGAGTGAAGAGCGCCGGGCCATTCTGACTCTTCTTGCAGAGAACGGTGCAATGTCCCCAAAAACCATAGCCGAGTGCCTCAGGAGAAATCTGAATACCCTCTACAGTACTCTTTTCCGCATGAGGCAAGACGGTCAGATTATCCAAGAGGAAGAGCGAGGTTTGTATAAGCTCCCCTCGAAAAAACCGGAAAATGACCTCCCATAAGGCGAAAATTGGCCCCGGAATCAGCCATGGGAGCCATCCTTGCAGACCTTGCACCCCCCCTTAGGGGGGTGCAAGGATCAGATTGGCCATGGGAGCGGGTTTGAAGGCCATCCTTGCATCCTTGCAGACCTTGCAGGTGTTGATAGGGTTACCTGGTTTTCTGCCGGCGGCATCCCAAAAAATTGGCTATTGATGCTTGTTTCACCGCTTCTTTGTCCCCAAAAGAAGGGCTTTTTCCATCCTTGCATCCTTGCACCATCCTTGCACCCCCCCTTTTTAGGTGCAAGGATGGTAAACTGCTGCAAGGTCTGCAAGGTCTGCAAGGATATTGATTTAATGAGGGTTTTGGGAGCACTATGGATACTGCGGGAAAAGACCGACAAAAGTTCAGGCAACTTGGTGGTAGGGTGGCTAGGGGAAATTCAAAATAGGAGGAATTCAAGGCTCAAGGATGGAGTAACCCATCCTCCCCTAAAGGATGAGATTGGCCATGGATGTGGGTTTCCAGGCATCCTTTAGGCAAAGACCCCGTAAAGGTCATAAAGATTGTCATCGCACATGCAAAACGACAACCTCTGAAATTCTGCTTATGTAAAGAAAAGGGAAAACCGCCAAGAAAGAAAAGCTG
>Ga0210056_1004127_pt1 | contig 11478 bp, 9 predicted proteins | sample CryGeyCG2014_080_2_FD_183965 | JGI IMG/M metagenome (GOLD analysis project Ga0210056, IMG submission 183965) | Groundwater microbial communities from aquifer - Crystal Geyser CG07_land_8/20/14_0.80 (SPAdes) (version 2) | ecosystem: Environmental > Aquatic > Deep subsurface > Groundwater | place...
TCATTTGTTTTTGAATTCGGATGTCGCAAATGGAAAAGGAGGGGTTTGGGGAGGAATTTTCCATTTGCTCCTCTTTTTGTTTTGGCGAAATTCGGGGCGGGATTTTCGGCGGGACCATTGAAAAAAGAATAGAAATTTGGTATATTGTACATATGCGATTTAATCATACTTACATTATAATACCTTATAAACGGATAGTAAACAACTACTAGATGTCCACAAAATCAACAATTGCCGGAAATATCAAGAAATACCGAGCGAAGCTTGGCATTTCGCAAGATAAGCTATCCAAAATAGCCGATGTTACCTACAACACGATTATCAAAATTGAATCGGGGGTAACTTCTAATCCGCGTGTGGAAACTTTGAAAAGTATAGCCAATGCGCTGAATGTTAGCATTGATGATCTAATGAAATAATTATGAGCGAGGAAATTTTAAAACTAAAAAAGGAAATAGAGAGATTAAAAAAATCTGTAAAAAAACAGCGTTATGGTTTGGTGTGGATGGATGTTCCGGAAGCGTTTGAAGATGATGTTGAAAATAAATTACCAATTCTTAAAGAGGTGCCGGAGCTTGCTATAAAAAATAATGACGGAAAAACAACTAATATTTTAATTGAAGGCGACAATTATCACGCTTTAACCTGCCTCAGTTATACTCACAAAGGCAAAATTGATGTTGTTTATATTGATCCGCCATATAATACTGGCTCTGATGGTTTTCGCTATAAAGATAAAAGAATTTTGGATAAATTCCCCGATGGAACAGAAGTACCAAAAGACAATCCATTCCGCCACAGTTACTGGTTGTCTTTTATGCAGAAACGGCTTGATTTAGTAAGAGACCTTTTATCAAAAAATGGCGTTGTTTTTGTAAGTATTGATGATAATGAAATTGCACAATTAAAACTATTGTGTGATTCCATCTTCGGCGACAATAATATTGAAGTAATGATATGGCATAAAGTTGCCGATGACTCTGGTAAATTAAAAATCACTTACCGATTTAGAAGAGAACATGAATATATCATTGTTTGTTATAAGCAGAAAGATGAAACATATTTTAAAAAATACTTATCAGATCGTAATTATAAAAATGAATACACAAACCCAGATAATGATCCAAGAGGACCATACAAACAAGGAATAATTTCAACAACGGAGGAAAAATCAAAATCAACAGGTAAAAATTTCTATTCTGTAAAAACACCATCAGGCAAGATAATTACACGACAATGGCGATTTCCAAAAGAAGAATTTGAGAGCTTGGACAAAGACAATCGAATCTACTATGGGAAAAGTGGCTCATCTATTCCTTCGGAAAAAGTATTTATTAACGAGCAAAAAGAAACTACCCCGACTTCAATACTGACTGAATTAGGAACCGCCAAAAGTGCAGGAATTGAATTGGAGGAATTGATGGGATCAAAAATTTTTAATTATCCTAAACCTGTTACCTTGATTAAACACCTTATAAAAATGAGCTCTGAAAAAAATAGTATAGTTTTAGATTTTTTTGCTGGCTCAGGTACTACTGGTCAAGCAGTTGCAGAATCAAATAAAGATGATGATGGTAATAGGCAATTTATTTTAGTAACAAACAACGACGAAGTTGTTAATGGGAAAACGCACAAAATAATGAGCGGTGTTTGTTATCCGAGAATTAAAAAGGTTGTGAAGCTATATAAAAGTGGAGCAAAATATTACAAAACGGCTTTCATTGGCAAAAATAGTATTTTAAATGCAACCGATCAAGATAAAATTGAACTTGCTCATAATGCAGGTGAACTTTTGGCAATTGCTGAAAACACTTTAGAACTGACCAAGCAAAACAAATTTTATCAATTATTTGAAGACGGAAATAAAGAGAAATATACTGCTGTATATTTCCGTGAAGAATTAGATAAATTTGATGAGTTTACAGGAATTGTTAAGAAATTAAAAAAGCAAACGGCAGTTTATGTTTTTAGTTGGGGTAATGAGGAAGAAGTCGAAGAATTTGACGATATAGATCAAATAAAAATTAAAACAATTCCTTTGCCGATTTTGGAAATATACAAGCAGATTTATAATCTTAGTACCGACTAATTATGTTTAATCCTTTACCATTCCAAAAAGATACCATAGACAAATTGCTCTTTACCTTTACAGAGCTATGGAAAAAAGACGGCAAACAATTGCCTTTGGTTTTCAAATCGCCAACAGGAAGCGGTAAAACTTTTATGATGGCACATTTTGTCCGTGGTCTTAACAGATTGCCTAACTGGGACATGGATAAAGCATTTGTTTGGATCACTTTTAGTGATGACCTTGCAATGCAAAGTAAGAAAAAATTTGAAGAATATTTTGAAAATACTCTTGAAAACAATTTACTAACCGTAAATGACATCAACAGAGGCAAAATGTTTAAAAATGATATTTTGTTTTTGAATTGGCAAAAGGTTGTTTCCCGCGCGGCAGAAAATAGAATTTTAAGGAGACCCGATGATGAGAGAATGTTTAAAGAAAGCGGAAAATATTTTGAAGATTTTATTGATGGGACTAAAAAGAATAACAGAGCAATTGTTTTAATAATTGATGAGGCACATTCCAATGTAACGCCTGATTTAGCGCAACAAATTATTGATTATATTGATCCAAAAATTGTTGTTCATGTTAGTGCTACGCCAAAACCAGAAATGGTGGCTAAAGCCGCTGATTTAAATAGTTATGTTGCGACCGATAGAGCGAGGGTTGTTATTGAGGGTTTGATAAAAGAAAAAGTTATTACACAAACAAAAGAAGATTTGCAATCATTTAAAGGGAAAGATTTAGACGAAGCACTTTTAGATCTCGGTTTAGAAAAAAGAGAAGAATTGAAAGAGGAGTTTGAAAAACTTGGTAAAAAAATCAATCCTTTGTTGCTTGTTCAATTACCAAATGACGATAACGAGCGCGTGCAAGCAGGCGAAAAGACGAAAGAGCAAATAACAAGCGACTATTTAAAAAAGAAAGGAATAAAAGAAAATAAAATAGGACGATGGTTTGATAATTTTTCGAAACCAGACGGAATTGAGGATAATGAAGATGATCACGATGTTTTGCTATTTAAACTTACCGCTGGCACGGGGTGGGATTGTCCGCGCGCTCATGTTTTAGTGATGTTTAGAAATGTGAGAGTTGAACAGCGTTACATTCAAACAGTGGGCAGAATTTTGAGAATGCCGGAGCCGAACTTGAAAGAAGATTATAAAAGTAGTCCAAATTTAAGACTTGGCTATTTATACACGAACTACAACAGAAAGGATGTAACTGATAATTGGATTGATAAAACACAAAATAAGCCAGATGTGTATGTTTCAAAAAGAAAGAAAGGAATAAAAAATATTGAACTACAATCCGCTTATGTTTCGCGTATTGATTATGGAGATTTAAGCAATTCTGCAAAATTTCAAGCGAGCTTCATTAAGTCAATGAATGGTTATTTTGGAATTGATAAAGATGATATTTTTGGAAAAGCAGAAAAGAAGTTAGCAAAAAAAGAGATTGATTTAGATTCGTCAATAACCAATCAAATAATTGTTGACGCAGAATTTGAGGATTATGACAGGATCAATTTTGAATTTCAGAAAAAAGGACATGATGTATCTTTGGAAATGTCCCAAAATGATGTTGAAAAAACCTTTAATTATTTATGCTTTCAATTATTGAAGGAACAAACAGAAGATAAGGCAAAAATAACTAACATTGCTCGATCATGGAGTCCATTGAAAAAGGCAATTAGGGTTTGGTTTAAAAGTGTTTTAGGTGAAAATTGCGATTATTATTACCGCATTTTTATTAAGGATATACAAAAAGGTGCAAGTAGCGTTTTTCGTCCAGCTCTTACGCAGACCCTAAAAAATTATAGACCAATTTTAGAAAAAATATTAGCCGAAAGAATAAAAAAGAATGAGGAAAAGGAAGCTCCAATTTTTACCATTCAAGAAAGTTATGGTTATACAGAGGATTATGAAAATTTGCCTGTTAAACTTAATGTCTTAGAAACATTTTACATAAGAAAAGAATATGACGGGAAAGTAAATGAAGTTGAATTTATCAATTATATTGATGGCAAGAAAAATAAGATTGACTGGTGGTTTAAACAGGAAATCGGTCAAGAATATTTTGCGATAAAATACTTCAATACTGCCGATCAAAAATTTTCTCTTTTCTATCCTGATTGGATTATAAAATTTAAAGATGGTAAGTTTGGAATTTTTGATACAAAGGGCGGAAGAACTGCTACCGATACCGAGGGCAGGGCGCAGGCTTTAGCAGAAAAATTAAAAAAGTTTGGTAAAAAATTTGTTGGTGGAATAGTTTTGAAAGAGGGCGGTATTTGGCACTATAACGATTCAAAAGATTATAAATATATTCCGGGCAATCTTGATAAGAATTGGAAGAAGTTTGAGGATTTAAACTAAATTATGGCAACGATTAGAAAAACTGAAGGCGGGATAGAATATCTTTTCGGATTACTTAAAGAAAAGACAAAAACGGTTACGCGAGCTGCTTTTTGGAAAATTCCTCACAAAACACCCCAAGAGGATATTTGCCTAAAAATTGGTAGATATAACAAAAACGGCTTTGCACCGGATACGCTTGAAGTTGAAAATCCGAAAAGTGAATTGACTTTGGATAATGAAGAATTTCAAAAATTGCTTGCGTTTTTGTCAGAAAACTATGAGCCATTCAAAAAGGGAGTTAAGGAATATATTCCAATTGATGAAAAATTTGACCATCAACAAGTTAAACATTTGAAGGCAATCTTTGCTGATCCCGACAAACAGAAAGTTTTAGACTTTATCGCGAAGAATAATATTTTGCCAGAAGATCTGATTGCGAGCTTACAAAATCAAACGAGAATAAATGCAGTCAGAGAATTTGAAAATATGCTCGACCAAAATTTGGTTGAGCAAAAATGGCAGGAGTGGTTGAAAAATAATGATTGGGTACTTGGAAGCGAATTTGTAAGGATTTTGGACGAGCGAGAAATTGATACTGCAAACATCACAGATTATTTAATGCAGGCGTATGATGGTTTTCTGGACATCATCGAAATAAAACGACCCGAAGGCAGTTTGCGGTATTGGGCCGACGCGCAAGACCACGGAAACTATGTGCCGTCAGCCGACTTAACAAAAGCCATTACACAGGCGACAAAATATATTTACGAAGTAGAGCGTGAAGCAAATAGTGTTAAATTTTTAGAACGCGTCGGCAATGTTAAAACAATAAAACCTCGTTGTATTTTGATTTTTGGCAGATCAAATGACTGGAACAACGAGCAAAGAGAAGCGTTTCGTATTTTAAATTCCAGTTATCATAATTTAACAATAATGACCTACGACCATGTTTTGAGTCGAGCCAAGCGTATTTTAGGAATTGACGAGCCAGAGAAAATAAATCAAAATACAGACATAGAGGAAGTTAACATTGCCGATATTCCATTCTAGTCCCGCCGAAAATCCCGCCCCGAATTTCGCCAAAACAAAAAGAGGAGCAAATGGAAAATTCCTCCCCAAACCCCTCCTTTTCCATTTGCGACATCCGAATTCAAAAACAAATGAGCCGAAGTTTTGGCAAATCCTTTCCCCAAAAAATAGTTTTGCCAAAACTTCGTCCGCATTGTTCCGCCACCTGCCCGAATACTTGGAGGGCAGAACCCCGAAAGAAAAACACCCTTTCCTTTTCCAAAAGAAATTTCACCCCCGCCAAATCAAGAAAGCAAGGAGTGTTTTTCTTTCGGGGTTGCCGAGGCTCTGCGAGGCAGTGGCGGAACGATACGAGCGTACAAGGCAGTTTAGAGCCACCACGCGCTCCGCGCTGCGATTAGGGGCTTTCGTCAGGATTATCAGCAAAATACATTCGAACTTTGTTTAATACACACCGCCAATTTTCAGAATTCGGATTTTAAAGTAAGAAATTAATTTCCTCCAGCAGGATTTATTTCCCTGAAAAAATATGATTTTTAAAATAATAAGCGTAAAAATTAGTTTATGAAAAACAAGCAAATTTTAATCGCCGGGGCGATTGTTATAATTTTAATCGCCGGCATAATATTCTTGGCTTACCGCGAGCAGGGCCGGCCGGCCGGAGAATTAGACGCATTCGCCCGATGCATAAAAGACAGCGGGGCGAAGTTTTACGGCACTTTTTGGTGTTCGCATTGCAAAAGCCAAAAGGAAATGTTCGGCGCTTCGCAAAAATATTTGCCCTATATTGAATGCTCCACTCCTGACGGCCAAGGTCAGAATCAAATCTGTAAAGATAATAAAATTGAGGGTTATCCTACTTGGGTATTTGTCGATGGCAGCCGGCAGTCAGGGGAGGTTGCCTTGGAAGATTTAGCAACCAAAACCGGCTGTGCTCTGCCTTAATGAATGTTTATTTTATAATAAAAAAACCGCATAAATTTATGCGGTTTTTTGATTAAATTAAAAAAGCATCCGATATCCAAGCGGACATCGGATGCCTAATATCAAATAATTAATTTTATCCAAAATATTTCAATAAAATCATAATGGCGAAGCCGGATATAATGCTGGCCAGTTGGATGAATGTTTTTTTTAGGGAGTAGGCGTCTTTTTTTAATTCCGGGATAAGGTCGGCGGTGGCAATATAAATGAATCCGCCGGCAGCGAAAGGCAAAATGAAGTTGATAAAATTTTCTATCCGGTTCTCCAACAGCAAAGAAAGCGAAGCGCCGATAATTGCCAATATGGCTGCTAAGAAATTTAAAAATAGCGCCTTGCCTTTTGAATAACCGGCGTGGATTAAAACGCCGAAATCACCGATTTCCTGCGGAATTTCATGGGCGACTACGGCGATAGTGGTGGCTATGCCCACCGGGACGTTGATTAAAAATGAGCCGGCAATAATCATGCCGTCAATAAAATTATGCAGTCCGTCGCCGTATAAATTCATGAGTCCCAGAGGATGATTATGCTCATCGGCAGAAGAAATATCGCAATGGTGCCAGCAAATAAATTTTTCTAAAGTAAAAAAGAAAAAAATTCCAGCTAAAAGCCAAAGCCAAATTGACGTTGACTGGCCGTTTTTGGCCAGAGCTTCAGGGATTAGATGTAAAAATGCATCGCCCAAAAGAGTGGCGGCCGATAGGCTGATCAGAATTAAAGTAATTTTTTTTAGTACATCCGGCTTTATTCCTAAAGCGAATATTCCGATAAATGAAATCAGGGATACTATAGCTACACTTGAGAATGTATAAATATAAATTGTAAGCATAGTATAATTTTAGCATAATTTTTAAAATAATAATATGAATTATTATTTTTGACCAATAATAAAATTTAGATTATAGTATAAGCACGAAATAACAATTAACAATTAACAATAATAAAGGTATGAAGCTGATTATAAATAAAAATCAATTAAATGCCAGTCCGGAGCAGTTTTTGCGCCGGGCCGGTTATGGCTATATCCGCGACCGCCAAAGCGGTTCGGAAAGTTATGTTTATCGGCTGGGGCGGAATTTTTATCCGCGTTTGCATATGTATGTTGAAGCTGGCGCGGAAAAAATAATATTTAATCTGCATTTAGACCAGAAACAGCCAAGCTACCAGGGGGCCAGCATGCACAACGCCGAATACGGCGGAGAAGTGGTAGAAAAAGAAATAGCCAGATTAAAACAACTTATGGATAATAATAAAAATATTAGAGAGCCGGGAAATATTTTAAAACCAGCAAAAGCCGAGGGAAAAAGCCGGTGGAAAAAAATATTTGGAATATAAAAATTAAATAATTTAACATGAACAAGCCATCAGATGAAATAAAATCCAGATTGGATATTGTGGACGTCATACGGGAATATATCTCTTTAAAGCCGGCGGGAATAAATTTTCGCGCTAACTGCCCCTTCCACCATGAAAAAACGCCTTCCTTTATAGTTAGTCCGGAAAAGCAAATTTGGCATTGTTTCGGTTGCGGCAAAGGCGGCGATATTATTTCTTTTGTGATGGAGATAGAGGGCTTAAGTTTTATTGAGGCCTTGCGCGCCCTGGCTCCGAAAGCCGGCGTGACATTAACCAGGCAGGATCCGAAAATCGCTTCGGCGCGCAACCGCTTGCTGGATATAGCGGATTTAGCCGGCAAATATTACCATAAATTATTATTGGAAAGCCCGGTGGCCCAATCGGCCAGAAAATATTTGGAAAAAAGGGGATTAACCCGAGAGACCATCACCCAGTGGCAGATCGGCTACAGCGCGGATAGCTGGGATGATTTATTAAATTTTTTAACAAGCCGGGGATACGCGGAAAAGGAAATATTTTCCGCAGGCCTGTCCTCAAAAAAGGAAGGCATCTCGCGGTTTTATAACCGGTTCCGCGGGCGCATTATGTTTCCTATCAGGGATATAAACGGCAATACCGTCGCCTTTTCCGCCCGTGTTATGCCCGAGAATGAAGAGAAAGAAAAAATGGGCTTGTCCACCAAAGCCATGGCGAAGGTGGGCAAATACATAAACAGCCCGCAGACCATGATTTATGACAAGAGTAAAATATTATTCGGCCTGGACGGGGCAAAATTGGAAATAAAAAAGCATGATTTGGCTATTATCGTGGAAGGGCAGATGGATGCCATTACCGCCTACCAGCACGGTTTTTTAAATGTCGTGGCTTCCTCCGGCACCGCTTTAACCGCCGAACAAATTTTATTGCTGAAACGATATACGAATAATCTGTCTTTGGCTTTTGATATGGACGCGGCCGGGGAGATGGCGGCTGACCGGGGAATAAGGGAAGCCATGCAGGCAGACATGAATATTAAAGTGGTATTAATTCCCGGAAGCAAAGATCCTGATGAATGCATTAAAAATAATCCCAAAGAATGGGAAAATGCCATCAGCGCCGCCAAACCGATGATGCAGTATTTTATTGACATAACCGCGGTCGGTTTGGATTTCAGCCAAATTGAAGATAAAAAAAAGTTTAAAAATAAACTTTTGCCGATCATAGCCAAGCTGGGCAGCAAAATTGAGCAGGACCATTGGATAAAAAAAATAAGCCAATTATCCGATATTCATGAGAATGATTTAAGAGAAGATTTGTCAAATATAAATATAAATATAAATAAAAATAATAATAGCCAGGAGCAGATAAAAAAAGATGAAACCGCGCTGGCGCCTTTATCAAGAGAGGAAATGATAGCGCAATTAATATTGGCTTTGGCCTTAAAATTTCCCCGGCATATTGAATATATAATAAATCATATCCAGCCGGACCAAATGGCGGGGCAGGAAAATCAGCTTATTTACAAAAATTTGATAACCTATTATAATAATATTATTGATAATTTTGATAGAGCCGGAGCGGAAAACAAGAAGCATCAGATAAAATATGAAGATTTTAAAGCCTGGCTGGAAAATTCATTGGCGCATAAAATTGGTTTTAATAATGAAGTTAATAATACAAATAAAGGCAATAACCAGCTAAGTTTGCTTGATAAGCTGGTTATTTTAGGTGATAAGGACTATTATGATTATGATGACAGCCAAGTAAAAAATGAAATTATTAAAATGATAGTATCTTTAAAAAAATATTATCTGTTCAACCAAAAAAAAGAAATAGAAAAATTAATCGCCCGGGCCGAGAAAGAAAATGATTCAGCCAATATAAAATTATTAATGGAGGAGTTTAAAAATTTAATTGAAGAATTAAGAGATATTGAAAGTTAAAATTTATAAATTATTAATAGACTTGTTGCTTAATAATTTTCCGCTTAACCCGCCTGCTGGCAGGCAGGAATTTCTTCATCTCGCTATAAAATTTTATTAAGCAACAAGTCTAATATATAAATGGCTAAAAAGAAAATATTAAATAAAAAAACCGGCACCAAAGGCCGGCCGGCAAAAATAGCGCGTATTTTGAAAAAATCTTCGCGTCCGGGCCAAAAAATCGGCGTTGGTAAAAAGGTGGATTCAGCCAAGGTTAAACTTTTTAAAAAAAGAATTAAATTTAAAAAAGCATCTAAGGCCAAATTTAGATATGCCAAGCCGTACAAGAAATATGTTGCCAAAAGAAAAATGGCGGCGCCGAAAGAAAAACATGAAATAATTTTTCCGGTGGAAAGCGTTATATTTAGCTTGATTAATAAAGGCCGGTCCCGCGGTTTTGTCACTGAAACGGAAATTCTACACACTTTTCCGGAAGTGGAAGAATATATTTATGATTATGAATTATTTTTAGAGAAACTGCATAAAATCGGGGTGCAAATCGTTGAAGATACGGCTGGATTTTTAAATGTTGATATAAATTTGAAAAAAATGCCGGTGCTGGCGCCTAAAAAAATTGCCAGTGATAAGTTTGTCATCCGCAGCATACCCGATATTTCTGAAATAAGCACAGATTCCATACAGATGTATTTAAAGGAGATTGGCAAAGTGCCGCTTCTTTCCCACGAAGAGGAAGTCGAGCTGGCCAAGCGGAAAGAAAGGGGAGAAAAAGAAGCCGAGCGCAAGCTAATTGAAGCCAATCTGCGCTTAGTGGTTTCTATCGCCAAAAAGTTTTCCGGCGCCAAGGGGCTTTCTCTTTTAGATTTGATTCAGGAAGGCAATATCGGCTTGTTTAGGGCAGTGGAGAAATTTGAATACCGCAAGGGCTATAAATTTTCCACTTACGCCACTTGGTGGATCAGGCAGGCGATAACGCGCGCGTTGGCTGACCAGTCCCGCACCATCAGAATTCCCGTGCATATGGTGGAAACCATAAATAAATTCCAGCAGATTGAAAGGCAATTAATCCAGGATTTGGGCCGGGAGCCCCTGCCGGAAGAAATTGCCGCCGAGATGGGAGAGGATATTGAAAAAGTCAGCCATGTCATAAAAATATCGCAGGATACTATTTCTTTGGAAACCTCCGTGGGCAAAGACGAAGAAGATTCAACTTTGGAAGATTTTATAGAGGATGTCAAGAATGTCACGCCGGACCGTTCGGCCGCTTTACAGCTATTGAAAGATTATGTGATTGAGGTGGTGTCCAAATTATCTCCGCGCGAGCGGAAGATATTAGAAATGAGATTCGGCTTGGAAGACGGCGTCGCCCATACTTTGGAAGAGGTGGGGCAGGAGTTTGACGTCACTCGCGAGCGCATCCGGCAGATTGAAGCCAAGGCCCTGGAAAGAATTAGAAAGCATGAAGGCATTAAAAAATTAAGAGATTATTAAATCAAAGTATTCCTCGGAGCTCTGCTCCGGGGTATTCCTTGCAAGGAAGAGTTTGAGAAACCATTGGTTTTTCAAAATAATTAACTACCTTGATGATACCTCGTAGCTCTGTTGCGGGGTAATTCAATATATTTAATTTAATACGCTTTGTTGCACAAATATTATTTAAAGGCGCAAAGCGCCTGTGATCATTAAAGTTTACGCTACCGCGTAGCTATCCGGCATTCCCAAGGCGGACATCCTATTTAGTATGTCGCACGAAATCAAGAAT
>Ga0210056_1004131_pt1 | contig 11473 bp, 8 predicted proteins | sample CryGeyCG2014_080_2_FD_183965 | JGI IMG/M metagenome (GOLD analysis project Ga0210056, IMG submission 183965) | Groundwater microbial communities from aquifer - Crystal Geyser CG07_land_8/20/14_0.80 (SPAdes) (version 2) | ecosystem: Environmental > Aquatic > Deep subsurface > Groundwater | place...
GAAAATCTACCACTATCCACCCCTTTTATACCTTGTTTTGCATCCCGCAAGTATTCTATGTTTTCCTTCCTTGCTATACTTTCCTTTGATATACCGAGTATCCCCTCTATTATGCAGGAATGGAGTACTGTTATATCAAGATTTTTATACTCCTTACTCATATCAGGCTCAACGAATCTATCCATGATACTGCTATTTTTTAGTTCCAATCTGTAGAATTCCCTATCTATATAAAGACCAAATGTATGCCTTTTGATACCCAGGGATTCAAGTGAATGTTGCTTCTTCACAGAGAAGTAATTATTTAACGCCTTTAAACATTCATTCTTCTCCACCTTGATATTGTATAATGCACGATGTGTGGGAAGTATAACAAGCCCATCATCAGAGGTTGATACAAATGTCACCATAACATAACCTGCATCAGGATTCTCTCGACTGTAGGAAAGTGCAGTCTCATACCTGTGATGCCCATCTGCAATAAGCACAGATTTATCTGCCATAAACTTGGAAATCTCATTTATTATTTCACCATCTGTTACTTTCCATATCTTGTGTATTACTCCCTCCTCAAAAGATTCCTCTACCTCTATTACAGGCAAAAGCGAGGTCGCAGGTGCGAGAAGTTCTGTGACAAAGTTTTTCTCATCTGGATACAGCATAAATATCTGTCCAAGATGTGTTTTTGTTGCCCTCAGAAGATTTAATCTATCCTCTTTTGGCTTTGAAAGGGTTCTCTCGTGTGGCAAAACGACACCTGTGGAGAAATCTTCCAGTTTGATGATGGCACAGAAACCTTTCCTTGTCTTTCTCTCTCCTGTTGGGGCAGTAAACTCTTGATGATAAGGATATATACAAGATGTCTTGTCCTGTACAAGGATACCAGCATTAAGCCACGCCCTCAGATACTTACCTGCCTTTTCATATTTATTCGGGCTATCGTACGGCAGTATCACCCTTACTATATTGTAATCGTTCTTCTTATAATATGTCTCCTGCATAACGGGAGTTATCTTGTCATATGGTTGCGTAACCACATCCTTTATCCTTACCTTTTCTGTATTATATCTTACGCCTTGAAATGGTCTTACATTAGCCATATGCCCTCCTCAAAATTTAATCGAAATCAACCACAAAGAACGCAGAGATAGATTATAGATTGTAGATTTCAGATTGTAGTATTATCGCGACTAGCCTGCCTGACGGCAGTCAGGGAAGTCGCTCCCACAATAACCTAATTACCTAATAACTTAATTACCAAATAACCTGATTACTATCTTTGCAGGGTAGGCAGAAGTTCCCTGTTGAAAAAAGTAAATTACAGATATTTTTTAAGTTTTTCCTCCTCGCCCATCTCTTCAATAAATTTCTTTATCCTATCTACGTGAGATTTCTTACTAACAAAAAGCACATCATCAGTATTTACTACTACCAGATCAGAAGCCCCCAAAAGGGCAGTAATACCCTTCTCATTTGACACAATACAGTTACTCGAATCCTTAAAAAATGCCTCACCTACTATCGTATTTCCATTCTTATCCTTACCAAGAAGTCTCTCAAGCGACAGCCAGGAGCCGACATCGTCCCAGATAAAGTCTCCTTTCAAAACAGCGGTTCTCTGTGAGCGTTCCATAACTGCATAATCTACGGATATTGCGGGAAGACCATCATATGCTTTCGTAAGTTCTTCCCATCCCAATTGCTGATTCTGGTTATTGAAGAGCTTCTCGGCTATATATGGAGCATGTTTCTTAATCTCATCAATTATGGTCTTTACCTTCCATACAAACATCCCTGAATTCCACAAAAAGCTCTTTGCTTTAAGGAATTCCATTGCTCTCTTCTTTGTGGGTTTCTCTTTGAAACTTTTCACCCTGAAAACCCCATTTTCTATCTCCTCTCCTACTTCTATGTATCCATATCCTGTATCGGGACGGGTTGGAGTTATACCAAATGTAATAAGCCAGTTATCTTTTGCTACTGATACTGCCCTCTCTATAGATGCGGTAAACTTTTTCCTCTCCTTTATATAGTGGTCTGCTGGAAGACATATCATAATAGCATCAGGGTCTCTTCTATGGAGACAAGAGGCAACATATGCTATTGCGGGGGCAGTATTTCTTCCAAAGGGTTCCAACAGAAGATTTGACTCTTTGATGCCCGAAACGAGACTTCTCACCATATCACCCAGTTCAGATGTGGCCACAATTACCACATTTTCAGCTGGAACCACAGGAAGAATGCGGTCTACCGTCTCCTCCAGCATTGTCTTCTTTAATATAAGGGGCAGAAACTGCTTCGGCCGTCTCTCTCTTGACTTGGGCCAGAATCTTTCTCCTCTTCCTCCAGCAAGTATAACGGCATATATCATAGTATCCTCCCTTAAAAGGTACTCACCTTGCTCTTTCATTTGTACTCCTTTGCTTCTTCTTCTTTTCGCAACACCCTTAATGCACCCCGAGCAAGTGCGAGCATCTCATTCTCCCCAGGATATATAATAACAGGTGCTATAAATTCAATTCTTCTCTTTATCCAATCAGTTAAAAGATTCGAACCTGCCAGACCGCCTGTTAGAACTATATAGTCCACATCTCCATTCAGCACTGTTGCCATCGCTCCGATCTCCTTTGATATCTGGTAAGCCATTGCCTCGTATATCGTTCTCGCATAATTATCTCCTTCCTTTATTCTTTGAACAACCTCATCAGCCGAGTTTGTTCCGAGGTACGCAACCAATCCACCCTCACCAACGAGTCTCCTTAAAAGAAATGATTTTGTATACTTGCCGCAGGTACACATTTCAAGAAACGCAGTCATAGGAAGAGAACCCGAACGCTCGGGAGAGAAAGGTCCCTCCTGTATTGCGTTGTTTGCATCTATCAATCTGCCTTTTTTTACAGGACATATAGATATACCCCCTCCAAGATGTGCAACAACAAGATTCATTTTCTCCATTTTTCTCTTTTTATCCTTCGCTATCTGTCTTATGCAGGCCTTTATGTTAAGTGTGTGTTGGAGGGCAACTCTCTCTATTTCTGGTATACCCGAAAATCTGGCAAGTTCCTCAAATTCATCAACCGATACAGGGTCGACAAAGAACGATGGAATACCAAACTCTTCTGCAATGTCATATGCAAGGAGTGCACCGATGTTTGATATATGTTCCCCCTGCACTTTCCCATTTCTTATATCGGCAAGCACTCTTTCAGTTATTCCGTAGGTTCCGCTCTTAAGCGGTTTAAAAAGCCCTCCCCGTCCAACAACACCGTCAGGTTTTATCCCCCATTTTTCTATCTCTCTCTTAATATCGTTACTCCTCGTATCTACCTGCTCCAGTACCGATTTTTTATCTTTGAGGGAGTCTCTATCATATCTTATGACGGTCTTCTTAACCTCTTTCTCATCCTTGAACATAGAAATCTTCGTAGAGGTTGAACCTGGATTTATAGCCAGAATATACATAATGCCTCCTTATGTACCTCTACTCGTGTATCTTTTTATCTTTTCCTCTCCTCCTAATGCCCGCAGGGTGGATTCCACAATTGCCTCGAGTTCGATAGATCCCGGGTATACTACAATAGTGGTATAAGAGGATATGTATTCAGAGACGAGTGATACAAGAAGTTTTGATTTGCTTCCACCCCCTGTAAGTATCACAGAATCTATCTTCCCTCCACATACCATAAGCCCACCAATACACCTGGCAATACTGTATGCCATAGCCCTGAAGATACTATCCGCCTTTTTATCGCCTTGCTTTATCCTCTCCTCAACTTCCTTTATGGATGATGTGTCGAGCCATCTTTTAAGTCCTCCCTCTCCGTATGAAAACCTCATCATCTCTTGTTCTGTATATCTGCCAGAAAAGCAGAGTTTGGTATAATCGGGAATTGAAAGACCGCCGCATGCCTCTGGTGAGAAAGGGCCATCCTGCCTTGCATCGGCCACATCACAGATTTTCCCCCTTTTTACAAGATTTACCGTAAGACCACCGCCTATATGAACCACAATGAATGCAGTATCCCTGAGAGGCTTCTTCATCTCTTCTGCCCTTCTTCTTGCCTGTGCTCTAACATTCAGCGAATGTGTCCTTCCTGATCTCGGGATTTCCGGGAGTCCTGACACTCTTGCGGGTTCCCAGAGTTCATCCGTGGAAATAGGATCTACCATATATGCAGGGATTGAGAACTTCTCTTTTATATCATATGCAATAAGTATACCAAGATTTGCAGCATGCTGGGCATCTACCCTGCCGTGTCTTATGTCATCAATCATACCCTTATTGATCTCGTATACGCCACCTTCCATTGGATATAGTATGCCACCCCTTGAGGAGACCACATTTATTTTCTGTAGATAATCACCGGTGTGGTCTACAATACAATTCATTCTCGTTTCAAATTGGTCAAGGATGGGAATTGCAAGTTCATCCCCTGAGTGTTCTATCTTTTCCCTTATTATTGGCTTTTTATCATCAAATACGCCAAATTCTGTAGATGTCGAACCAGGATTTACTGCAAGAATAAGCATAACCTGATAATTGATGATTTATGATTGTACGGGCGAACTGCTGTTCGCCCCTACGCTTACCAACCTTCTACCGTCTCTTTACTGCCTTTATATGCCCGAACTTAAGGTCTACATAAAGAACGGAAGGGATCATATCACTGTTGTAATACAGGGTCAACCCCTGTCCTCCAAATACCTTCATGCCTTCCACAAAAGGAGTTATAACAAGATAGGTTTCATCGCCAATCTTCTCTTCACTCACAGGTACTGCTATCTCTCGGTTCCTTTTACCGTCATGGAGCATCAGCACAAGGGTGTCCCCTGGAGATGGAGAAAGCGTCCTTATGTAATAGATGAGAGAGAATATCTCTCTTGCATCACTGGAGAGTTCAACCGTATCTCTATCATTATATATAGCAAATCCCCTGTAATGATAAAATGCTATCTTTCTGTGTCTTTTATACTTGCCCTCTTCTATCCATGCCTCATAAAGAAGTGGTTTGTATGTGGTATCAACCCAGACCTCGTACCTGTCATTGACCCTGTATATATGTGATATTTCTTCGCTGGTTTTCTGTATACAGGTAATCTTGTATATGCCATTTACCTCTCCAAAATAGAGCCTTATCACCCCGGCAGGGAAGGGTCCGAACCTGGCGTTATATACGAGTTCCTCAGGTACTGGAATGAGAGAGAACAATACACTTAAAAAAATCATAGGCGAAATCCATTTCCCACGAAGAACACGAAATTCCTTACTATCTAAAGACTAACCGACTAACAAACTATCTGATTAACTCCTTATATAATCTGTGAATATCTGTGGTTAATATTTTGGGATTGCTTTTAGCCGATAACGCCGTGTTTTTCCCCGATCCTTATAAACGCATCAATGGCACGGTCAAGATGTTCCTTTTTATGAGCGGCAGAAAGCTGAACGCGTATTCTTGCCTGTCCCTTTGGAACGACCGGATATGAGAAACTTATCACATATATTCCTTCTTTAAGGAGGTCGTCTGCAAAATCGTGAGCAAGTTTCGCATCATTTTCATACTTACCGAACATTATAGGAACTATCGGGTGTATCCCGGGTTTTATATCAAATCCCGCCTCTGTCATTTTCCCTCTAAAGTATTTTGTGTTCTCTTCAAGTCTATCCCGCAGCTCTGTGGTCTCTGAAAGCATGTCAATCACAGCAATGGTTGTCCCCGCAACAACTGGCGCAAGTGTATTTGAGAATAGATAAGGTCTTGAGCGCTGGCGTAACCACTCAATAAGTTCCTTCCTTCCTGAGGTGCATCCACCAGACGCACCTCCGAGAGCCTTTCCAAATGTTGTGGTGATAAGGTCAACCCTGCCTATAGCACCTCTGTATTCGTGCGTCCCCCTTCCTCTTTTACCTATAAATCCTGTAGCATGTGAATCATCAACAAGTACAAGGGCATCATATTTATCCGCAAGATCGCATATCTCGTCAACTTTTGCAATATCACCATCCATAGAGAAGACACCATCTGTACATACCATCCTGTACTTTGCATTCTGCGACTCCTTCAGACGCCTCTCAAGATCAGCCATATCATTATGCTCATAGACAAACCTCTGTGCCTTTGTAAGCCTCACTCCGTCTATAATTGAGGCATGGTTCAGCTTATCAGATATTACTGCGCAAGTTGGGTCAAGAAATGGTTCAAAAACACCTCCGTTTGCGTCAAAACATGCAGCATAAAGTATAGTATCATCTGTTCCTAAAAACTTTGACATCTTCTCTTCCAGCTCCTTATGGATATCCAGTGTTCCGCATATAAACCTCACGGAGCTCATACCATACTTGTATCTATCCAGCACCCTCTTGCCTGCTTCAACAAGTCTCTCATCCGATGCAAGTCCCAGATAGTTATTCGCACAGAAATTCAATACTTTCTTTCCACCTTTTATCTCTATTTCTACTCCCTGGGGAGAAGTAATAATTCTCTCCTCCTTATACAGTCCTTGCTCTTTTAAGGACTGGAGTTCCTTTATAAGGTCATCTTTTATTTTACTATACATAAAACCTCCTCTTTTTTGCCTTTTCAAACTCATTTCTGTCAGGGAAAAGAACAACTTTTGCGGACTTTCTTGGTCTTTCCATCATCAAATCAAATCCCTTCTTGTAATCTTCGAGCGTAAATAGATGTGTTATTACAGGGCTTACATCCAGCCTGCCAGATGCAAGGAGATTTCTCACCCTGTACCAGGTATCAAATATCTTCCTTCCCGAGATTCCGTGAACCTGCGCACCCTTGAAGACTATGCCATCTGCATAGTCAATCATAAGAGGAGACTTTGCAGGTATGCCGAAGGCTGTAAATCTTCCTCCCCTTCTCAGCACCTTAAACCCTTCTTCAAGTGCTTGTGGAGAGCCTGCCATATCCAGAACTATATCTACGCCATATCCCCCTGTATGATCCCTTATATAACCCACTCTATCAAACTCCTTATTTGCATACAACTGGTGATCTGAGCCCATCTTCTTACCTATCTCCATATTGAAGTCATACTTCCCTATATGGAATATTGGAGTAGCACCGCAGGTTCTTGCCACTCCTATAGCCAATAGTGCTATGGGTCCATCTCCTATTACTGCCACACTTCTGCCTGCAACATCGTTATCCTCACCCAGAACTGCGTATGTTGCATTACCCAGTGGCTCCTGTATGGATGCTATCTCTGGCGGTATCGCTCTATCATTTATCCAGCATACAGCCTCAGGCACCTTTATATACTCTGCAAATGCACCATCTGTATCAACACCAAGAATTTTCATCCTTTCACCTATATGGAACTGTCCCAGAAGGGCTGTCAGGTCTCTCGGGTCGTATATGTGGGTTTCTGCGGACACATAGTCACCTGTCTTTATCTTTTTTACATCACTTCCTACCTCACATACCTCTCCCGCAACCTCGTGTCCGAGTACCTGTGGAAGTTTATCTTTCCCAATTCTTTTTTGTGCCCACTCATTCCACTCGTATATGTGCACATCTGTTCCGCATATAGAGGTTGCTTGAACTTTCACTATTACATCCCTTGGACCTGGTTTCGGGTTTTCTACATCCAGAAATTCTGCCCCAATGATAGGGTTTGTTTTTACAACTGCCTTCATGTTGCCCCCCTCACTTTCTTGTGTTTAGACGCTGATTTACGCTGATAATTTCTATTTTTTCTGACGCAGATTAACGCTGATTAACACTGATTATTTTTTATTTCAAAGATTTTCATACTGTCCCCGCTTTATTGAAAAAAGGTTCTTGACATTTAAATAATTCTGTGGTATACTTATCTTGTAATACTTTTGTTTGGTCTTATATTACAAGGAGGTGCCATGGAATTATCAGATATTTTTTGTCCTAATGAGTCTTGCCCTGATTTTGGAAAAAAGGGACGAGGTAACATTGTTTGTTATGAAACTTACGGCAAAAACAATACGAAACTTCTTAGGTGTAAGACTTGCAAGACCCGATTTTCCGAACGGCGTAACACAGTGTTCTTTGGATTGCATACCTCTGAAGACACAATTGAAAAAGTAGTACGTTGTCTTGCAGAAGGCAACAGCATCCGTGCAACTGCAAGAATCATGGGAATCGATAAGGATACGGTATATAGAATATTCGACCGTGCCAGCAAGCATTGTCGTAAGGTATTGGGTAGTTTGCTCTCTGATCTCCACATAGAAGAATGCCAACTTGACGAGTTATGGAGTTTCGTTAAAAAAAAGAGAAAAACTTAACTGCTATGGAGAAAATCCTCTCACAATATGGAGATACATGGGTCTGGTGTAGTTTTGATCCCAGGACCAAGGTGCTTCCAGTCTTTATAGTAGGTAAGCGAACACGCTCTAATGCCGAGAAACTAATATCCAAACTCGATAAGGTAACAGATGGTACAATTCCGTTCTTCACGAGTGATGAGTTGAAATGCTATGAAGAGGCTTTGTTAAAGACATATGGTATTAGAGAAGAAATTCCGCGAGAACCTGGTAAAAGAGGCCGCCCACGGAAACCTAAACTATCCGCGCCTCCTGAACTAAAGTATGCTCAAGTTGTCAAAAAACGCAGAAAAGGAAGAGTTGTCTCTATTGATACTACAATCGTATTTGGTAACAAGGACGAGATAGAAAAACTCTTAGAGTCTTCTCCCGTCAACAAAAGCGTGAACATATCCTTCGTTGAGCGTAACAATCTAACCCTTAGACAGAATTCAAGGAGATTAACCCGAAAGACCAATGGTTTCTCGAAAGAAATCGGAAGACTTGAAGACCAATTGTACCTTGCATCGGGATATTATCATTTTGTCAAAGAACACTCAGGATTACGCCAGAGAAGTTGCAATGATAACAGAAAATGGAATCAGAGAACACCTGCTATGGCTGCTCAACTCACAGATCACATATGGCCAACAAGAGAACTAATTATCTATCGTGTCCCATAAAATTTCAATAAAGCGGGGACACTATGAAAAGATTTAACAAATCAATTATTTTATTGTATACTTTTTTTATGAAGAGAATTATATATCTCTTGCTTCTCCTGCCAACCTTGCTCCTGGCAGGCATCACTGGAAAGATAGCAGGTAGGGTAGTGAATGCTGAAACAGGTGAGTCCCTCCCCTATGTAAATGTCTACATTCTCGGTACCAATCTTGGAGGAGTAACTGATAACGAGGGATATTACTTTATACTAAACATTCCACCTGGTTATTATAATATAAAGGCGGAGATGATAGGATTCCAGTCTGTAATCCACGAGGGAGTACTTGTTGTAAGTGACAGGACTACCCCACTTAACTTCTCTTTAAATCCCATAATTCTGGATATTGGCAAGGAAGTAATTGTGGTCGGTGAAAGACCCCTTATTGAGATTGACCGTACCTCTAAAATTTCTATTGTAACAGACAGAGAAATAGAAAAGATGCCCCTTCACACTGTTTCTGACATCCTTGCCTCACAGGCAGGGGTAACCACAGGTGCTGGTCAGGAGTTACATGTAAGGGGAGGGCGCTCAGGAGAACTTACCTATATGATAGATGGAATGTCTGTAAGGGACCCACTCTTTGGGAATTTTGCGTGTTTCTTGCCGAGTAGTTCGATATCGGAGATGGTTTTACTTTCCGGCACATTCAATGCAGAGTACGGTGATGCGATGTCAGGCGTTGTAAACATAGTCACAAAGAGCGGAGAGATAGACTTTCGTGGTGATGTTGGATATAGTAGTGTAAACATCGTTGATTCTCCGTACAGAAAAAAGAATGCCCTTGCAGAGGACAAGTATGAGTATATACCGCAGGATGTACGAGACTATTACGATGTTTTGTCTCTTGGAAGTTTTGAAGGGTATTTGACCGGCAGTATCCCGGGTCTTCGTAATACCACTCTTTTTGTAGGGGGTAAGCATATCGCTGAGAATAGCTATCTTCCTTTCGGGTATACATTAGAACGGAATATACTTACCAAGATCACTACCCGTCTCAGAAATTTCAATGTATTTCTCTCCCTGCAGGGAGGTGATGGCTACTATCAGAACTATAGCCATTCATGGAAATACAGATATGACCATTATCCTCAAGAGGAAAAACTTATACATAGAGAGGCAATTTCGATAAGACACGCACCCAACGAGAGGCTCTTCTATAGCATGTCATTAAGCAGTTTTGTTAATAACAATCTTTTACAGGTAGACGATAAACTACCCGAGGAGTATGAATCGGGTATCGCAACCGATTTGGAGTTCTATACTGAGGGTGGAGGAGACTATTCGCTCTATCGGGATTCAAAGACAGGCACGGTCTCTTCAAACGGCAATCTGACGCTTCAATTAAACAACAGGCATCAATTAAAAACAGGATTCGAGGCAAAGAGACATAATCTTTATCTATGCCAGATGAGTCGACTTGTGGTTGGAGGACCGTATCAATATCAGGAATTTCAACACTACCCAATAGAGGCAGCAATCTATCTCCAGGACAAGATGGAATATGACTATATGGTTCTCAATGCGGGTGTCAGGTTTGATTATGCGCACCCAAGGGCAGATATATGGAGGGATATAACAGACCCCGGGTCTGGGGTAGTAAAGGCAAACAGAAAGATACAGTTAAGTCCCAGAATTGGGCTTGCACATCCTGTAACGGACAGGACTGTACTCCATTTTGCCTACGGGCATTTCTTCCAGAACCCGTCATATTATTGCCAGTATACAAATCTGGACTATCTCGACCCTGAACTGCTTGTAAACAATGTAATAATAGGCAACCCCAGTATAAAGGCACAGAAAACAGTTGCCTATGAGGTGGGACTGCAGCAGAAACTTACCGACGTGGTCGCCTTTTACATTACCGCATTCTACAGAGATATGACAAATATGGTGACCACAAGGCGTGTCCGCTGGGCGGGTGTGGATTATTTTGTCTATGACAATGCAGACTATGGCAATTCAAAGGGGGTTGACTTGAGCCTCAAAGGAAGACTGGGCAATATTCTTTTTGCATCTTTTAACTATACATTCTCTGTGGCGCGGGGTAATCGTTCTTCGCCGATGGAGGGATTCTGGAGTGCATACTATGCAATGCCAGAGGTTATGACTGAATACTATCTTAGCTTTGACAGGACTCACGATATCGCCTTCTCTTCAAGTATTGAATTACCGGAATCTTTTTATACAAGGTGGCTTGCGAATGCGAGTTTAACTTTACTTATAGAGGCATCAAGTGGTCTTCCGTACACACCTTATGTTGGACCAGGGTTGTATATTGAGGAAAATTCAGCCAGGATGCCTTGGACAACCGAGATAAATCTCAGATTTGAAAAGAATATACCACTCTTTAGGAAGATGTCGTCCCGTCTATTTGTAGAGGGCAATAACCTTCTTGATCATATAAATCCACTTTATGTATATTCAAGGACAGGAGACCCCTGGGATGCAGGTTGGAG
>Ga0210056_1004140_pt1 | contig 11443 bp, 7 predicted proteins | sample CryGeyCG2014_080_2_FD_183965 | JGI IMG/M metagenome (GOLD analysis project Ga0210056, IMG submission 183965) | Groundwater microbial communities from aquifer - Crystal Geyser CG07_land_8/20/14_0.80 (SPAdes) (version 2) | ecosystem: Environmental > Aquatic > Deep subsurface > Groundwater | place...
GTCGGCGCGTACGACATCCTGGTGGCGCCGTCGCAGGTCAACCGGCCCGACCTCAAGATCATTTCGAGCGACATCAAATACCTGAAAAACCTGCCTCACGCCTGCGAGCACCTGATCTTCCTGACGGACGAGCCGCACGACCGCATGGCTGCCACCCGGGCTGGAATCCGCCAGTTGAAAGAGGGCGGCTCGCTGCTGCTCTTTGGCAGCGGCCGCATTGACCCGGATCCGGCCCTCTCCGCCGAGGCCGAAAAGCACCTCGAGAACTGGTCGCCCTCCATTGACCTGTTCCTGCGGATGGCGCCGCAAGCCAAAGTGGTGCTATCCATCGCCAGCGGATTCCTGACCTCGCGCTGGATGAACCATCCATTGACCCGCCTGCGACGGGTGGACTGGGAAAAACGCCGCATTGCTGAGTTCGGGCAGGTGCTACAGCAATTGTTCTTCCCCGGCACAATCTACGTATCCCCATCCGTCAGTTTTGCACCGCCAATCACAGCGGAAGAGCTGGGAGAAAACCCCCGCCAGAAGTTGATCGAACAGGCCAGGCGCCTGCTGGCCGACCACCTGGCCAGGCTGGCTACACCGCAGCTGGCCGGGTGATCTCCTGCAAGAGCTGCCGGTAGTAAAGATAATTTTCCAGCGGCACATCCTCACGCACGCGGCCATCCGCCAGCGGGATGTAGCCCCCTTCTCTCAATAGCGGCGGGACTTTCTCCTCGACCTCGCGCCGGATCGCCTCTTTCCCATCGCGCAGCACGTCCAGGTCAATGCCGCCGATCAGGCGCAAGCCGCGCCCAAATTCGCGGCGCAGCGAACGGTAATCCATTGCCTCGGCGTTGGTCTCGCACGCCCACAGGCAATCGAAACTGTTTTCGAGCAGGACCGGCATCAGCACCCTGGCGTTGGCGTAGGTGCGCAGGATGACCACCTCCACGCCGCGCCGCCGCAAGACATCCAGCACGGGCTGGTAGCTGGGCAGCACCAGCTCCGCGTACATGCGCGGCGAGATCAACGGCCCATTGTTGCCGCCAATCGGCTCGCCGAAAATGGCGGCATCAATCTCGACCTCTTGTAAAGCACGCTTGGTCAGCGCGGCGGCGAACTCGCCCTGGATTTGCATGATTTCACGCACAAAGGCAGGGTCATCGTGAGTCAACGCCATGACTTCATAAAACCTGCGCCAATCCTCCACGCCCATGCTCAGGAAAAAGCCGTGATGCAGACGCGCCATCAGCATATGGTCGCGTTCCTTCCAGGCTGGCAAGCGCGCCTGCCAGTTTTCCGGCAGCCGGGAAGGATCATTTGGATCGAGCCGCCGACGGAACGCCTTCAATTCGGCCAGGGTCGTCGGCCAGCGTTTCGGCCAGGGATGCGGATCCACATCCAGCACAATCTCTTCGCGCTCGTCGCTGGCGAACAGCCTCGCCAGGTCAAAATCGGAGGTAAGTCCCTGGTCCCGCCAGGCTGCCAGCACTTCCTCACGGAGGCCTTCCTCGAAGTAGGGGACGTGATCGGGCGTACCAAAATTCATCGTTGCATGGAATCGTTCGCGGCTATTCATCGAGTGACAATCCTTTCGGGTCTACTCCGAGATCCCTTTTTCAGCGTACATAGATTGTATCGCACGTACTTGCCAATAGGATGACAATTTCGGGTTGAATCATGTATACTTCAGCAGCAAATCGTTTTTCTTTACATGCGAATAAATTTGGAGGAAAAATGAGTCATAGCAGAAAGAAAACCAAGAAGCTGCAGAAACAACGCCAACAGAAGCGTCAAGATACATTGAAACACCGGGAAAAAAACTTACACCAGCGCTCGGAGCAAGCGTATGATGAGGTGCTCGAAGATATGCTGCCTTTGTTTTCTCGATTTGGCGACCTGTCAACAGGTTCCGGGCCGGCCATGGAAAAATTGATGCTGATGCTCTTGGAAACCCACGATTTGGCGGACGAACCGGAGATGGATGGCATCCTATTCGATCCGATGCTGGCTGCGAAAGCTATCGGAAAAGTTATAGAGAAAATGGAGCTTTCGCCAGGAAAATTAGATTTTCTTTCCAAAGAAGAACGAGAAGATGCCCATTTGGAGATGCTCGAAAAGAGTGCAAAGCAGCTTCTGACGGCGGATCTATGCCAGGATATTCTAAAGAGATTGGATGACTTACGCCTGCGTTTGAAGCGCTCTGGTAAAAAGAAAGACACGGCCAAAGTCGCAGTCTTGTTGTCCTTCATGAGAGAAGACAAAAAACGTGAAAGCTGGCCGATGATAGGCCTGGTGCAGGCACTCGTTCAACGCCACATAAAAGCCGGTTTCGACCTGATGGATGTAACCATGGCTGCGATGGGGCCTGATGACGTGGATGACAATGAAGCATTGGTTATAGACAAGCTGAAGAAACCGGGCTTTATCAGGAAAGCTAAAACCATGCTAAAGAAAACCCCAGGTCTGCGCGACTATCTGGTGAAACAAGCAGACAAAACGTGGGAAGAAGGATTGGATGCCATCCTCGCAGGCGATCTGAATCTCGATGTTTACTCCACGGAAGAAATGGCAGCGGGCATGGAAATCATTGCAAAAGCGAGTGGCTTTGACAGCGCAAAAACGATGGTAACTAACGCCTCACTTTCAGGGAAGTTATCAGAAGACAAAGCCAAGATCGTTATAAAGCAATTGGAAAACTATATAACGAATTTGTTCACCCCAGCACGGCTGGAACAACTATGGGGAGAGATAGACGCCTTTTGGAAAGATTCAAGATACAAGGGTAAGTGGTCCCCCTTTCTCATGCTGTTGAGAGAATCCCTGGCAGACAAGAAAGCCGTCGAGTACGAGAAAGGATTCTTTGTCTACGCCTTTTGGGGTGAGTTACGTGCGGGTGCGAAGGAATCTAAAGAAAACGAGGCTCGAGGTCCGGAATGCTAACCCTTGAAGAAGAACGCCGCCACCGTGAAAATCGAGGCAATCACAATGACCACAGTGCAGGCAATTGCAAAGTATTTTTGGAATTTATTGTTCGCAAAATGGCCCATGAGTTGCCGGTCATTTGTTAACTTGATCAGGTAGTAAAAGACGAGCGGCAATGCGATGGCGTTGATTGTCTGGGTGACAATCGCGATCTTGAACAGAGACAATGAGGAGAAAATCACCAGGATGCCAACGACGAGCAATTGCAGGAAGTAGAGAATATAGAACGTCTTACTTTTCTTGAAGGAGTCGTCCAGGCTGCCGGAGAGGCCGAAGAACTCGGCGAAAGCATAAGCGGTCGAAAGCGAGACGATGACCACGCCCATAAAACCGGCGTTGAGAATGCCGACCGCAAACAACGTGCCAGCCAGTTCGCCGGCGAAGGGTTTGATCGCCAGCGCAGCCTGTTCGCCCGCTTCGAGCGGGATGTGGTTGACAAACAGCGTTGCGGCAGTGGCGACGATCATGAAGAAAGAGAAGAAGTCGGTCAGGAACGCGCCCCAGTAGGTCTCGATTTGAGAGTAGTTGACTTTGCCCTTTTCGATCTTCTTATCGTAAGCGAAACTGCTGATAAAAAACTGCCCCCAAGGTGTAATCGTGGTTCCCAATACGCCCATACCGATGAGCAAGTAGTCACGCATATACTGCCGTGTAACCTCGACACCGTGCGGGTAAAACAAGTTACTGACCGCCAAACCCCAGTCCGGCTGGGCCTTGATCGCTGAAACGATGTAAGTTACATAGAATAAACTGGCGAGCAGCATGATAGCTTGCGTCAGCTTGTAGTTTCCCCAAACAATAAAAAGAAATGAAACGAACAGAATGACGAGCACCGCCGGGGCAGCAGGGAGATTCAGCATCCGGCTGGTCGTCTTGACTGCCGATAGGTCGGTTATCAGCACGCCCAGGTTGGCAATCAGCAGGGCGCCAAACATGAACAGCGCCGTGCGGACGCCGAACTTCTCGCGGATCAAATCGGCCAATCCCTTGCGGGTGATGACGGCCAGCCGCATGCCCATTTCCTGGGTCACACCCAGCAGGAAGGTGATGATGAGGAGCAGAAAAAGGATCGGGTATCCGAGTTTCGCACCGGCAATGGAATAGGTCGCCACGCCCCCGGCGTCATTATCGGAGATGGCGGTGATAGTCGCCGGGCCGAACACCGAGAGGAAGATCAATATCTGTTTCCAGAAACGGGAGAAGAAACCGCGCCTGATGGGAGCGAGGGCCTTGGTCATTGTTCTCTCCTGCGATGTCTAGTGGTAGAAGCGGGGTAGCTGTTTCTTCCAGGCAGTTGGAATGAATTTATCCAGGGCGTCGTCAGCCGTGACGATGCCATGCAGGCGGTTCTGCTCGTCCACTACAGGGACGGCCAGCAGATCATACTTGGCGACGGTCTGGGCGACGGTCCCCTGATCGTCGGTCAGGTTGACGGTGATGACCCGCTCGGCCATAAAGTCTTTCACCATCGCTCCCGGACTGGCAAAGATGAGATTGTTCAGCGAAAACACGCCAAGAAGATGATCCTCCTCATCGGTCACGTAAACGTAGAACATGGTCTCGACTTCATCGGCCATGCCGCGCAGCGCCTTGATAGCGCCCGCTGCCGTCAGATTCGGAGAAATGGCGGCATATTCTGTGGTCATGATTCCGCCGGCTGAATCCTCCGGGTAGGCCAGCAGCTTGCGGACGTCCTCGGCCTCGTCCTTCTCCATCAGAGCCAGCAGGTCTTCCTTGCGCTCTTTAGGTAGATCAGCCAACAGGTCAGCCGCCTCGTCCGGTTCCATCTCCTCAAGCACATCCGCTACCTTCTCATCGGGCATACTCTCAATCAGGCTTGCCTGGAATTTAGGCTCGATCTCCTCAAGGGCATCGGCCAGGTGTTCGACATCCAGCGCGGCCAGGAATTGACCGCTTTCTAATTTATTCAAGTCGCTGAGGATCTCGGCCACGTCGGCCGGATGCAGCTCGTGTATCTTTTCAACAGGCACACGCAGGCGCATGGACTGGTCGCGGCGTAGCAGCTCGGCATTGTTCCAGGAGATCGGGTTCGGTCGCAGCTTTAGCCACCTCGCCGCCCGCGCCAACCCGACCCTTCGCAGGATGCCTGCAGCCCCAATGTCCACGTTGCCGACGTAGATTGTGCCATTCACCCGCATCAGCTCTACGTCGTTGACGCGCACCACGCGCGCCCCATCCGTATCAATGATCTGCTTATCCAACACATCCCGGCTCAAGAAAATATCCTCCTCGTGCCCAAGATAGGGACGAAGGTCTTCCACGCGCTTCATCAACGTGATGACCGGTGACATCAGCGAAGCCACTGCCGAATAATTAACCGTCAGGGTCTCGCCCTTTCTGCTTACAAGAATAGCCTGGATCAAGGGATGCGGGAACTCTTGCATCTGTTTCGCGATCACATCTTTCAGCGTCCCGATCAATTTGCCGTCTATATCGGTTACCGGTCTGCCGAGCATTTCACTCAAGAAAGCCATACGACACCTCTCATGATGATTTCAAGAAATCAGGCAGCAAAAGCCGCCATTCTGACCAGCGGATGGCGGCGTCATCAAACTTTACAGGCTATGCCTCTCAGAGCAAAGCCCGGGTGAGGCGTGCTATCAAGAAAATCCGGTAATCCTTTTGCTAAGGTGGTTGCGTTCTTGGCAACCATGGTAGCCATTGGCTACCACTAATCCCCCGCCGGCCCGACGGAGGCAACAACATAGACGCGCGAGGACAGCCAGCAGCAGAGCACCTTCTTCCGCCAAAACGTGTCAGGGTTATTAAGAGAACTATCATCAGCGTCCATGCAATCACCTCCTTCCTACACCCGTGAGGTTGGATTTGACTTTTAGAGCCTATCCGAATAACGGAATGCAGACTTCAGTCTGCTCTGCATTGCGGACTAAAGTCCGCGTTCCGGAAGGTTTTCGGATAGGAACTTAGGCCACGGCACGGGGATAAAGAGAAGCCTCCTGTCAGTTATGGTAGGGCCGTTCCCTACCATTATCCAGGAGGCAGACACATTCAATCATAACCGGCGGCAATTGCCGTTGGTTACCTCCTGGTGGAGCTTTGGCACTGTGCGTCGTAGGGATTTCCATGGTTGCTAAGAGCGCAACCACTTTCCCAGCCACTTTGAGCGGGGCCTTAAGCCGGCCCAGCCTGGTTTACCCCTTGGCGTCTTTCGACGTTTCGGGGCAATGGCCTGTGTCCCACACAGCCGCCTCGCCTAACGAGGGTATTTTTTATCTGTCGGGGCGGGCGGATTTGAACCGCCGACCTCGCGGTCCCGAACCGCGTGCTCTAGCCAAACTGAGCCACACCCCGATCAAGCAAGCGAGATTATACCATAGTCGGCAAATAGCGAATGGCGGATAGCAGATGGCTGCGGTATAATCCCTGCGCTCATTCATTCATTCAAACACTACGGACACAAAGGATCACACTTGTACCTGCGCAAGTGCAGGCAAAGGGGTTCCTTCGTGCCCTTCGTGGTTAAAGGAAATTTTATGGAACCCGAACCCACCGGCCAGACCCTGGAACCCGTGACAACGAATGCTCCGCTCAAGCAAATCATCGGCACCGTCGAACAAGTAGATATTGACGACCAGATGCGCAGCGCGTATCTGGATTACGCCATGTCCGTCATCGTCGCCCGCGCCCTGCCGGATGCGCGCGACGGACTCAAGCCCGTCCACCGGCGCATCCTGTACGCCATGCACGATATGGGCATCCGCTCGAACTCCGCTTATAAGAAGTCAGCTCGTATCGTGGGCGAGGTGCTGGGCAAATATCACCCGCACGGCGACTCGGCGGTCTACGAGGCCATGGCGCGCATGGCACAGGATTTCTCGATGCGTTACATGTTGGTAGATGGGCAGGGCAACTTCGGCTCGGTGGACGGCGACGCCCCGGCCGCCATGCGCTACACCGAGGCGCGCCTGCACAAGATGGCCGAGGAGATGCTGGCCGACATCGAAAAAGACACGGTCGGCTTCACGGAAAACTTCGATGGCTCGCTACAAGAGCCGACCGTCCTCCCTTCCCGCCTGCCCAACCTGCTGCTCAATGGCTCGTCCGGCATTGCCGTCGGCATGGCGACCAATATCCCCCCCCATAACCTGAAAGAACTATCGGCTGCCATTATTTACCTCATCAACAACTACGACACAATTGACGACATCCCAATCGAGTTTTTGATGAAGTTCATCCCAGGGCCGGATTTCCCGACCGGGGGGGTGATCGTCGGCAAGGAGGGCATTGACCAGGCCTACGGGTCCGGTAGGGGACGCATCGTCCTGCGCGGCCTGGCCCACGTCGAGGAGATGTCCGGCAACCGGCACCGCATCGTCATCACCGAGATTCCCTATCAAGTCAACAAATCCAGCCTGATCGAACGCATCGCTGACCTGGCCCGCAATGAGCGGATTGACGCCATTTCCGACCTGCGGGACGAATCCGACCGGCGCGGCATGAGCATCGTCATCGAACTCAAGCGCGGCGCTCAACCGAAGAAGGTGCTCAACCAGCTTTACAAGTACACGCCGCTGCAATCCACGTTCGGCGTGCAGATGCTGGCCCTGGTCGCCGATGAAACGGGGCGCAACGAGCCACACCTGCTGCCGCTCAAGAAGGCTCTGCTGATTTTCATCGAGCACCGCCAGACGGTCATCACCCGCCGCACACAGTTCGAACTGGAAAAGGCGCGTGCGCGCGCCCACATCCTTGAAGGCCTGACGATAGCGCTGAACAACCTGGACACCGTCATCCAGACCATCAAAGAATCCCCGGATGCCGAGGTAGCCAAAGATCGCCTGATAAAGCGCTTCAAGCTGAGTGAGTTACAGGCGCAGGCCATCTTGGACATGCAATTGCGCCGCCTGGCTGCACTGGAGCGCCAGAAGATCGAGGATGAATACAAGCAGGTCAAAGAACAGATTGCCCATCTGGAAGACTTGCTGGCGCACCCGAAGAAGATCCTGGAGCTTATCAAGGAAGACATGCGTGAACTGTCCGAAAAATATGGCGATGAACGCCGCACGCACATTGCCCCGGATGCCAGCGAAGACTTGAGCGAAGCGGACCTGGTGCCGGATGAAGCCGTCCTGATCAGCATCACCGCTATGGGCTACGTCAAACGCGTGGCCGCGACGGCCTACCGTTCGCAGGGCGTGGGCGGACGCGGCGTGACTGGTCACGCCACGAAAGAAGAAGACGAAGTGCTGACCCTCATCCCGGCGCGTTCACTGGAGACCATGCTGTTCTTCTCTGACCGGGGCAAGGTCTACGCCGAAAAGGTCTACCAGATCCCGGATGCCGGGACAACGAATGCTTCGCGCCGGACGACTAAGGGCATTCCGTTGGTAAACGTGCTCTCACTCGAGCCGGGCGAGATCATCACCGCGGCCGTGGCGGTACCCAATTTTGAATTGTCAGAAAACATCACCCTGGCCACGCGCAATGGACGCATGAAGCGCATGGCCCTCTCCGAATTAGCTGCCGTGAGGCCATCAGGTATTATTGCCATCAACCTCGAAGAAGGCGATGAACTCGGCTGGGCCAGGCTGACCTCCGGTAAAAACGATGTCATCCTGATCACCGAGCAGGGACAAGCCTTGCGCTTTTGCGAAGACGAGGTTCGGCTCATGGGACGCAGCGCGGCCGGCGTGACGGGCATCCGCCTGAGCGGAAAAGACAAGGTTGCTAGTATGGACGTGGTCGAGCCGGGCGGCGAACTGGTGCTGGTCACGGTCGAGGGCTACGGCAAACGGACGCCTTTGAGTGAGTATCCTGTCAAGGGCCGCGCCACGGGCGGCGTCCAGACGATTGACAAGAAAGCTCTCGGTAAAGTGGGTATCATCACTGCGGCGCGCGTCGTCCAGGCCGCCGACGACTTGACTCTCATTTCAGCCAACGGCATCGTCTTGCGCATGAAAGTCGGGGATGTGAAACAGGCCGGGCGCGCCACGCGCGGCATCCACATGATGGATGTCAAAGAAGGCGACAAGGTGGCTTCGCTGGCGCGCATCGCTGTCGCCGACTTGAAACGCGTCGGCGCAGCCACCGAAAGTGGTTGCGCTCTTGGCAACCAAAACGGCAAAATCCCGCCTCAACCGGGTCAACAGTTCGAGCTGCCGCTGGAATAGACTCTACAGGAACCCGTTTTCTCGGAGAAAATGGGTTCCTTACGCCATACAGGTATAATGGGGGCATGGATCTCTTCACCCATGCCATGCAGGAACGCATGAAAAGCGAGGCGCCCCTGGCCGCCCGGATGCGCCCGCGCACGCTGGACGAGTTCGTCGGCCAGGAGCACATCGTCGGGCCGGGCAAGCTCCTGCGCCGCGCCATCGAAGCCGACCGGCTTTTCTCGTCCATCATCCTGTGGGGGCCGCCCGGTACCGGCAAGACCACGCTGGCCATGGTCATCGCCAACCAGACCAAGTCCCATTTCGAGACACTCTCGGCGGTATTAGCTGGCAAAGCCGAACTCCGGGATGTGATTGACGCCGCCCTCGAGCGCCGCCGCCTGTACCAGAAGAAAACCATCCTGTTCGTGGACGAAGTCCATCGTTGGAACAAGGCGCAGCAGGATGCGCTCCTGCCGCACGTCGAGAACGGCACGTTCGTACTGATCGGCGCGACCACCGAGAACCCGTATTTCGAAGTTATCGGCGCGCTGGTCTCGCGCTCGCGCGTTTTTCAGCTTTTTCCTCTGGCCGAGGAACAGACCGGCTTGATCCTGGATCGCGCCCTGGCGGACCCTGAGCGCGGTTACGCGACGCGACGCATCGCCCTCGACCCGGACGCCCGCCAGCACCTGATTGACGTGGCCGGCGGCGACGCCCGCAACGCCCTCAACGCGCTTGAGTTAGCTGTGGAGTCCACATCTCCAGATGTGAACGGCGACATTCACATCACCCTGGATGTGGCCCAGGAATCCATCCAGCGCCGCGCCGTGCTTTATGACAAGGACGGCGACGCCCATTACGACACGGTCTCGGCCTTCATCAAGTCCGTGCGCGGCTCGGACCCGGACGCGGCCCTCTACTGGCTGGCCAAGATGATCTACGCGGGCGAGGACCCGCGCTTCATCCTGCGCCGTCTCATCATCCTGGCCGGGGAAGACATCGGCCTGGCCGACCCGATGGGCATCGTAGTAGCCGCTTCAGCCGCGCAAGCGTTTGATTTCATCGGCCTGCCGGAGGGCGTATATCCCATCGTCGAGGCCACGCTCTACCTGGCAACCGCGCCCAAGTCCAACACGGCCACTTCTTATTTCAAGGCCTTCGAGCGCATCGAGCAGGCCGGCCTCGGCGACGTACCCTCGCACCTGAAGGATTCCAGCCGTGACGCCGTCGCGCTGGGTCACGGCAAGGGCTACGAATATCCCCACATGCACGCAGACCACTTCATTCCCCAGCAATATCTCCCCAAGGAATTGCTCGGCACCTATTTCTATAAGCCTTCCACTGTAGGTTATGAGGTGCAAGTCCGCCAGCGTCTGGAAATGTGGCGCGAAGCGCAGCGCAAAGCCCTCGGCATCACCCGCCGCGAAGATATTCCCGACCTGACGCAGGAAAAGATTGACGAGTTGAAGCGACACATCAAATAACGTTACCAAGTTTGAAGGTTTGAACGTTTACAAGTTTACACGTTCGCATGTGCCCTGAACTGCCAACCTGCTAACCTGCCAACGTGTCAACGTTAAAACATGCCAACGCTTTTCCTCATCCGCCACGGCGAAAACGATTACCTCAAGAAAAACATCCTGCCCGGACGAATCCCCGGCGTGCATCTGAATGACGAAGGCCGCCAACAGGCTGAGGCGCTGGCCGCTGCGCTCAAGGCTCTCCCCATTGCTGCCATCTACTCCAGTCCGCTGGAGCGCGCAATCGAGACGGCCAGCCCGTTGGCCCAGGCAAAGGGATTGGAAATCCAAATCGAACCCGGCCTGAGCGACACCGACGTTGGCGAGTGGGCCGGCGGCTCATGGAAGGCGCTCGAACAATCGCAAGCCTGGAAGGCAATCCAGCAAACACCGTCGCAATTCCGCTTTCCGGGCGGGGAAAGTTTCGCCGAGAATCAAGAACGCGCCGTCGCCGTGCTGGAGCGGATCACTGCCGCGCACAGGAAAAACGAAATGGTGGCCGTGGTCTTCCACGCCGACCCCATTAAATTGGCTGTGGCGCATTACCTCGGCCTGCCATTGGACAACTTCCAACGCTTGACGGCGCGCACCGCTTCGGTGACAATTTTGAAAATTGACGGCGCGAATGCCAAATTGCTAGGGCTCAATCTCATCCCCCCATTTTCTTTCCCCGATTAACGTTCATCTCCGGTTACCGCTGCGAACAAATCCCGTTCCACCTTCTCTCCCGTTTCGACAGGTGGGTAAGCGCGTATGAAATTCTCCTGCCCGCTGAACAGGCGCAGGATGATGGCACCGGCCAGGCTGCCTCCCATG
>Ga0210056_1004154_pt1 | contig 11413 bp, 9 predicted proteins | sample CryGeyCG2014_080_2_FD_183965 | JGI IMG/M metagenome (GOLD analysis project Ga0210056, IMG submission 183965) | Groundwater microbial communities from aquifer - Crystal Geyser CG07_land_8/20/14_0.80 (SPAdes) (version 2) | ecosystem: Environmental > Aquatic > Deep subsurface > Groundwater | place...
CTCCAACCGGTTCGGCGATATCCGCGCCGCCAACTGCGCCACCTGCCACACGGCGCACCACATCCTGCCCTCCTCCGATCGTGCCTCCAGTACCAACCCGGGGAATCTGCAGCGGACTTGCGGGAGAGAGGGCTGCCACAAAGGCGTCGCCGCGAAGTTTGGCATCGGCCAGGTCCACCTTGCACCGACGGCCAAATCGGAATCGATGGTGTATTGGGTGGGGCTGCTCTACAAGCTGATGGTGATTGCGGTGGTCTGCTTCTTCTGCTTCTCCATCGTGTTGGACATCACTAAGCGGATTGTGCTGCGACTGACCAGCGGGGGGGATTCTCGATGACGGCCGAACGGGAAACGCCGATGACGCGGTACTACCTCCGGTTCACCCTGAACCAGCGCCTGCAGCATATCACGCTGATCGTCTGCATGACGGCGCTCGTGATCACCGGCATGCCGCTTCGGTACTCGACAGCCGACGCTTCGGCGGCAATGGTCCAGTTGATGGGGGGCTTCGAGCTTCGCGGGCTGATCCACCGAATCGCCGCGGTGCTGCTAATCCTGCTCAGCCTGTACCACGCGGTCTATGCGGCCCTCAACCCAGCCGGGCGTCGTGAGTTGCTGGCGATGCTGCCCGAGTGGAAGGACGCCAAAGACGCTCTGGGCATGATGGTGTACTACTTCACGCGTCGGCGCGAACGACCCGCATTCGGGCGCTTCAACTACATCGAGAAGTTTGAGTACTGGGCCGTCGCCTGGGGGATGGTGGTCATGGGCACCAGCGGCATGGTGCTGTGGTTCAGCAAATGGTCCCTGCTCTACCTGCCGAAATGGGTGCTCGACGTCTCTCGGGTGGTGCACAGCTACGAGGGTCTGCTGGCCTTCCTCAGCATCCTCATCTGGCACTTCTACAACGTCCATCTGGGCCCCCACGTGTTCCCCATGTCGTGGACCTGGCTCGACGGGCTGGTAGACGAGAAGCGACTGGAAGAGGAGCACCCCCTCGAGTATGCGGCGGTGCGGCATGACCCGTCCCGGTGGGTCGTGGGCCCCTCCCGACGACAGGCGTCCCTCGCTGCCATGCCGTCCCTGGAAGTCCGGGAAAAGACTCCCGTCCACTTTGGCGCGGTGATCGCGGCCACATTGGGCGGAGTTACTGCGGGCATCGCCTCACCGGTCTTCCTCACGCCCTTCCTCACGCTGACGATCTGGCTGCTCAACCCTGACGCCAACCCCTGGGGTGCGGCCCTGTTGGGCGTCTCGCTGGTGCTGGTTCCGTCCGCTGTGTTGGGCGGCTGCCTGGCTACCGCCTTGGCCTTGGTGGGGCACCCCTCCCGCACCTGTGTGCTCTCGACGTTGACCGGGATGATGGGGCTCTTCCTCGGGATGATGTCCATCTGGATTCCGTTCGCCGCAGGCATCTATGTTGTGCGGTGGTTCCTCCCCATCCCGCTCTTGGCTCAGTCGTTCATGATGGCGGCGGTTGTACTCAGCCTGGGGGTCGGTGTGCTGGGAGTCATTGTCGGCGTCCTCCGCGGCCGGTCGGTCGGCAGCCGGGTCTTCCAGACCGAAAGCCGGCCCCTTGCTGACGACCAGTCATCCAAGGACGGGCCGGCCGCCTGACCTATTCGCCTGGGCGAAACCTGAGCCATGAGAATCCCCCCTCGTGATCTATCCGCCAGCCAGAACCGGTGGCTGACCGCCGCCGGCGTTCTGGCGCTCGTCGGTGGGGTCTACGGGGCTTACGCGATCTATGTCTACACCGACAGCAACCCCAATTTCTGCAAGTCGTGCCACCTGATGAACGAGGCGTGGGACCGGTGGGCGGTGAGCGAGCACAAGGTCATCGACTGCCACAAGTGCCACCATGCCACCAAGGTCGAGGGGCTCCGCCAGCTCTGGCTCACTCTCACCGAGCGCCCCAAGGAAGTGGGGCCGCACGCGAAGGTTCCCCTGGAGGTCTGCGAGCAGTGCCACCGCAGCGGCGACAAGCGGTGGCTGCAGATCATGGCGACCGCGGGCCACCGAGTCCATGTCATCCAGCAGAAGCTCAAATGCATGGACTGCCACGCGCAGAGCCTGCACCAGTTCGCCCCTCCGGCGAAAATCTGCTCTCCCTGCCACGAAAAGCAGGTTGTGGCCGTTGCCGGGATGGCAAAGCAGCACTGCACAAGCTGCCACAACTTCCTGGCCGAGAAGGGGTCGCTGGTACCCAATCGGGGGACGTGTCTCTGGTGCCACTCGGACTCGGAGAAGGCCGCGATGAAGGCCAATCCAGACAGCCCCATGCAGTTTGCGTGCAGCATGTGCCACAACCCCCACCGAGCCAACCAAGACCTCCGCCAGCGGTGCCGCACTTGCCACGCGGACCAAGCGGCAACGGTCGCCAAACTGGGGCCGAAGCACAGCGACTGCCTGACCTGCCACAAGCCGCACACCTGGAAGCCGACAGGCGACAGCACTTGCCGCACGTGCCACGGTAACGGTCTCAAAGACGTCGCCGCGCACAGTGTGCCCGACCATGTGGACAGGAATATCCGGTGTATCGATTGCCATTCGCCCCACAAGTGGAAGGTCCGGGGAACAGAAACCTGCCGGCAGTGTCACCAGTTCCTCAAGCACAAGGTGCACCCCGAGGGATGGCTGACTCGCCACGGGCGAACGGCCCGCCGGGCCGAGGCGCAATGCACTGCCTGCCACACGCGGGCCCTGTGCGCCGATTGCCACGGCAAAGTGCCGCTCCCGCACCCCACCAACTGGCCGTCGCTGCACCGGGACTATGCAAGGCGGGATCCCAAGGTGTGCCGACGCTGCCACCAGCCCAAGGAGTTCTGCGACTCCTGCCACGCCAAGTACTGAAACGTCTTGGGAGGCAATGCCGGGCCAGGGCACGAGCGGGTCTGAGGACCCCTCGGACAGCGCCACCCAGTCGTCCCCAAGAGCTGCAGAGAGGGCCCTGATATTGGACATGCCGCGATTCGCAGCCTACGCTCAGGCACTCCTGGTACTCGTCTCCGTCGGATACGGCTGTGCGAAGCCGCTGTCCGCTGAGACGAAGCGTTGTCTGCTTTGTCATGGCAAGCCGGACCTGACGTACAGGCTCGCCGATGGCGCGGAGTACTCACTCCACGTGGACGGCAGGCGCTTCGCGGAGTCCATCCACGCCGACCTCCCGTGTACGGAGTGCCACTCCAACTACCGGCAAGGCATGCACTCTGTGTCGGCCAAGGCGGAACCTGAGACGATCCCCGACAAAGAGGTCTCTGAGGAGCTAAAGACGTGGCTGGGCCATGTGCGCGGGCACAACCGGCCTGCGCTTGCCGCCTGCCTGAAGTGCCACAAGGACGAGTTCCGGGCGTACCGCAAGAGCATCCATGCCCAGGCGCTCCAGAAGGGCAGCCTGGACGCTCCCATGTGCACGGACTGCCACGGCAACCACTACGTGCGCAAGCACGACGACCTGGAGTCGTCAACCAGTCAAGCGAACGTGCCCGCCACGTGTGGGAACTGCCATAGCAATGCCACCGTGATGCGGAAGTACGGCGTGACCGAGTCGCCGGTGGCGACGTACAAGGAGAGCTTCCACGGCAAGAAGCAGCAACTGGGTAGCCAGCGTGCAGCGGCGTGCTCCAGTTGCCACGGGTTCCACGACATTCTGGCTCCCGGCAACCCGGCGTCCCCGCTGTATATCGCCAACCGGCCCAAGACCTGCGGCAAGTGCCACAAGGTGCTGGGCAGGCGCTTCGCCCTGACGTTCAGCCACCGCCCGCCCTCCCGGACGACTCGGCCCGTGATCTACTGGATCAACTTCGTGTTCGAGTGGTTCTCCTACGCGGTGATGATCGGCCTGCTGCTCTACACGCTGGCCGACATGCGCATCATGCTCCCCCTGGTCCGGGCGCAGGTCCGCCAGCGGTTCAGCGCGGAGGGAGACAGACCTCACCAGAAGCAGCACTTCCCGCGCTGGAACCTCCACCAGCGCTTGCAGCACGTGATCATGTTCTCCAGCGTGTTCCTGCTGATGCTCACCGGGCTGCCGCTGCACGGGTCAGACGCCGCGCTGGCCCGCGCCGCCATCCGGCTCGTGGGCGGGGCCGACATGGCCGCGCTCTTGCATCGGGTCGCCGGGGTGGGCATGACTATTTCCATTGCCTACCATGCGCTCTATCTGATAGTCTTGGTTCTCTGCGGTGTCCGACGCACAGACATGTTCCCCACGAAGAAGGACTTCGTGGACTTCTGGGAGGCGCTCCAGCAACTGGCCGGCCTCCGAAAGGAGCCGCCTCAGTACGGGCGGTACAACTTCGTCGAGAAGTTCCTGTACTGGGCAGCCGGCTGGGGCATCATCATGATGGGCTTTACTGGCTTTATCATCTGGCAGTCGCCGTGGTTTGCCGAGCATCTGTCGCCTGCGGTGGTTGAGCTGAGCGCCGTCCTCCATAGCCACGAGGCGCTGATTGCCAGCTTCGCCCTGCTTGTCTTCCACCTGTACTTCGCTCACCTTCGTCCCGACGTCTTCCCGATGAGCAAGGTCTGGCTGACCGGCGAGATCGACGATCTCGAGATGAGAGAACGCCACAGTCTCGAGTACGGGCAATGGCTCGCCGAGCAAGCCAACGACCGCTCTCCGGAGGCGGAGGGGGAAGCCCCTCCTTTGCCCCCCGCCTAACCACCGTCTCCTGTCGGAAAGGAGTTCGCCTTTGCGTTCCGCACTCCGAAAAACGGCCTTCGGCTTCCGCGTGACCGTGATGAGCATCCCGTTGGTGCTGATCACGGGGATGGTGGTTGCCATCTTCGCCGGCAAGCACCGGAAGCACCTGCTCCCCGAGATCCCCGCCGCCTCCAGGATTGCGCTGGTGCGCAACAAGCGTGAGGTCGTCAGTCGGCTGTCTCACCAGAAGCAACTGGCCGCCATCCAAGGGCTCTACTGCTTCAACTGCCACAATCTACTGAGCATGGGGGAGTCGACCGACGGAACCATCTTCTCCCATCTAAAGCACCTCGACCGGGGCTTCCACTGCGAGGACTGTCACCGCGACCTCGGGAAGAAGAAGCATGGCCCCGTCCCGATGAAGACCTGTCTCGAGTGTCACGACGGCAAGCAGGCGCCCAACCGCTGCACGCTTTGCCACTCCGATCCGGCGTTGGTGCTGCCAGGCACCCACGGCGCGGGCTGGCTCGAGCACCACGAAAAGGCCGGCGCGGACGCGAGCAAGTGCACCGGCTGCCACAAGCAGGCGATGTGCATTGCCTGCCACCGGCCGAAGCGCCCGGAGAGCCACAGCGCGGGGTTCGTCGGCGGCCACGGTCACTTGGCGCCGTCGATCGTCAACCCGCTGAAGCCCGGCGTTGTGGCCAGCCCGATGCCCTCGCACGCAAGGCAGCGGGCCGGACGCTGCACCAGTTGCCACGTGCTGACGTTCTGTGAGAGCTGCCACAAGGGGGCGATCCCCTCTTCGCATCGCAGCCAGACGTTCATGAAGCAGCACGGCGGCCTGGCAGCGCAGCGGGAGCGGGCCTGCTTCACCTGTCACTCGACCCAGTTCTGTCGCAACTGTCACCGGGTCGCGATGCCGCACCCGAAGAATTACCTCCCGCGGATCCACAAGGAGGAAGCGCAGAAGGACACTCGGTCCTGCGGCACGTGCCACGAGAAGAGCTGGTGCACCGCGTGTCACAAGCTCGAAGTGCCGCACCCGCAGTCGTGGATGCGCGAACACGGCGCTGTGCTCAAGGTGCGCGGCGATGTCTGCTCGCACTGCCACAAGAAGGACTACTGCGAAGACTGCCACAAGCTCGAGATGCCCCACCCTGCCGGGTACCGCGAGGCCCACCTGGAGGCAGCCCGGCAGAACCCGCAGCTCTGCGCCAAGTGCCACCATGCGGACGCATGCACCCAATGCCACGGGCTGGAGCTGCCGCACCCCAAAGGCTTCAACCGCAAGCCCCACGGGCAACTCGCCACGAAGTCGCCCCAGCTCTGCGGCAAGTGTCACCCGGGGAGCGAGTGCACGAAGTGCCATGACGTCGACAACATGCCTGAGTCCCACGACGAGGACGACTTCGCCAACGGGCACGCCAAGCAGGCGGCCGGGCACGAAGCGCTCTGCGCGCTCTGTCACGGCAAGACGGGCTGCGCGGACTGCCACAAGAAGAAGGGCGTGAAGGTCGCGCTGGCGAACCGGCGCTGACAGCCGGCTGCCCACACCGGTTAGACCAGCGGAGCGAGGAGCATTCGACGGCCCGCGGGTGGCAACATACTGGCGGAGAACCGTAGAGCGGCGCAGCTTGCCCGCTCGTACTTCGCCGAGTTCCCCGAGCGGACCGGAAGCCCCGTCGTACGTTGTTTTCAAGGGAGTTGATTGATTTGGGAATGGGGCAAGTCGCCCTGTGGATCTCGACCATTCTCTGCGGTGGTGCGTTGGTCCTGTATATCGTGTCGCTTCGCTCCGGTTCGCTGACCCGGGGCGCAAGGGTCTGCTGGTACGTCCAGTGCGTGGTACTTGCTGTGGCGGCGGCCGTGCTGTGGCGGGCGATCCTCGGGCACGACTACGCCTACGAGTATGTTGTCGGGTACACGTCCAACGACCTCGGCTTCTGGTATCTGCTCTCGGCGTTCTGGGCCGGGCAGGAGGGGTCGTTCCTGCTCTGGGCGATTCTGACGGGCGCCATCGGCCTGTTCCTCATCTGGCGCGCGAGCGACTACGAACGCGAGACGATGGTGTGGGTTGCGCTGGTCCAGCTCTGCGTGTTCGTCCTGATGCTGCTGAAGAGCCCCTTCGCACCGGTGGCTGGGCAAGTCCCCAGCGATGGCAGCGGGCTGAACCCGCTGCTGCAGAATCCGTGGATGGTCATCCATCCTCCGCTGGTGTTCCTCGGCTACGCCGCCATGGTGCTGCCCTTCGCCTTTGCCATGGCCGCGCTGATGAAGCGCGAATACGAAGGCTGGGTAACGCGCTCCCTGCCGTGGTGCGGCTTCGCGTGGCTCACGCTGGGCGCAGGGATCATCGTCGGTGGATACTGGGCGTATGAGACCCTCGGCTGGGGCGGCTACTGGGGCTGGGACCCGGTGGAGAACGCCTCACTGGTTCCCTGGCTGATCGGCACCGCCCTGCTCCATGGGCTGATCGTCCAGAAGTCGACGGGCAGCCTGCGGCCGCTGAACTTCTTCCTGGCGGCCTTCTCTTTCGTCGCAGTCGTCTACGGGACCTACCTCACGCGCAGCGGGGTCTTGGGCGACTTCTCCGTTCATTCGTTCGCCGACATCGGCGCCGGCTACAACGCCTGCCTGCTGGCCTTCGTCGGTGTTCCGCTCGCGGCCTGGGCGGCGCTGTTCCTTGCGCGAAAGGGCGAGATCCACAGTGACCGCGCCTACGAGAACCCGCGGTCGCTGGCCTTCGTGCTGCACCTCGGGATCATCGTGCTGCTGGTGTCAGCGGGGCTGGTCGGCATCGGCATGTCTTCCCCGATCCTGACTGGGCTGCTGGCCAAGGAGCCGTCCGCCGTCTCCCTGTCCTTCTACAACGTCACCCACACGCCCATTGGCATCCTGGTGGCGCTGCTGGTTCTCTTTGCCCCGGTGATGCCGTGGCGCGGCGCCACGTGGGCGTCGCTGAAGGGCGACCTCAAAGGGCCGGCGCTTGTCGGTCTCCTCGGGCTGCTCGCAACGGTGGCCGGCACCGTCGCCTATGCTCGCGCCTCGGCCGGCGCGTCCGTCGGCGTGTCGCTCGCAAAGAGCGTCCCCTGGTACCTGCTCATCGGCCTGGCCGCAACTGCTCTGGGGGCGAACCTCGCTGCCGTGGTGTCTCGCTGGCGAATGGGGAAGCGCTTGTTGATCGGCGCGCCGCTGGCGCACACCGGCCTGGCGCTCATGCTGATGAGCTTCGTTGGCTCGTCCGCGTACGACCGCGAGCACAAGATCACCCTCGGTCTCGGCGAGACCAAGGCGGTGATGGGCTACAAGGTCACGCACCGCGGGTCCGAGGTCCGCAAGGACGGGAAGCTCCAGATCAACGTCGATGTGGAGCGCGGCGACCACGTCTACAACGGCAAGGCGCTGATGTATGAGACCAAGCACGGTCTCATGAGGACGCCTGCCATCCAACGCGGCTTCCTCGCCGACCTGTATGTGGAGCCCGAGTCGGTGGACCCTGGCGACGCCGAATCCCCCCATGGTGCTGGCTCCGGCGACACGGTAGACATCGCCAAGGGGGAGTCAAAGAAAGTCGGCCCCTACAAAGTGACCTTCGAGGCGTTTGACATGTCGGCCCACGGAAAGGAGGGCGGCATGTCCGTCGGCGCGAAGCTGAAGATCGACGTGGACGGCAAGACCGAGGAAGTCACCCCCCAGTTTGTCATCAGCGGGCAGGAGACCTCCCATCCCCCGACCGAGTTCGACGGCGGGGCGGCGACGGTCCGGCTGATGAGCATGACCGTCGAGTCGGGGACGGTGCACCTGAGCTTCGCAGGCGCGAGGATCCCGGCCTCGTCGGCCGCCAGGTCCGGCAAAGAGACGCTCCTCGTCCAGGTCACCCACAAGCCAATGATGGTTCCGCTGTGGCTGGGCTGCATTCTGCTGCTTACGGGCGCAGGAGTGGCCATCCGTCGCCGCGCCGCCGACGCCTCCGCGGAACTGGGTCGCCGCGAACGGCGCGGCAAGGGCAAGCAGCAGGGCTCGTAACGAATGTAGCGCGACTTGGCAAGTCGCGCGGCGCGAGATACCATCTCGCGCTACACTCCCAAGGGAATCGCCCATGTGCGTCTGCACGCCACGACGAAGGAGAACGTAACGCGACTTGGCAAGTCGCGCGGCGCGAGATACCATCTCGCGCTACACTCCCAAAGGAGAAACTCATGAGAAACTCGAGAATTGCTGTCGTTGGGTTGTCGTGTGCGTTGTGTACCGTCGTGGTGGCTGTTGCGCAAGCGGCCGAGGAACAGACCCCGACTTGGAAGCCGCTCATGGACGGCAAGACCCTCGCCGGTTGGCACGCGGTCGGCGACGGCAAGTGGACGGCCGAGGACGGCGCCTTCATCGGCCGCGCCAACAACGAGAAGCTGTACGGTCTGTTGGTGAGCGACAAGCCCTTCAAGGACTTCACCGTGCGGTTCAAGTTCAAATGCCTCACGGGCGACAGCGGCTTCTACATCCGCACAATCGTCAAGGAGCCCGAGCAAGCCCACGGCCTGCAGATCCAGGTGGGTCCGCCCGGCTCCGGCGCCGGCGGCATCTACGAGAGCTATGGCCGCGCGTGGCTCGCCAAGCCTAAGGACGAAGACGAGAGGGCATTCCTGAAGGCAGACGACTGGAACGAGATGACCATCGCCGCCCACGGCGGCACCGTCGTGGTGACCGTGAACGGCACCAAGAGCGCCGAGCTCAAGAACGACCCCAGCCGGCCGGAGGGCAACTTCGCCCTGCAGATGCACTCGGGATGCGTGATGGAAGTGCGGTTCAGGGACCTCGAGATTCGGGAGGGTGCGCAGGATTGATGGCTGAGGTCCGCTTAGGTACCATCGAGTCCTGTCACGGAGACCAGATCGGAGAGCAGCACATGGGAGCGGTGTACCACGGATTCGAGCACGAGACGATGGACGAGAAGGTCCGGCGGTTCCTGAAGCGAGAACCCACCGAACGCTATCTGGCCATGACTCAGTCTGCCGAGTTCATCCTCGCTGCCGGCCGCCCGAAGCCCGAACACGATGATCGGAAACCATACACGCGTATACAAGTGCTTGAACGCCCATGAGGTGCGCTACCTCGTGGTTGGCGGCACGGCTGCGATCATTTACGGCGTGCCGCGAGCCACGCTCGACGTGGACCTCTTCGTGGAGCGCACCCTCACGAACGCCGCCCGGCTGCTGGACGCGCTGAAGGACGCGGACTTCGGCACCGCCCACCTTACAACGCCGGAAGCAGTGGTCGAGAACCAGGTCACAATCTTCGACGACTACTTCGAGTTGGACGCGATCACGGAGCTTGCGGGGGTCGGTTTCGCGGAGGCGTGGCAGCGTCGCGAGGTCATGCAGATCCAGGATGTCCCGGTGCCCTTCATCGCGCTGGCAGACCTGATCGCCGCGAAGGCAGCGGCGGGTCGCGAGAAGGACCTCGCTGACCTGGACATCCTCCGGAGGATCGCGGCGGGCTGATCTCTGAGCCGGACGACGAGAGAGCCTGCGTGGCGGCCGCGCCTGGCAGGTTCCTCGACGTGCGTTGGGTAGCGGCGACCGGGCGCGGACAGCGGCCGCCCCGTCGAGCCGGGGAGCAACGTGCTTCTCTGCGCCATACTGGAGGTATCCTCGACAGCCTTCATCCCCTTGACCTCGAATGCGAATGCCAGTACAATACCAGTCGCTCCGTACAAGGCAATCGAGGCGAGAGCTCCCGAGCTCGGGGCCAGTTGCTGCCCGGGAGCACGCTGCGCTCTCCGCAGGAAAGGAGGCTTGTAGTCGATCACCGTGCCGAGGGGCAACGACGTTCAACTGACCAAGGAGGACCTCAAGATGTACAAGCGGAAAGGTTTCACACTCATCGAGCTGCTTGTCGTGATTGCGATCATCGCGATCCTGGCGGCGATCCTGTTCCCCGTGTTTGCCAAGGCCCGGGAAAAGGCGCGAGAAGCGAGTTGCGCCTCGAATCTGAAGCAGATCAGCCTGGGCGTTCTCATGTACGCGTCGGACTACGACGGCCGCTACCCGCGCAACTGCACAAGCAGTTCAACCACCAGGTGTCTTGCTCCCGGTTGGGACTGGCGGGAGGTAACACAGCCGTACACCAAGAACTGGCAGGTCTTCACCTGTCCCTCTACTCGCACCATCACCCGCACCTGCATGCCCGGGGTGCCTCGCAGCAACCTCGGACAGAACCTCGGGGGCTACGCGGCAAACGCCGGGCGCCCGAATGTGATGGGCCAGATCGGCAACGGCCCGTTCGGCAACTCCTGGCGCCGCAACTCGCCGGAGGAATCTGTATTCAAGGACACGTCGGGGCTGGTGGCCATTGTCGAATCGCGCACCCGCTGCCACACGTTCTGCGGCGTCGGACACGCGGGGACCGATAGCGGTAGCACCATCGGCGGGTGGGACAGTCGCCGCACCGACCACAATGAGCGCATGAACGTGGCCTTCTACGACGGTCATGTGAAGACGCACCAGCGCACATTCCGCCCCCAGGAGTTTGGCGTGGATTGAGGCCCGCCTCCAGCCCCCTCCGCTCCGAGGGAGGACCAGTCCTCCTCGCGGCTGCGGGTGTGGGGCGTCCAGGGAAGCGCGTAACGCGAAAGGACGGCAGCAGCGATAGCCTCTGCCGTCCTTTCTGTTGTTGGCGCAGGTTGTGGACGCCGAGTGACTGAGCCCGTTGCCGGTGCTACTTGGGCGCGAGCTGCTTCTGCTGGTTCAGCATCTCCTGCTGTTGGGCCGC
>Ga0210056_1004155_pt1 | contig 11413 bp, 9 predicted proteins | sample CryGeyCG2014_080_2_FD_183965 | JGI IMG/M metagenome (GOLD analysis project Ga0210056, IMG submission 183965) | Groundwater microbial communities from aquifer - Crystal Geyser CG07_land_8/20/14_0.80 (SPAdes) (version 2) | ecosystem: Environmental > Aquatic > Deep subsurface > Groundwater | place...
AAATCAGCTAAAACCGCCCCTTGTTTTGAAGTAATTATTCCAATTTTTTGAGGATATGCCGGAATGGCTCTTTTTTTCCTCTCTTCAAAAATTCCCTCATCTCCCAATTTTTTCTTTAATTTTTCATATTCTTTCTTTAATATGCCCTCTCCCGCAAGTTCGATTGTTTCGGCTATAAAAGAAAGCCGTCCTGTTTGCTTGTATATCTCCGGACGGCCGGTTGCGATAATCTTAATACCCTCTTTTATTTCAATGCCAAATAGTTCATATTTTGATTTCCAAATTATACAGTTAATCACGCTTTGGTCTTTCTCATCTCTTAAAGAAAAATAAACATGGCCGCTCGGGTAAATATCTACCCTGCCAACCTCTCCAATAATTTTTGCGGCAAACCCTCTTAATCCTTTATTAACCAAATCAATATATTCGGAAACAAAAAAAATCTTTTCATTGTCCTGCAAATTATGGTTTGAATTATTAATTTCCATAAATTACTTAGTACTCGGTCGAGAAAAATGGGGTCAACTCTATTTTTCTTCTTTTCTTGGTCTTCCTCGACTTCGAAGAGAACGAATTTTAAATCTTGTTTTCATTTCCCGAATAAATTTCTCGTTCCCAAAGACTCCTTTATCTAATTGATTTCTAGTATCTTTTAAAAATTTTTCATTTATGACATCATTTACATATTGGCGATATTTTTCTTGTCTTCTTTCTGGAGTATCGCCTAATCCTTGATAATAATAAGGGTCGATATCAATTACTTTTTCAATTAGAGGATGGGCTTTGCCAAAGATATAGAAATTATAGCTTGAAAATTGCCAATCTTCTGGTTTTGCCACTAAGGCCGCTCTTAATGGATTAAGTTCGATGTAGAGACCGCACCAGATAAAGTAATTATCTTTATCAATAATTGAGTTTTTGTATCTCCCCTGCCAAACATGACCTACGCCTCGATATCTTCTATTGAAATAAGATGAGTAAGCCAGGGTTAATCGCATCATAATCCGGGGCAGACTACCATCAATAATTGGCTCGATCATTAAATGAATATGGTTTGGCATTAAACAGATATGGTACAGCTTAAATTTGAATTCCTTTTTGTATTTTATCAACAGTTTGAGGAAATAAATAAAATCTTCCTCGTCGCGGAAGATTATTTGACGATTATTTCCTCTATCTAAAACATGCAAAGGAATATTAGCAGTAGTGATTCTTAAAGGTCTAGCCATATTAAATTGTTATAGTTAGTATAAAACTGCTGACAAAAATAGAGTTGACCCCATTTTCCACACGAGATCTCCACTCGGGTTCAGAACCATCTTCTGACAGGGAAAATCAAGGCTTCTCCTGACGCGGACGGGTCTAGGATGGTATTCAAACGGATAAACCTGTCTTATTTGTTTTCAAGAACTCATAAAATTGTAATTCTTATTCGCAAAAACAGAAAGTGTTGGATCTATCTCTCAAAAGAGAGGCGAGCAGAAAGATAAGAAATAGTAGATTCTGCGCCTTGATTCAGATTAATAAATTTTTTCCCAATCCCATCATAGCATCCTCCGGTTGAACGATCGTATACGGCCTGCCCGAGGACATTATCTCCCAGAAACCAGTTAAATGCGGCGTTCGCTAATTCCTTGTAACGATTGTCGTTCGTTACTTGAAACATCGTATTAAGAAGCTCAACGGTGGCAGCGACATCTTCGGGCTGTTGGTCAAAATATTGTCTTTCCCCTTCCTTGAGAAACCAACCACTTTGGCCAATAGAAATGTACATATTATCTTTAAAAGTTTGTTCAATTAAAAAACCGAGGGTTTTTTTAGATACTGCAAGATATCTTTTCTCTCCGGTTATTTTATATCCGAGGAGAAGCGCTTCTGGCAGGATAGCATTTGAATATGTTAAATAATGCTCAAACCATTCCCAGTCTGGCGAGTGGCTTTTCTCGTACAGATCTACAAGCTGTTCGCAGCACGATCTTAATACGGCGAGAGTCCGGGGTTCTTCCCATTTTGAAAGCAAACAGTAGAGAGCCTTAATATAAAAAGCTATAGCGCGAGGCGAGGAGAAAGCAATATTTTTTTGGAAACTTTGCTCAAAAAGAGAATGGGCTTGATGCCTCATGCGTTTGGGAATTTGCCCGGTGGTTGAGACTAAGGCAAGAGCATATAGGCCCTTGGCGCTTGGATCTTCTGAATTTTCATCGATATTTCTTTGCTTATCGACGTCTCGGTTTGAATTGACGTAATTGTCAAAATAACCATCGGGTTCGATCACCCGGCAGACAAAATTGAGATATATGGGGACAAGTTTTAGCGCAGAATTAGTTCTGAATTTTTTATAATGAATTGCTGTCACAATTAAGGCCCGGGCATTATCATCCAAAGTATATCCGGAAGAGATATCTGGCTCAGTCAGTTTAGCAAATTGGATAATGCCAAAATCATCAGTCAGTTTGACAAGGTGCTCAAGTTTTACGGGCGGAAGTTTTTTCTGCCCCGAGATTAGCTCCGGCGCAAATTGCGAAAAATATTTCATATAGGAATGGGCAACATTTTCCCATGTCATATGCCTGGTACGGAAATAAGCGTTTTTACCCATCTGCAAGCATAATTCATTATTACTTATTAATTTGATGATGGCATCGGTAAAAGCTTGCGGATTTTTGAAGTCAACCAATATGCCAACCTCATTTGTAATGTCTTCTTTGGCTTGAGCGAAGGATGTAGATATGACCGAGCGACCGCTGCCAAGGGCGTAAGATAAAGTGCCAGAGACGGCCTGATCCCGGTTTAAAGAAGTGGAAAGATATATATCAGTAGCCTCTAAAAATTGAAGAAGTTTATTTACATTTAAAAAGGTATTATAAAAATAAACGTAGTTGCTTAAATCAAGTTGACGCACCTTTTGAGTAAGAAAATTACGGTAGGTTTCGCCTTCCTGCTCTAAAACAACAGGATGAGTGGGACCGGCGATAAGAAGGCGGACATTGGGGAATTTTTCCACCACTTTCGGCAAGGCCTCGATTATATACTCAATCCCTTTGCCCGGGCTGAGAAATCCGAAGGTTGAGAGGATTATTTTATCAAAAAAGCCGAGGGCAGATTTGGTTTGCTTGCTGGTCCCATAGGATACGTGATGGATTCCGTGAGGAATAACTTGGATTCGATCGGGATCTAATCCATAATCCTTCTCGAGAATTTCTTTTGAAGAGTTGGTCATAACGATTATTCCTTTAGAATATTTCATTATAACTTGAACGATGTTGCGCATTTTTTCATCTGGAGCCGGAAGAACAGTGTGCAAAGTAGTAACAATCGGTTTCTGAAGTTTTTCCAGAAAGAGAAGCAGATGCGAGCCATATTTCCCTCCGAAGATACCGAATTCATGTTGAATATTAACAAGCTTTACCTCTTTGAGCTGGTTGAGCTTGTTGGCAACGTTAATATAGTCCTCTTCGCGAGGCTGGCTTATCTGGAGGATTACTTTATTGGAATAAGGAAAATGGCTTACTTCAGTAAGATTCATCGCGACAATCTTTGATTTAACCGACGGTCCAAACATTTTATCGATGGCATCGGTAAGATCGGCTGTAAATGTAGCTATACCGCACTGTCGTGGCGTGAAGGTAGAGAGACAGACAACCCAAGATTTGTTTTGTTGATCGATGTTCATGGTTTTAAGGAGCCTTTCTTGATCTCAGTCAACAGTTCTGCAAGGTCAATGGATTTCGCGGCGATTAACTTGTCAGCAGCCCCATAATAAATATAAAGCCTTTTATCTCTTACTACCGCTCCGGTAGGAAAGACGACATTATTTATAATGCCGATTTTTTCCCAAGAAGCCTTCGGAGAAAACAGGGGTTCTTTTAATCGCCCCAAAACTTTTAGAGGATTTTTGAGATCAAGCAGGGCGGCAGAGACATGATAGATTTTTCCAAAAGGAGTATTCTCCACTGCGTGATAGATAATAAGCCATCCGGCTTTTGTTTTAATAGGGGGGCAACCACCGCCAATATTACGGTTTTCAAATCGAAAAAGAGGATCGAGTACAATAAAATCACCTAAGTTTTTAAGATAATCACGCCAGCGACCTTCAGTAAGTTCGGAGAAATTGTTAAAGTAGATAATTTGGATTCCGGGCAGAATGCGGTGGAGAAGAGCAAATTTATGTTTGAATTTTTGGGGGAAAAGAGAAGCGTCTTTTTCAAACAACAAGACGTCTTTTCCATAGTTCTTTTTATAAAGCGCTTCAAATGCAATATATTTTTCCGTAACCTTTGATTCGTGAAAGATGTCTTCCGCTTCATCGTAAGAAATTTTCGGCGAGATAAGTCCTTGTTTGGTAAAATTGATAAGGTCTTTGCTTGTGGCATAGGAAATGAGGGAGTTTTTACCGTCATAGGCAGTGTAAAAAAGATAGTATGTTCTTCCTAAAAGAGTGATTCTGGGATCTTCTACGCCCATTTTCTCGTAATCATATTCGGGGAAAAGAACCGGCTCTTTAAGTCTTTTTACAACTTTATTGTCTTTCAGCTGGCAGTAGCCTATGGAAGAAATATTATTATTACTAACTGCCCGATAAAACATATGAGTAATACCATCCTTCTGAATGCAGGCAGGGTTTAAAACAGCTTTGTTTTCGAACTCCAGGTTTGTTTTTTCTAAAATTATACCTTCGTTTCTAACAGTGATCATAATTTTTAGGAGTGAGCCAAAAGAAAAATTACAATTAAATATACAAAAATAGGTTTCACGTTAATCTAAAAACTAAAAAATCAATCCAGGTCTTTTTATTGGCCTATTTTTTATTCCTATTCCTTTTTCTTCTTTTTCTATCTCGTCTTTTTTTGTTTGCCCAACCAATTCCCATATTTTTTTCTTTTTTATTTTTTTATTTTACGGTGCTGTGTACACCGGTCTAGAACGGGATCCTTAAAGGGAAAATCCAGCTCATTTCGGCTCCCCCGCTGACGCGTCTCGGTCGGGTCATAATTTTCGCGTTTCAAGAGGATAGAGGTCATACGCGATCTCTTCGTATGGGTGAACCTTCTTTAAGGCGGCGAGAACATCGTTAACTGCTTCAGCGTCAACTTGGCATTCAATCCTTTCCTCTTCTATCTCTTCAAACTTTCCAACTTCTCCAATGGCTGGTTTCGCTCCTTTTTCGGGCTTAAAACGGCCGATTCCTCGAGTAGTAAAACTACAGAAAGAATAATTCCCTAATCTTCCAGCGCCAGCTTCGCCGATAGCTCTTCTTGCCTTTTCGGCATACGCCGGAGGGATCGTAAAAATGAGTTTATATTTAGACATAAATTAATTATAGCATTATCTTGCGAGCCGCCTCGGTCTCTCGATACCAAGTACTACCGATTCATTAGCGCCAATTTCTTTTCTCTCCGCCATCCCTTAATTTCGGATTCCCGGCACCTGGCTTCTTTTAATGTTTTAAATTCTTCCGAATATTTCAAAATTACCGGTCTGCGAACTTTTGTATAGTGCGCTCCCCATTTTGATTTGTTATGTTGTTTTATCCGTTTTTCTAAGTTATTGGTGCAACCAATATAGAAAGAACCGTCGGCACATTCAAGGATGTAAACGTAAAATACCATACTGTTTGTCACTTCGTCGTTTTACTCCTCAGTGTCTTCAATTTTCTAATCTATCATACTTCAAGTTAGAAGTGTCGAAATTTTCTCGCAAGAAAATGCAGACTCTGAAATTTGAACGAAGTGAAAATTGAAGAGCTGCCGGGTAGGGATTCGAACCCCAATAGCCAGGACCAAAACCTGGAGTCCTACCGTTAGACGACCCGGCAATATTGACAGATACCCTTAATCCATCCTGTAATTTTTCGATTTAAATTTGTGCTTCTTCTTACACGCACCATTATCAATCCATAATAATCTTTTCCAATGTTTTTTCTTTTTGTATTGATTTTATTATGTTTAAAATAAACTCTTATTTTCGAAGATGGGATAGAAATAACCTTGCCCCAGTATTTTACAGCACTTTTCCAATTAGCCGTTTTGTGAATATATAATTCATAAATAATGTCTCGCGGAGAAATTAGACAAATTTTTTTTAACCATTTTAAGAAGAAACTAATCATTATTGGATCTGAATTACTAAATTTCAAGCCTACTCCACTATTCCACTTTTTTTCTTTTGCGCCTTCCGCCCAATATAACGCTGTTCCAATTAGCCACAAGTCTCTTTTAGTAATTTCTTTTATCTCTTTCTTGGCATTATTTTTAATTAATTCAGTAATATTTAATCTCTTCTGGTGGCAAGCTTCCCATCCTCGTTTCATTGATGCCAATTTCTTTTCAGTAAGTCGTTGTTTTTGTCTTTTACTCAATCCAACGCTTCTTAGCCATAAAGACAAGGTTGATTTGGCTACCGGAATTTCTTTTAAAATTTCGGAATAAGACAACCCTTTCTTTCTGAATTTTATTGCTTTTTCTTTCTCTTTTAGCTTAGACATATCGAACCACGATTAGTATTTATTTTATATTACCATCGTGGTTCAAAGGTGTAAAGAACTATTAATTATGCGAGTTGGCAAGATTCAATAATGGCTAGTTCCAAAGGCAGCTGGGGTATGGATGAATATCTGATTTTATTTTCAGCTTCCAAAAAAAGATTTAAAATCTTTCTCAAATCTTCTTCTTTAAAAGCAGCTGCCTGCGTTTTCAGTTTTTCCAAATCTTCTTTGGTAAAACCAGTGATTATAGGATTTTTAGTTTCCAAGCCCACAATTTTAAGGATTAAAACCTGCCTTAAATAATTTATCAAACTCTTGCTGAATTGTTGGAGGTCAGAACCCTTTTCTGTTATTTCGTTCAAAAAATCGATCGCCTCTCCTGCCTTTTTTTGATAAATAAAATCAGTAAATTTACTAATCACTTCTATTTCCACCAGCCCCAGTAAGTCCTTAATATCTTCTACTTTGATTTCTTTACTTTTTTCTCCAGAAAAACTCAAGGTTTGATCCAATAAGCTTTCCCCATCTCTGATGGAACCGCCGGCGTTTAAAGCAATTAGCTCTAAGGCGGGTTTTTCGACCTTGACCTCTTCTTTTTCACAAATCATTTCTAATTTTTTAACAATTTCGGGTACCGTCAATTTTCTGAAATCAAATCTTTGACAGCGGGAAATAATTGTCGGAATCATTTTATGGATTTCGGTGGTAGCCAAGACAAAAATGGCGTGGGAGGGCGGTTCTTCCAAGGTTTTCAAAAGAGCATTGGCCGCCTCTTTAGTCAATTGATGAGATTCGTCAATAATGAATACTTTATGTTTTGATTTGACTGGCGCGAATTTAATTCCGTCTCTTAACTCTCTTATTTCGTCTATTCCGCGGTGAGAGGCAGCATCAATTTCAATTAAGTCCAGCGAACGGTTTCCCATAATTTCCAGGCAAGAAGAGCATTTATTGCAGGGTTCCGCTGTCCCCTCTTTTCTGCCTGAACAATTTACTGATTTGGCTAAAAGCCGAGCTATGGTGGTTTTTCCGCTGCCCCTCGGGCCGGAAAACAAATAAGCATGGGAAATCATCCCAGATGAAATGGCATTGGTCAAGGTTTGAACTACGTGTTCTTGGCCCACTATTTCAGAGAAGGTTTGTGGGCGGTATTTTCTATATAAAACTAACGGCATACTTAAACCTTAAAGACGATAAATTTGTAGCCAATGAAATTCCAAACCATAGAAATAAAGGTAGCAGAAAGTTTAACTACGTTAACCCAGGCACCGGCCGAAAGGACGAATGCCGGGGCAAGATACGTTGTTCCCAAGACCACAATTCCGGTATTAATTCCCCAGCCGATAACGCTGATTATTAAAAATTGCAAAAATTCCTTACGCCTTATCCCCACCCCGCTTTTAAATGTCCAAAACTTATTCCAGTAATAAGAATTAGTGGCGGCGCAAAGAAAAGAAACAGTATTAAGGGGCGCCAAATAACCGCCAGAAGTAATTCCGGTTTGCCAGACCAGCAGATTCAAGATGCCCAGATCAATGAAGGTATTTAAGATTCCAACTTCCAAAAATTTAACGACCTGAGAAATGACCTTAATCAGTTTTGCTACGAGATTTCCAATTATCACCCCCAAGGAAAAAATTACCGGCATAGCAATCAATAACAGCCAGACCATATTTTCTATTTTTGCCAACGCCCCCAACTCTTCTATGTAAGGATTTTTGATGATAAAAATCAAAAACCAAGAAGTTACTTCTCCGCAAACTAAACCAAGAATAACGTCTCTTTTTAAATTACTCATGATTTTTTATTCTTTAATTTTTTTAATAACCACCAACTAAATAATGAAATGATTATAATAACTATTGCCCAGTCAAACTTTCGCACAAGAGAATCGATACTTTGCCAGTTTTCTCCGGCTATAACTCCGACATAAGTTAAGAAAAACGACCAGGGCAGAGAGCCAAAAAAGGTATAGGTGGCAAACTTCCAAAACGGCATTTTTGCGATGCCAGCTGGCAGCGAAATAAAAGTTCTGACTACCGGCAACATCCTTGAAAAAAGCACGCTGACGCTGCCATATTTTTCAAACCAATCTTGGGCGTGAGCTAACTCCCCTTCTGAAATAAAAATATATCTACCGTATTTTTTTATCAATGGTCTCCCGCCGTAGAAGCCTGCCAGGTAAGCAATTATAGAGCCGATTAGGTTGCCGATTGTTCCCCATAGCACTACCGAGAAAAAAGATAATTTTTCTAAAAAAACCAGGTAGCCGGAAAAGGGCATAATTATTTCTGAAGGGATGGGGATACAAGTTGACTCCAGGGCCATTAAAACCGTAATTCCGGGATAACCAAGAGTAGAGATGATATTAACAATAAAAGAACTGACCAGCGATAGTAAATCAGCAATCATAGCGTTCAGCTATTTTACCAAAAATTTCCTAAAAAAACAACTTCTTTAACTTGACAGAAGTTTTTAGCTTTGCTAATTTTAATTTGTCTTATGAAAAGCCGAATTAGCCCCACATTTATTGCTTGCTGCGACTGTTGTGCTTCTTTGAAGGAAGGGGTTAGCTTTGTGTAATTTCTAATAACTAATTTCTAAAAAACTGGCCTCTTCCGAAAAAGAGGTTTTTTATTTATGAACCCCGTTAGAAATCCCAAATCTAATGGGGATAAGAAAATAAATTAATATGATAAAAAAAGCAACTAAAATTTCTAACGGGGTGAAAAACATTCTTAACACAATTGGTAACACCCCTCTAATAAAGATTGGTAAGATTTATGCCAAATTAGAAACCGTTAATCCTTCGGGCTCAATTAAAGATAGAATGGTAAAATATCTAGTAGAAAAAGCCGAAGAAGAGGGAAAATTGGAGCCCGGCTATACCATAATTGAAGCCACTTCCGGAAATACCGGAATTAGTTTTGCTATGATTTCGGCGGTAAAAGGGTATAATTTTATTGCCGTGATGCCAGAAAATATCGGGAGAGAAAAGAGAAAATTGATGAAGCTTTTTGGCGCTAAATTTATTCTAACGCCCGAAAACCACGGCTTAGCTGAAGCAATTGAAAAAACGCGAGAATTGGCGAAGAAATATAAAAAGGTTTGGTTGCCCAGGCAATTTGAAAACCCTGACAACGTTAGAGCTCATCAAAGAGGTTTGGGCCAAGAAATTTTAAGAGAAATGGAAAAGATTGATGTTTTTGTGGCCGGTATTGGAACCGGAGGGACTTTAATGGGAGTAGCCAAAGCTTTGAGGAATAAATTTCCGAGAGTAAAAATTTTTGGCGTAGAAGCTGCTGAATCGCTTCACCAAATAGAAGGGATTTCGGATGGAATTGTGCCTAAAATTTTAGATTTTAGTTTAATTGATGGAATGATTAAAATTAAAAGTGAAGATGCTATAAAAATGGCTAAAAAATTAGCTAAAAAACAAGGTTTGTTAGTGGGTATTTCTTCTGGCGCCAATGTTTTGGCTGCTCAGAAATTGAGCAAAAGATATAAAAAAGTAGTAACTGTTTTGCCAGATAGAGCTGAAAGATATCTAGAATTGTGGTAAAATAATTTAACATGGGTTTTAAACTATACGATACATTAACTAGAAGAAAAGAAATCTTTAGACCATTTAAAACAAGATGTGTTAGAATGTTCGTCTGCGGTATCACCCCATATGACTTCGCACACATTGGCCATGCCAGGACTTATATTGTTTTTGATATGATTGTGAAATATCTGAAAGAAAAAGGTTACGATGTTTTCTATCTTCAGAATATTACCGACGTAGATGACAAAATCATTAACCGAGCAAAAGAAAGAAAGATTACCCCTAAAAAATTAGCTAGAGATTTTGAAAGAGAGTATTTAAAAGACATGAGGGGTTTGAGAATAGACAGCGTTACCAAATATGCCAGAGCAACAGAGCACATTGAAGAAATAATCAGCCAAGTGAAGCGTTTGTTTAAAAAAGGATATGCTTATCAAATTAAGGACGGCGTTTATTACGATATTTCTAAGTTTAAAGAATATGGAAAATTATCCAGAAGGACAATTCTTCAAGCGGAAGATGCGGTATCTCGGATAGATGAAAGCAAGGAAAAAAGAAATAAAGGCGATTTTTGTTTATGGAAATTTTCTAAAGTCGGAGAGCCAAAATGGAAAAGCCCTTGGGGTTATGGAAGGCCGGGTTGGCACATTGAAGACACCGCTATTACTGAAAAATATTTTGGGCCCCAATATGATATTCACGGTGGAGCAAAAGACTTGATTTTTCCTCATCACGAAGCAGAAATTGCCCAAATGGAAGCAATTTCAGGTAAAAAACCCTTAGTAAAATATTGGCTTCACTCCGGCTTTTTAACAGTAAAAGGGCAAAAAATGGCAAAATCTTTGGGTAATTTTATTACCATTAAAGATTTCCTAGAAAACCACTCTCCTCGCCTTCTTCGTTTCCTTGTTTTAAAATCCCACTACCGTTCCCCTATTGATTATTCAGAGAGAGCGATTTTACAGACAAAAAGAGAGATAGAAAAAATAGATGAATTCATCGATAAATTACAAAATCCAAATTCCAAATTCCAAACAAAATCAAAAATCCAAAATCCAAATTTCCAAAAACGTTTTGACGTGGCAATGGAAGACGATTTCAATACGCCGAAGGCAGTTGCGGCGATTTTTGATTTGGTTAATAAGGGGAATTCTTTGATTGCTCAAAATAAATTAACGTCGGCTGACGCTAAAAATATTTTAGAGTTTCTTAGGAAAGCGGACAGAGCCTTTAACTTTATTTTCTGGGGCAAACCAAAAGAAAAAATCCCACCGATTGTGCTAAGCTTAGCTAAGCACAGAGAAAAGTGCCGTCAGGAGGGGCAGTGGCAGAAGGCTGACGAGTTAAGAAAAGAAATCCAAAGAAAGGGCTACTGGGTAGAA
>Ga0210056_1004163_pt1 | contig 11397 bp, 12 predicted proteins | sample CryGeyCG2014_080_2_FD_183965 | JGI IMG/M metagenome (GOLD analysis project Ga0210056, IMG submission 183965) | Groundwater microbial communities from aquifer - Crystal Geyser CG07_land_8/20/14_0.80 (SPAdes) (version 2) | ecosystem: Environmental > Aquatic > Deep subsurface > Groundwater | place...
CGCTCCGCTGGCAAGTTGATGCAATGTAATTGTCGGCAGGAATGCGCCGCTCTCAGCATTGTATCTCCATGTCATGCTGTTGATGTGGAAGGGGCTGTTCGTCAGAGCGATGCCGCGCACGGTATCTTCCGCTGCGATGTTGACATTAATCCTTTCCAATGGAGCTATGTCCAGATTTCTGTAATTCCCCGCCATTGCAAATTGAATAGATGGGTATTGTGCGTTCTTGTAGGCAAAGACATCGCCTGCGAGCGTGTTCAATTGGTCTTGACCGAGCAGGACAAGTCCTTGTTGCCTCTCGACTTTACCGTGATAGGCGGGGGCAGTTCCGGGCGCGCCGCTCATCAGCGCGGCAAAAGTCCCCGTCGCTCCGCTAAACGCAATCCCGCCGAGTTCCAAGTAGGATATTTCGCCAACACGCGCCTCTTCAATGTCCGGTGAGTCAATCCAGTCCTGCTTTTGTAAAGACATCACAATAGGCAACACCGACGCCGCGTTGTGCGTCGCCCCCGCTGAGACTTCCACCCATATCTTCCCTTGCCTATCCGCGACTACCTCACCAATCAGGCTCGAACGAACGAAATTATCTATCGCATCGAACAGGCTTTCGCGGTCAGTATCAAGATATTGTACTGATAAATCATCGCCCGCAAACTCGAAGTCCGCGACTTTCAATACTGTCGAATGCCAGCGGAGGTAATGATAAATCGCCTTGCTGATGGTCATGTTCTGTATCTCGAACCAGGTTGCAGGGCTTTCCTTGCTCTCGCACGAGACCGAGAAGCCCTCGGAGAGTTTCATAACTTCTGTGATGCTACCTATCTCGAATTCAACGAAGCTCTCGCGATAGTTGTATTCGATAGAGCCTTTTAGGATATAGCCTACACAAACAATCTTTTGTGAATTGAGCGCGTTCCCACCAAGACTTTGGTTTGCGCTTCCATACCAATCGTCCGCGAAGATGACGACCAGCGCATTGTCTTGCAGAGCAGGGATGGTTTCCCAAATCTTTATCCGTGCAGTATATCCGCCTTCAGCGCGGCTCCCTGAAAACTCGCTGATTTCCCATTTCAATATCGGATTGCTTGTTCCTTCGCCTTGCCGATTATAAATGGACACATATCGGTAGGTTGTGTCGCTTCCACCAGCATTGCTTACAACCAGTTTTGTTCGATAATGTCCAGGCGCGTCGTAAGTCACGTAACCCGGTGTATTCACGACTGACCCCGTAGGTGTTCCCCCCTCGAACTCCCATGCGTAAGTCATGGCATCGCCATTGACGTTTACCGTCCCGCTCGCAGACCAATATAATGAAGCAGTCCCGCCTTCGAGAAAGGCGGCGCGGTGAGGGCCTGCGCAAGGGAATGAGCCTAGAACCGAGTTCTGGTTTGTATATTCGATGTCGTAGTCTTTGTAGAAGATGACATTTTCTTCATCTGCGGGGTTCTGGATGATGCGCGTGAATATCGGGCGGACATCCACATAGTTCAGGATAGTCAGATATAGGTCGTCTGCCCAATCAATATCTGAGTTCTCGGCTACGGTAACAACAGAAGATGTAATCGAGCGGACGCGGATATTCCCCACATCGGATGCGCCCGCAGATGTTCCGATGAGCATCGTGACATCCGCTTCCACATTGAGATAAGACCCTGCTGTTACATTATCATAGGTTATCGTCCTTGCCCCGCGCGCAATTGCCGCATCGTTCACCTGGCAAGCCAGCAGGGTAGAGGGCTGGTAGATAGACAAATGCAGGCGTGTCGAATGCGGGCGAGTTCGGAGAGTGAGCAAATCGGCGTCAGATAGGATCATATCAAACCTTGATGTTGAGCAGAACTAATCGTACGCCAACCACATGTTCTTCAAAGTATTCCCCGACTTCTGGTTCGAGCAACGTGCAACCAGAATACGATTTGAAGGCATAGGCCGCCGCTCCGTACTCTGGCAGGCTGGCGACAACCGTTCCGGTAGTTGACACAGTGTCAAATAGATTGCATAACTGATTCCAAGAAGCCGCGTCCATCAGCGACCAGCCCATCTCGAATTCGCGCAAGGCGGGATAGACAGGATGCCCCGAACCGTCCACGCCAAGTTCTGCGCGTGGCAACCATTTGCCTGTTTCGGGTTGCAGGGATAAAGCAGTACCAGCAATCGCGTAAGTCATCTCTTTTCCCTCCGCACCCTATCAATCGTGGCGGCCACGCCAGAAAGAGCTTGGTCAACAACGCGCGCTTCCAAGTCTGGTGAAAGCAGGACTTCCAGCCGTATTCGTCCTTCTGGTGCGCCGCCGAAGGAATTGGCGGGCATCCTAAAATTTTGCAAACCGGTCAGCGGAACGGTCAGGGCGGCCTCCGGCCCCGCTTCGCCAAACGTCAGCGTGGTGGGTTTATTGACAATATCCAAACCGCCTTTCGCTCTCTTCCTCGTCGGCGGCCCGTGCGAGCCACCGCCGCCACTCATTGTGGCAATTGCGGCATTGATTTGAGCTATCATCGCGGCGCGCGCCAAGACATAGGCTATCATTTGGTCATACAATTGAGCAATCACCCCTCCAGAACCGAAGTATCCTGAAAGCATTTTGGCGATAGCCTCCGCCCCAGCCTGGTCAAGATTGTATTCATCAACAAGCCATTGCACCAACTTGTCCATCTTCTCTTTTTGCTGCGCCTCCAAGTCGGCCTGTTCCTCGTTCCATCTAGTTTTGCGTTCATATTCTTCCTTTGCTCTCTCTTTTTCCAGTTCGTCCAGCCGCTCTTGCAATTCTGTCCTCAGTAAAGCAAGCCGCTCTTGCTTCTGGGCTTCGATGTCTGCAAGTTCTTGTTGGAAGTTCTTTGCGCGTTCTTGCCGTCCGGTCTCATTTTGCCTGGCCGTTTGGTTCTTTTGCATCTGATATTGGCGAATAAGACGTAATACTTGGCGCGCATCGCGCTCCCGAAGCGCATCTTCCAAGTCAAATAGGAATTGTTCGCGCAATTTCAGGAGTGCTTCTTGGTAGCTTTTCTCTGCCTTTAGCTCGCCGTCGCGGAAGTCTCTCTCGGCATCGGCGCGGCTTTTAGCCGCGTCTGCCAATGCCGCGTTGTAATCTCTGATATAGTCCCGCGATACTCTATCTATCTTCTCGGTGTATTCGATACCAATGGCCGCCATGTCCTTCTGGAAATCGGTCAATCCTTCTTGCATTGCCTTGTCAATGTCGTCAAGGAACTCTTTCACTCTGTCCACGATGTCGGTCAAGCCCTCTTCGCCAAACTCGTCTTTGAAGGCTTTCCAGAAATCTATCTTTACAGGCACTTTAATCTTAGCTGTGCCAACAATTCTCTCGATTTGGGCTATTAAGTCTGCCGACAAACCTTGGGCCAGAAGCACGGCTTTCATTTCCAGCGTAATACCATCGGGATAGATTGATTTTACATAATCCTCAAAATCCCGAACTTTCTGTTGGGCTTCAGCCGTGTCCACTTTCATTATGGTTTGTAGCATAAATTGTCGGCGCGTCTCTGCCGCCGCCGTATCAAATTCATCAAGCTTTTTCTTTCCTTCTCCTATATCTATGTCTATTCCCAATGCCCCCAACTTCTCCACCAAATTCTTTCTGGTTTCGGCAGTTGTTTTATCAAGTTCCGTTAGGGCTTTCTGCCCCGCTTCAGTATCTATATATAGTACCAAGTCTGTAGCAGCAAACTTCTTTTTCAACTCCTCTAATACTGGAAGAGGAAGATAGAGTTTATCTGCCATCCTTTGTGCAGCCACGGTAGCTTCATTTGTTGCTTCGGCAGCCTTCTTCATGTCGGCTGTATATTTATTGATTCTGTCTAGCGTTTCTTGAGAGAAACCTTTTTCGATCCATTTGGCATAATCTTCTTTTGGAATGCCTTCTGGGAAATATCGTTGTGCTTTTATCTTGAACATTTCTTCGGGATAGCCTTTCATCCCCGGACGAGGCCCCAAAGACTCCATCTCCAGCATGTGTTTCCTAGTAATAAAATCAGTAATGTTCTTGAACATCCATCCCCAGAACTCTGCCCATGCTTCCCTAATTGGAACAATATCAGAGCTAAGCGCCAATTTCAAGTTCTCCCAAGCCGCTCTAGTCGTGTCTATTTTGCCTGGAAGTGTACTGTAATATTCCAAAGCCTTATCATAGAGCGGATCAAGTTGCCGCATGATGACATTTAGGGCGGCCTGTGCTTTCACTTCCCCGCTAAGATATTGGTAACCCTCCTTGTAACCCATCCTCAATGCTTCTTGTTGAATAATCACCCTATTGATATTCAGACCAGCCCTCTGTAGTGATTCCGAATATCCAGACGACAAAGTTAGTGCAACCTCGCGGGCAGCCTCATTAACGTCCTTGCCCATGATGACAGCCAGAACAGCAGAGGCTTTGGTAACATCCCCGATTTGTTTTTCGGTGAATCCGAATTCTCGTGTCAGCAGGGCTATGTATGAAACACTTTCCATTGCCTTCTGTTTCGAGAACATCGGGAAGGCTTTTTGCAATGCGTTAACTTGTTTTACTAAGTCACTGAAATCAATGTCCTTCCCGGCCCTTTGTAGGGCATAGGCGGCGACCTCCATACGGTACATCACTTTCAGGAAATCAACACCTGCTTGTGTTGCCTCTTTTAGAAAATCAATTATTTTCTTGAATATTACGATCACAGAGAGGCCAGACAGGGCTTTGAAGATATTGCCAAGTTGTCTCAGAGAAAATTTCCACTTTCCGGTTGCATCGGTAGCGGCAGCAACGGTTGGCGTAAATCCCCCACCACCTCCTATTGCGCCAGATGCTTGGACAATGGCCGTTTTTGCTTGTTGTGTTTGCTGTCCGGCCTGTTGAGCAGCTTGCCCCATTCCTTTGAAGGCGCTCTGCATACCAAGAATTTGCGAAGATGCTTGCTGGAACGATTGTCCAGTTTGTTGTGCAAATGAAGTGATAACTGATGTAAGTCTAACAAACCATTCTCCAATATCTTTTGCGAGCTTTAGGAACGCGTTGAGTTGAGCAATGCCCTCTTGGGCATTCACAGATATTGTATAGGCAATCCGTTCCTCTTCGCTTCCAAAGGCCGACATGCTATTTCACTCCAAAGTATTCAACGACAGAAGCCAGTTCGGGAATCCTATTCTGATTGATTCCCTTAATGGTTTCTTCAAGCACTCTCCAAGTATCCTCTTTATCCAATTCTTCTTTCGTCATTCCAAGCACCACCTCGGCGCATTGAATGAATTCATCAGGCCTCAGGGAGACAAGCGCACTATGCGCCGCACCCGTCTCTTTCAGGGGCTTGCCAATGATTGCATACAGCCTCAACGCCTCAGCCAAGTTTAGTATTTTTGCTTCCATCCAGCACCACAATCTTTCCCATCGGCATCAGGTCGCGCCGTATTTTGACCTTCTTCATTGGGGGCAGTATTGGTTGCATCCAAGAAGGTCGCGACAGCGGCTTGAACTCGCTTTTCTTCGTCGTCGCATTGTATGGGAAGGCCATCTCTGTTGTAGACCACTCCCACTCGCGCTGTAACTGCTGTTCTATCATTATCTCTTGGAACAGGCCAAGCGCATCGTCAATATCCATCTGGGCAATGGTTTCCATGCTCCAGCCGTAGTTCGTGCTAAAGAGATTAGCCCAGAAGTACCACGACCTGCCAGGATATTCCCACGCCATTTTCTCGCCCTTCTCCTTCACCTTTAGGATTGGGAAGGAGATGGTTGGCATGTTCGCCATATAGACTTTCTGGAAGGCGAGCATCGTCTCGAACCAGGGCTTCGCCGTCCAGTCCTTTACATCACAAGCGGCAGAAATGTAGGCACTCACAGCGGCGGAGATGCCGCTGTAATCCTTCACTTCTGCCGCTTTGGAGATGCGTTCCCGCGCCTCCTCAAGTAGCAACCACTCCTTGAGCTTGAGGCGGCGCACTATCAATTCATCTTTGGGCGCATTCATTTATCCTACGGCAAAGCATCAACATCAAAGCGTCTAACTACTCCGAACTTCTGGGCAGCAGGCTTGTTGTCATCCGCGTATGCCCTGATCTTGAGGCCGGAGACGTTCCAGCCGTCCAGAGCCATGCCGATAGTCCAAGCATCAACGAATTTGCAGCGATGGAAGTGGAACAGAATCCAGTCAGCCGCATCATCGTCATAGACCTTCGGGGCATAAACCATGTAGTATTTCGCGTTGTTGATCGAGCCAATGCCTACGGTCTCGTAGCCTGTTCCGGTGTTGGGGGCAGACAGGTTGAGCATGTGGCGGAGGGTCGTCAGCGGGAACATCGAGCGGATGGTCAGGGTCAGGTCAATGAAGTTCCGACGCTGAACAGTGTCTTTGACGCCGATGTTATCGCATTGGATGTCGTTCATCGTGATGCCCTCGGTCAGGGTCACGCCCTCGGGACAACCAACCTGATAGACCGGATATAAAGTAGTCGCGCTCATGCCATAGTAATACCCATCGCTATCGGGGTTATACAGCGGATCGGCGATTGCGTCTTGGAAGAACAGGTACGGCGCACCTTCCAGGTAGAGTTCCTCCTGGGAAGTGACAGTACCAATTGGAGTTCCAGTGACTAACATTTTGTGCCTCCTATAGAAAGATTATTGTGCCTTCTCAAACATTGGGCTTGGCTTTCCGCCGCAGCAATTTCCGCCGCGCCGCTTCGCCAGCAATCCTTCTACATCTTCTGAGGCTACTTCGACCACATCGGCCGCGCCACTCCAAACGTACTCGCGGCCAGAGACCCCCGTCGCCTTCACTCTCGCATCTACGAGATTCCTGACTAAAGTATAAGAGGCTTTTGTCTTATTGACAATAGTAGGTTTTTCTTCATAGATAGGTTCTTCTTTGTCTACGGTGTAGTCACTATAGACTGGAACATTGCTTCGCTTCGCCATGTGCGTTCGTCCTTTCTGATGGCCGGAATCATTCCGGTGCATCTGATCCGGCTAAAGTGGATGCCATTCTTTGTTATGCTTGTGTTTCTCAATATATCTTTGACAACACCAGCGACGGTATCCGCTTCTTTGCTGGATGGGTTCTCGCTAAAGCAGAGAACCGAGAAAGGCTGGACGGCGACATTGCAATCCGCGTCAGTTACTAAATCATGCTGCTCGCCCATTGCAACGCGGACATTCGGGTAATTGAAATCATCACCCTGCCAACTATCCTCGCGTATCTCATTCGCCGCAAGGATGGAAGTCAGCGCGGTCTTTGCTTTCAGGTGTGCGACAATCGCGGCTTGGACAAGGTTTATAGAGATCATAGTTTACCAAGTTTCAACAGTCTGCCCCTTGATGGATTGACGTATGGAAATCCTTAACGCTTCACCACACGCCGCCGCGAGTGCTTGCTTCAACATGCCCTTTGCTTCAAGGGCGGAGGGCTTGAGATAGGGACTTGCCTCTACGCCAGGATGGTTGACAGATGGCCCGACAAACCATTTGTTCCTTTTCTCCCACCAGAATACCAGATTCGGGGCATTCTTGGCAACAATCGGATACGTCCCTGGCGTTCCCTGCGTCGCGTGGACGCCAGAGCCGTATTCATACGCGCCCGCTTCGGGGGCTTTCTTTAGGCTGACGCCTATCTCCACCGAATAAATATCAGCCACCCGTTTGACTTGCCCAACTTCAATGCTTGCGCCAATCCGTTTGGTTGGAGCGCGCCCTCTGGCTCTCTCTGCCATAAAATCGGCGGATTTCGTCAAGGCTTGACGTATTCGAGTATCAAGCAAGTCATTGATTGGCATGTGCCACATCGCTCCGTGTCATGGTCAGTAGAAGAAATCCAGGACGGTTCGGCAAGTCTTCTGACCTTTGGATGCCCTTAATGCGGAACTTCTTTCCGCAATCAGGATGGCCGACAGGATTGGTAATCTCGACTTCGTCCCGCTCCCGAATAGAAAGGTTTCCAGGAGAAAGAACAGCCGAGAAAAGATGCTCGGTCTCTACACCCTGCTCCAAAAGGACATAGGTTGGCTTAATGGCTTGTATCCTAGCCTCTATTCCAGTATAGAGAATAGTACCCGAAGGTTGTGAGCCACCCACGTCGTCGTCGCTCGCAAAGGAGTAACGCCAGACTTTTGCTCTCATATTCAAGCCAGCTACCATCAGAACCTCAGCGCAACGCGGGATTTGAGATGATTGACCAATTGGGCTATCTTCTGCGACTTCGCGCTGTTCCCAAAAGCCGTGTTCCCAAGCGCAGTCCTTATCTCACTGTACCCTTGTGTCGAGAAGGATTGCACCCCGACATCGCCCATAGCCTCATTTGCCAACGTCAGATTGTCAATCTCGTTCAGGGTGATTTGCGCCGCCATTGTCAGGGCAAGTAATGCGTTCGGCTGGCAGACCGTCGCAGTCGGGAGGCCGCTCTCGTAGACCATCTGTATCTGGTAGGGATACAGGTTGGATTGTGGGACGGCGCAACCCGCTAATACGACTGGCACAAGGCTGATGTCTACGTAGCCAAAGGTCGCGTTACGAATGATGACGTAATGCTCCAAGTCGGTAGCGGTGTAGTCATAAGTTATGGTCGGATCGCCAGAGATGGCCTTTACCGCCTTGACACTGAGCAATCTCCCCCAATCGGTCACGATGGGATCAGATATAGCCCACAGGAATGTCCCAGTTACGATGGTTGGCTGCAAGAGAGCGTGCAGGTATTCGCTCATCTGCGCCTCGGCTATTTGATAGGCCGCGTTTCTTTGCGCCTGAGTGGAAGTGCCAGTCCTTCCGCCATAAGCGATAAAGACGCCATCGGTTAGAACAAAATTCGAGTTATACGGATAGTCCATGTTTTCACCAAGCTATTGGGTCATATCACCAATATGTCCACGAATCCCAGGCAAGGTCGCGCATGTGCCTTTGCATGAAAAGAGTTTGATTGTATATCATTGGATTACGCGCTTTCAAATACTCCATCGTTGCGCCAACATAGTGCGTTCCCACCGCGTTGGTGTCAATATAGATTTTATATCCTAGCCCACGCAAAGTCAAGCACAGGTCTGAGTCTTCATAGTAGCCCCGTCCATAGCCTTCATAAAAGCCACCTGATTCCATAAAGGCCTTTCTACGAACAATAAATGCCGCGCCGGTCACCGACGAGGTTTCTCGCGAGATACAGCACTTTGGATTATCCGCGCTCCAACCGATAAGCGGGTGGATGATATTGGCATGAATATCGAAGCCGTGACCGACATGCTGGACTTTTCCAGCAGGGCGGTTAGTCGCATCTTCGGGGAAAAGCAACTTCATTCCACAAAGGCCAATCTTGGGGTCGTCCATTCTGCGTAGCAAAGCGTCTACTGCACCATCTTTCAAAATGACATCATCCGAGACGAACAAGATGAGCGGGGCTAATCCACGCTTGAATAATTTGTTCGCGCCAGCGGGAAAGCCGACATTCTCGTATAGGCGTATGACTTGTGCGTTCTTCGGAAGTGTTTCATAGATTTCATCGTACTTCTCGCTCGGTGCGCCATTATTTAGGACGTAAATTCGGGAGTCTATTCCCAGAATTTGCGGCATAATTGCAGCGATGCACTTCTCGAACATGTCCACGCAGCCTGCGGTCATTACGCAGACATCTACAAGTGGGAAGGAGAGTTTACTTGTTTTGTACTTTTGCCTGTTCCTGCTCATCTACAATCTCCAAGACAGATTTCTTTAGTTGCTCAATCGTTTTATCCCACGTTCGCGCTTCAACATACTCGCGCGCCGCGTCCACGTTTACACCCTTCTCAATCTCCAGCAAACATCTCAAGGCGTCCTTTTCATCGGCATAATATCTATGCGAGTTGCCGTAAGCATCGAGATTGACGTAGGCGGGTTCTACTAACCAACCGCGCCCGTCTTTCAAGTGGTCAATCAATGCGCCGGTCTTGGTCGCGACGACTGGGACTTTGCAGGCCATCGCTTCGAGAACCGGAGCGGACATCCCCTCGGCCTTGCTCAAGAGTAGAAACGCATCGCTGATTGCATACAGCCCCCACAAGGTCTCTTGTGGCATCCCGCGCTCGAATATCATTAGTTCTGAATTTATCTTATACATCATTGCCAAGTCGCGCAATTTCCAACCGAACTGCGTTCTCTCGCGAGTTACAAGGATATATTTGAGCGGGCGGTTCAACTTCTCTTTCAGCAAGCCAATCGTCTCGAAGGACTTGCTCAGGTTCTTCCGTTCCTGATTATCGGCCACCGTTAGGACAACGAAGGCATCTTCCTGTATTCCCAGCCCCTTTCGCAGGCCAGAACGCTCGTCCGCCGTTGCTGGATGCCAGAGTTCTGTGTCTACGCCGATAACCAAATGTTCGGCCTGGACGCCACTCTTTTGCATTTCCAGTGTCCCGAATTCAGAGATGCAGAAGACCTTCTTCATCCCGCCGAGAGTAATTGCCCAAGTCAAACACAGCGGCTCGCTTTCGAGCGGCGCAATGCAGATTTGTGGCAATTTTAGCTCTTTGGTGAATTGAGATATGACTTCCTGATAGATATGGATGTCCAAAGCCACGATGACCACGTGCGGCTTCCACGACCTGCTAAAGTTGAACATCATTGCCCTAACATCGCCCATATCCTTACATGGTAGGATAGAGAATTTGTTCCAGTGTTCGTCTCCCTTGTAGCCAAGCCCCAAGCATTTAATATCAAAGCCTGCTTCAGTCAGTCCGGCACAGAGGGGAGTGGAAATACCTAAGTAGCCACTGCCGCGCTGATCGAAGTCTGACACCCAAAGAATTCGGGGTTGATCGCTCATGCAAACACCCTCTCATTCCATTCATTCAATATTCTCTCAAGGCTGAACCGCGCTCTCGCCTTTTCCTTCAACTCCGCCTGTTTCTTCGGCAGGTCGGGGTCTTGTAATGTCTGGACAACCTTTTCGATGAAGGCGGTTCGCCAGCTTGGGTTACGCGGGTCGCCAGGAATGACCGCCCCCATGTTCGTTGTCGGGAGCACACCAAAGTCAGACGTTATCGGATACGCGCCAGCGACAGAGGCCTCGGCAACCGAGATACAAAACAACTCCTCGAACGTTGATGGATAAGTCAGTAAATCCGCCCGGATTTGCTCTTTTATCAATTCGTCTCGCTTGACCGCTCCCAAGCAGCAGACATTCTTCTGGTGAAACAACTCCACCACGAACCGCTCATTGAGCGGGGAAGATGCGCCCCACAATCTGTAGTCTGACGTGACCACAAGCGAGGCGTCGGGGATTTCTTTGACGATTTGCGGCCAGCACAAAGCTAATTCGTGCAATCCCCTGTCGGGAATGGATGCAAAAAGGCAACGACCATGAACCTTCTCGCCGTCTTTGTACTCCCACGTTCTTACTGGCAGGTCAATTGATATAGTATCACGGATGTTGTAATGCTTCGCGAAGTAATCCGAATGGA
>Ga0210056_1004174_pt1 | contig 11385 bp, 9 predicted proteins | sample CryGeyCG2014_080_2_FD_183965 | JGI IMG/M metagenome (GOLD analysis project Ga0210056, IMG submission 183965) | Groundwater microbial communities from aquifer - Crystal Geyser CG07_land_8/20/14_0.80 (SPAdes) (version 2) | ecosystem: Environmental > Aquatic > Deep subsurface > Groundwater | place...
AGGCACCCGCACTGGCAACCTACTCCTTGCTGCCGATCGTGCAAGCCTTCACCAAGGCGGCCGGAGTGGCGGTTGAAACCCGCAATATCTCCCTTGCCGGACGCATCCTGGCGAACTTCCCGGAACACCTGAACGCCAACCAGAAAATCGCCGACGACCTGGCCGAGCTGGGTGCGCTGACCCTGCGGCCGGAAGCGAACATCATCAAGCTGCCCAACATCAGTGCCACGCCGCCGCAATTGAAGGCCGCGATCAAGGAACTGCAAGCTAAAGGGTACAACGTCCCCGACTTTCCGGAAAATTCCCAAACGGATGCGGAGAAGAAAATCCGCTCGCGCTACGCCAAAGTGCTGGGCAGTGCGGTGAACCCGGTGCTGCGCGAAGGCAATTCGGACCGCCGCGCGGCCGCTTCGGTCAAGCAGTATGCACGCAACAACCCGCACAAAATGAGCGCCTGGAGCGCCGACTCGAAGACGCATGTCGCGCACATGAACGCCGGCGATTTCTATGGCAGCGAAAAATCCGCCACGATGGCTGCGGCCACGGACACGCGCATCGAGTTCGTCGGCGACGATGGCCACACCACCGTTTTGAAGGAAAAGATGCCGCTCAAGGCGGGCGAGATCATCGATGCCTGCGTGATGAGCCGCCGCGCGTTGCGCCGTTTCTACGCCGACCAGATGGCCGCCGCAAAAAAGGAAAATGTCCTGCTGTCGCTGCACCTCAAAGCCACCATGATGAAGGTCTCCGACCCGGTCATGTTCGGCCACGCCGTGTCGGTATTTTTCCAGAAGGTGTTCGATCGGCACGGCGAACTGCTGCAGGCAATCGGCGTCAATCCCAACAACGGCTTCAGCGATCTGGAAGCGAAGGTGCTGGCCCTGCCGGAAGCGCAGCGCGCGCCGATTGTGGCCGACATTGCCGACTGTATCCGCCACAGTGCGCCGCTGGCCATGGTCAACTCCGACAAGGGCATCAGCAATCTGCACCTGCCGAACGATGTGATCGTGGATGCCTCGATGCCCGCCATGATCCGCGAGGGCGGCAGGATGTGGGGCGCCGACGGCAAGGCCTACGACACCCTGGCGATGATTCCAGACCGCTGCTACGCCCGCATCTACCAGGTGGTGATCGAGGACTGCAGGAAGCACGGCGCGTTCGACCCAAAAACCATGGGCAGCGTGCCCAACGTCGGCCTGATGGCACAACAGGCGGAAGAATACGGCTCGCACGACAAGACCTTCGAGATCGCCGCCGCCGGCTCCGTGCGGGTGGTGGATGCTTCCGGCAGAACACTACTGCAACAGAAAGTCGAACCGGGCGACATCTACCGCTCCTGCCAGGCCAAGGATGCGCCGATCCGCGACTGGGTGAAACTGGCGGTGACCCGCGCGCGCGCCACCGGCACACCCGCCATCTTCTGGCTCGACCCGAACCGCGCACACGATGCGCAGATGATCCTGAAGGTGGAAAAATACCTCAAGGAGCACGACACCCGCGGACTCGATATCCGAATCATGACACCCGAAGCCGCGATCCAGTTCTCGCTCGGCCGCATCCGGCGGGGTCTGGACACCATCTCGGTGACCGGCAATGTCCTGCGTGATTACCTGACCGATCTGTTCCCCATCATGGAACTGGGCACCAGCGCCAAAATGTTGTCCATCGTGCCGCTGATGGCGGGGGGCGGAATGTTCGAGACCGGCGCTGGCGGGTCGGCACCGAAGCATGTCCAGCAATTCCGGCAGGAAGGTTATCTGCGCTGGGACTCGCTGGGCGAGTTCCTCGCGCTGGGGGTGTCACTGGAACACCTGGCGCAGAAATTCAGCAACGCCAAGGCGCAGGTGCTGGCGGATACACTCGATCAGGCCAACGCGAAGATATTGGAAAACAACCGCTCGCCCGCGCGCAAAGTGGGACAGATCGACAACCGGGGCAGCCACTTCTACCTCGCGCTGTATTGGGCACAGGCACTCGCCGCACAGAACAAGGACAAGGAAGTTCAGGCGCGTTTCGCCGCGCTGGCCAAGGTGTTGGGTGAGAACGAAGCAAAGATCACCGCCGAATTGATCGCCGCCCAGGGCAAGCCGGTGGATATGGGCGGCTACTATTTGCCGGATTTCGACAAGGTCTCAAAGGCAATGCGGCCGAGTGCGACGTTCAATGCGGCATTGGCAGCCATTTGAGCCGGACCAGGATTGGTTCATCTCATCAAACAAAAAGCCCGCCACTTTCGTGGCGGGCTTTTTGCTACACCTCAAACAGGAATTAACCCGCTTGGATGTTGGAGGCTTGCTTACCCTTCGGGCCTTGAACAACTTCGAAAGTCACTTTCTGACCTTCTTTGAGCGACTTGAAGCCGCTCATGTTGATCGCGGAGAAGTGCGCGAACAGATCTTCGCTGCCATCATCGGGAGTGATGAAACCAAACCCTTTTGCATCGTTGAACCATTTAACTGTACCGTTTGCCATGCTATTACTTCCTTACAAAAAATACGGGTGGATTCCCGCTGAACTGTTTGAAATCCAAGACCGCACATGGCAAAACCAGTACTGCAGATACTTTGATTCAAACACCTGACGGCTTTGTAACCCAGCTCGAATCCCCAAGTCAAGCACTTATTTGGAATATTTTCAAAACAGGGTTGAAAAAGGCGCGCTAATCGTCAAATATGCGATGCTAACCAGTGGGACAATCAAGATCATGGCAACCCGGCAGCAAAATGTAACCTTACTCGAACGCAAGGCGACCAAACCGCCAAGACAGTACCGCGTGAAACTGCTTAACGACGATTACACCACTATGGAATTTGTCATCGAGGTGTTGCAGGTTTTTTTTGCCATGGGCACGGAACAGGCGATGCAAGTGATGCTCAAAGTGCACAATGAAGGTTCCGCGGTGTGCGGGGTGTATCCCAGGGATATCGCGGAAACCAAAGTGCAACAGGTCGTTGGCTATGCCACACAACACGGGCATCCTTTGCGGTGCCTGATGGAGGAAAATTAGATGATCGCTCAAGAACTGGAAGTCAGCCTGCACCTCGCCTTTGTCGAAGCCCGCCAGCGGCGGCACGAATTCATCACGGTCGAGCATCTGCTGCTCGCCATGCTGGACAACCCCTCCGCCGCCCATGTGTTGCGCGCCTGCGGCGCCGATCTGGAAGAGTTGCGCGCGGTGTTGAGCCACCACATCGAGTCGCACACCCCGGTGGTGCCCGGTGTGGATGAAGTGGACACCCAACCGACGGTCGGTTTCCAACGCGTGATCCAGCGCGCCATCCTGCATGTGCAATCCACCGGCAAAAAAGAAGTTAATGGTGCCAACATCCTGGTCGCACTGTTCGGCGAAAAAGAATCACATGCGGTGTATTTCCTTAATCAGCGCGCGATCACGCGCCTCGATGTGGTGAACTATATTGCGCACGGTATCAACAAGACCGCAGATGCCCAGTCGGCAGCGCAAAAGACGGCGGGAGAAATCGAGGAGGAACAGCAGGGCAAGGAAGACAGCGCGCTGGCCAGTTATACCCTCGACCTCAACGCCCACGCCCGCGCGGGCAAGGTCGATCCGCTGATCGGGCGTGCGATGGAGCTGGAACGGGTGATCCAGACCCTGTGCCGCCGTCGCAAGAACAACCCGTTGCTGGTGGGCGAGGCCGGCGTCGGCAAGACCGCCATCGCCGAAGGGCTGGCGCGGCGCATCACCGAAGGCGAAGTGCCGGACATCCTGCGCGACGGCAAGGTGTATGCGCTGGATATGGGCTCGCTGCTGGCCGGTACCAAATATCGCGGCGATTTCGAGCAACGCCTGAAGGCCGTGCTGAAAGAACTGAAAGATACGCCTGAGGCAATCCTGTTCATCGACGAGATCCACACCCTGATTGGTGCCGGCGCGGCTTCCGGCGGCACCATGGATGCGTCCAACCTGCTCAAGCCCGCCCTGTCTAGCGGCACCCTGAAATGCATAGGCGCCACCACCTACCAGGAATATCGCGGCATTTTCGAGAAAGATTCCGCCTTGTCGCGCCGTTTCCAGAAGATCGACGTGGCCGAGCCTTCGGTCGAGCAGACGATCGAGATACTGAAAGGCCTGAAGTCGCGTTTTGAAGAGCACCACAGCATCAAGTTCAGCGCCGCCGCAATCACCAGCGCCGCCGAGCTGTCGGCGCGTTTTATCAACGACCGCCACCTGCCGGACAAGGCGATCGACGTGCTGGATGAAGCGGGCGCCGCACAACGCATCCTGCCCAAGTCAAAACAGAAAAAAGTGGTGGGCAAGCACGAGATCGAGGAAATCATCGCCAAGATCGCGCGCATCCCGACGCGCACCGTATCGCACGACGACCGCAACACGCTAAAGAATCTGGAGCGCGACCTGAAAGCCACCGTGTTTGGCCAGGACAAGGCCATCGACGCATTGGCGCGCGCCATCAAGATGTCGCGCAGCGGTCTCGGCAACCCGCAGAAACCCATCGGCAGCTTCCTGTTCTCCGGCCCCACCGGCGTCGGCAAGACAGAAGTGGCGCGCCAGCTTGCCTACAGCATGGGCATGCCGCTGCACCGTTTCGACATGTCGGAATACATGGAGCGCCATGCCGTGTCGCGCCTGATCGGTGCGCCGCCCGGCTATGTCGGTTTCGATCAGGGTGGTTTGCTCACCGAAGCCATCAGCAAACAGCCGCACAGCGTGCTGCTGCTGGATGAGATCGAGAAAGCGCACCCGGATATCTTCAACATCCTGCTGCAGGTGATGGACCACGGCACGCTCACTGACAACAACGGGCGCAAGGCAGACTTCCGCAACGTCGTCATCATCATGACCACCAACGCGGGCGCGGAAGCGTTGAACAAGACACAAATCGGCTTCACCAGGAATGACTCGGCCGGAGATGAGTTGGGTGACATCAAAAAGATGTTCACGCCAGAGTTCCGCAACCGGCTGGACGCCATCGTTTCATTCGCCTCGCTGTCGAAAGAGATCATCCTGCGCGTGGTGGACAAGTTCCTGATGCAACTGGAAGAGCAGTTGCACGAGAAGAAAGTGGAGGCCGATTTCACCGATGCGCTCAAGGATTACCTGGCCGAACACGGCTTCGACCCGCTGATGGGCGCCCGCCCGATGGCGCGCCTGATCCAGGACACCATACGCTCCGCACTAGCCGATGAACTACTGTTCGGCAAGCTGGCGAACGGCGGCAAGGTCACGGTCGATGTGAAAGACGGGAAGGTCGTGTTGGAGTTCGAAGAAGAAGTTGTCCCCGCCTGATTCCAGCAAGCGCAGGACGGGTTGAGCGAAGCGATACCCGTCATTGCCGCTTCGTTGGGCATTGCTTTGCTCCGCCCAGCCTACGACCGAATGCCATCCTCGCCTATCTATCGCGGGCGTTTCGCCCCCTCCCCCACCGGACCGCTGCACTTCGGTTCACTCGTCGCCGCCGTCGGCAGCTATCTCGATGCGAAACATCATCACGGCACCTGGCTGGTGCGCATGGAAGATATCGACACGCCGCGCTGCGTGCCGGGCGCGGCGGACGATATCCTGCGCACACTGGCGGCATTTGGCCTGCATGGCGATGCGCCCGTCATCTACCAGAGCCGGCGCGCGGCCGCATATGAGCAGGCGCTGCACACGCTGCAAGCGAATGGTGCGGCTTATCCGTGCGGCTGCACGCGCAAGGAAATTTCAGACTCGGCGTTGCTTGGCATTGAGGGGGCGGTCTATCCCGGTACTTGCCGTCATGGCATTCCGGCGGGGCGCGAAGGACGGGCGTGGCGGGTACGCACTGACCGCACGCTCCCTTGCAGGGGGAGTGTTGAGTTCAACGATGCGCTACAGGGCCGCATCACGCAGCATCTCGAAAGCGAAATCGGCGATTTCGTGGTGAAGCGGGCGGACGGCCTGTTCGCCTATCAGCTCGCGGTGGTGGTGGATGATGCCGATCAAGGCATTACACATGTGGTGCGCGGCGCCGATTTGCTTGCCTCCACCCCGCGCCAGATTTATCTGCAAGGTCTGCTTGACCTGCCCATGCTGCACTACATGCACTTGCCGGTCGCGGTGAATGAAGCGGGAGAAAAACTCAGCAAGCAGACGCTGGCCTCACCGGTGGCTGCAACCCAACCGGTCAAGACACTGCTGCGCGTTCTGGAATTCATGAAGCAGGAGCCGCCGCTTGAACTGGCGGGCGGCGATGTGCAGGCGATGCTGGATTGGGCGGTGAAGAACTGGCACCCCGAACGGCTCAACGGGATGCGGACAATTCCCGCTTAGCGCGCGTTCTTCCGACTGCGGCGATGCTTGAAATATTCGAGGAACGCCGGGACGAAGGAAGCGACGACGATGACGAGGATCATCAGGGTGAGATTGTCCTTGATGACCGGGATGTTGCCGAAAAAGTAACCGGCGAGGACCAGACTGCCGATCCAGCTCACGCCGCCGATGATGCTGAACATCACATACTTGCGATAGTCCATGGTGCCGATACCGGCGACGAACGGGGCGAAGGTGCGGATGATCGGCAGGAAGCGCGCGAAGATGACGGTCTTGCCGCCATGTTTGGCATAGAAGGCGTGGGTCTTTTCCAGGTGCTCGTGCCTGATGAAGTGCGGGCTGGCGTGTTCCAGCAGACGCAGACCGAGCAGGCGACCGATCCAGTAGTTGGTGTTGTCGCCCATGAACGCAGCGAGGATCAGCAGCGGCAGCGCCACTTCAAGTTCGAGTGAACCCATGCCGGACAGCGCACCGATCACGAACAGCAGCGAGTCGCCAGGCAGGAACGGTGCGATGACCAGTCCGGTCTCGGCAAAAATGATGAAGAACAGGATGGCATACACCCAGACCCCGTATTCCTGCACCAATGCCAGCAGGTGCGCATCAAGATGGAGGACGATGTCGAGCAGCCCGGCCAGCAGCTCCATCAGGGCAAAACCTCTTCCCCTTCGGTCTTTTCCGGCTTGATGAAATCTTCGCGCGACACGCCGAAGATCATCAGCAGCGGACTGGCGACCAGCACGGATGAGTAGATGCTGAACAGGATACCGATGGTCAGCGCGAGCGCGAAGAAGTGCAGCGTCTCGCCACCGAGGAAGAGCATCGCCAGCACCATCAGTTGGGTGGAGCCGTGGGTGATGATGGTGCGCGACATGGTGCGGGTGATGGCGTTGTCGATGATCACGGCGACTTCGGTCTTGCGCATCTTGCGGAAGTTTTCGCGGATCCGGTCGAACACCACCACCGATTCGTTCACCGAGTAGCCCAGCACGGCCAGCACCGCCGCCAGCACCGAGAGCGAAAACTCCCACTGGAAGAAGGCGAAGCAGCCGAGGATGATGACCACGTCGTGCAGGTTGGCGATAATCGCCGCCAGACCGAACTTCCATTCGAAGCGCAGCCACAGGTAGCCGACGATGCCGAGCGAAACCAGCAACAACGCCATCGCGCCGTTCTCCACCAGATCCTTGCCCACTTGCGGCCCGACGAATTCGACCCGGCGCAATTCCACATTCGCATCCTGCCGACGCAAGGTATCCAGCACATGCTCGCTCAGCTTGGCGCCCATGGCGTTCTGTTTCAGCGGCACCTGGATCAGTACATCCTGGCTGCTGCCGAAGTTCTGCACCAGCGCATCCTGCAGATTGATACCCGCCAGTTGCTGCCGCACTTTGTTGATATCTGCGGGGGCGCTGTAGTGCACCTCGATCACGGTGCCGCCGGTGAAATCGACGCCGAAGTTCAGTCCCTTGGTCGCGAGAAAAAACACGGCGAACAGGAAAGTCAGCAGCGAGATACTGGTGGTGACTTTCCCGTAGCTCATGAAGGGGATGTCTTTTTTGATGCGGAAAAATTCCATGTCTGCAGCCCTTTAACCGATAGCGACTTTATTCAGGCGCGCGCGGCGCCCGTAGATCAGGTTGACCATTGCGCGCGACACCATCACGCCGCTGAACATCGACGTCAGGATGCCGAGGCACAACACCACGGCAAAGCCCTTGATCGGGCCGGAGCCGAACATGAACAGCGCCACACCGGCGATTAGGGTGGTGATGTTGGAGTCGAGGATGGTGGCAAACGCGTTCTCGTAACCGGTGTGGATCGCCATCTGCGGCGGCAGGCCGTTGCGCAATTCCTCGCGGATGCGCTCGTTGATCAGCACGTTGGCGTCGATCGCCATGCCCAGCGTCAGCGCGATACCGGCCATGCCGGGCAGGGTCAGCGTCGCCTGCAGCATCGACAGCAAAGCAATCAGCAGCAGCAAGTTGGCACCCAGCGCCAGCACCGAGATGGTGCCGAACATCAGGTAGTAGGCGATCATGAACACGGCGACCATGATGAAACCGATCTTGGTGGAATTGAAACCGCGCTGGATGTTGTCGGCGCCAAGGCTGGGGCCGATGGTGCGCTCCTCGATGATCTCCATCGGCGCCGCCAGCGCGCCGGCGCGCAGCAGCAGGGCGATGTTCTGCGCCTCGGTGGTATTCATCTGGCCGCTGATCTGCACCCGTCCGCCGCCGATTTCTTCGCGGATCACCGGTGCGGTGACAACCTCGCCGCGCCCTTTTTCGAACAGGATGATGGCCATCCGCTTGCCCACGTTCTCGCGTGTCGCTTCCTTGAATTTGCGCGCGCCGACCGCATCCAGATTGATGTGCACAGCCGGTTCGTTGTTGCGGCTGTCAAAGCCGGGTTGCGCGTCGCTGATGCGCTCGCCGGTGAGGATCACGCTCTTCTTCACCAGCAACTGGGTGCCGTCGCGTTCGCGGAACACTTCCGCGCCAAACGGGGCGACGCCGTTGGCGCCGATCTGGTGTTCGTCATCCACCATGCGCACTTCCAGCGTGGCGGTGCGGCCAAGGATGTCCTTGGCACGCGCCGTATCCTGCACGCCGGGCAATTGCACCACCACGCGGTCGGCGCCCTGCTGCTGGATCACCGGCTCGGCCACGCCGAGCTCGTTAACACGGTTGCGCAGGGTGACTAGATTTTGTTGCAGCGCGGAATCCTGAATTCTCAACTGTTCCTGCAATTTCAGTTTGGCGACCAGCAGGAATTCCCTGCCCGCTTCCCGTTCCTGCAATTCCAGTCCGGCGAAGCGTTTTTTCAGCTCATCCCCGCCCTTGCCACGCGTTTCGGCATCGCGGAATTTGACCGTGATTGTTCCGCTGTCACGGCTCACCCCGGCGTAGGCGATCTTTGCCTCGCGCAGGGTGCTACGGATATCGCTGGCATTCGACTCCAGCGCCTTGTCCAATGCCGCTTTCATATCTACCTGCATCAGGAAGTGCACGCCGCCGCGCAAGTCGAGGCCGAGATACATCGGCAGCGCGTTCATCCCGGTCAACCAGGCAGGCGAACGCGACAACAGATTGAGCGCGACCACATAATCCTCGCCCAGCGCGGCCTGCAACACGTCCTTGGCCTTGAGCTGGCTGTCGGTGTCGGCAAAACGCGCCTTGACGCTGGTGGTGTCGAGCGCCAGCACTTCCGGCGCGAGTTGTGCATCCTGCAAGGCGCCGTCCACGCGTGCCAGCAATCCCGCATCCGCTTTCAGGTGGCTGCGCAATGGCAACACCTGCACCGCGGGTGATTCACCGTAAAGGTTGGGCAATGCATACACCAGCCCCGCCACAACGGCGATCAGGATGAGAAAATATTTCCACAGGGGATAACGATTCATGGCAGCACCTTGCTTGCGGGAGTGAAGCGAAAGATCAGAACGACTTGATCGTGCCCTTGGGCAATACAGTCTGCACGGCGCTCTTTTGCACCTGCACCACCACGTTGTCGGCGATCTCGACCGCGATGTTTTCATCGCCCACCTTGGTCACCTTGCCCAGCACGCCGCCGGCCGTGACAACTTCATCGCCTTTTTGCATGGCTTCCACCATCGCCTTGTGCTCCTTGGCGCGTTTCTGTTGCGGGCGCAGGATAAGAAAGTAGAACACGGCCAACAGGGCGATCAAGGGCAGGAAACCCATGATGCCGCCGTCCTGCGCTGCGGGAGCGCCTTCGGCGTAAGCGTTGCTGATAAACAATTCGGTGATCGAAGTCATTTGATTATTCTCCAAAAATAAACAGGGCAAAAAACGAAGGCGCGCATTCTAGCATGGAAGGCATGGCCGTTCAGTCAGCGGGCAGCGCGCCCGGCGTCGCGCGCGCCGCATGGAAAGCAGCCGCAAATTCGGCGTAACGCCCGGCCTCGATGGCGGCGCGGATGTCGCGCATGAGTTCCTGGTAGTAATGCAGATTATGGATAGTGTTGAGGCGCGCACCGAGGATCTCGCCGAGACGATGCAGGTGATGCAGATAGGCGCGGCTAAAATTGCGGCAGGTATAACACGTGCATTGCGGGTCGAGCGGGCGCGTGTCCAGGCGATGGATCGCATTCTTGATGCGCACATCGCCGTAGCGGGTGAACAGGTGGCCGTTGCGCGCATTGCGCGTCGGCATCACGCAGTCGAACATGTCGATGCCCTGCCCCACCGCTTCCACCAGATCTTCCGGCGTACCCACGCCCATCAGGTAGCGCGGCCTGTCCTGCGGCAGTTGCGGCGCGGTGTGGGCCAGGATGCGCCGCATGTCTTCTTTCGGTTCGCCCACCGATAGGCCGCCGATGGCGAAACCGTCGAAGCCGATATCCTGCAGTCCCGCCAGCGACTCGTCGCGCAGAGGCTCGTGCATGCCACCCTGCACGATGCCAAACAGCGCGTTGGGGTTGCCTTCGTGCGCGCGCTTGCTGCGCGCCGCCCAATCCAGACTCATGCGCATGGACGCACCGGCGATCTGCTCATCCGCCGGATACGGTGTGCATTCGTCGAAGATCATCACGATGTCTGAATTGAGCACCTTCTGGATGCGCATGGATTCTTCCGGCGACAGGAAACATTTGTCGCCGTTTACCGGCGAGCGAAATTCCACGCCGCCGCCGGTGATCTTGCGCAACTCTCCCAGGCTGAACACCTGAAAGCCGCCGGAATCGGTGAGGATGGGCCCGTCCCAGCCCATGAAACGGTGCAGCCCACCGTGCGCCGCGATCACCTCTAGTCCGGGACGCAGCCATAGGTGAAAAGTGTTGCCGAGCACGATGTGCGCGTCGATGTCGTGCAACTCCTGCGGCGACATCGCCTTGACCGTGCCGTAAGTGCCGACCGGCATGAACGCCGGCGTCTCGACTTTGCCGTGCGTCAGTTCAAGCGTGCCGCGCCGCGCCGCACCGGAGGTGTTGTGTAAAGTAAATTTCATACCAAAAACCTTTTGTTGTCCGCAGATTACACAGATTGACGCCGATTAAATTCAAACCCGCGAAGATATGAATGCCCAAGGGCCGTTACACCAGGTTTGGTCGCCCGCCTTTGAATCTGTTTAATCTGTTTAATCTGTTTAATCTG
>Ga0210056_1004180_pt1 | contig 11381 bp, 10 predicted proteins | sample CryGeyCG2014_080_2_FD_183965 | JGI IMG/M metagenome (GOLD analysis project Ga0210056, IMG submission 183965) | Groundwater microbial communities from aquifer - Crystal Geyser CG07_land_8/20/14_0.80 (SPAdes) (version 2) | ecosystem: Environmental > Aquatic > Deep subsurface > Groundwater | place...
CTATTGTGTGCTGCTTGAATATGTGATCGGCCTGATCTATTCTTGTCGAATATGCCGCTATTTGCATAGGCGAAGCGTGTTGTAATACCAAATAAAGTTGACTCCTCTGAAAGAGATCGTAATAGTACCGGATACCCGCTGAGGATAAGATACCGAGTCAGGGAATCAACTTCACTGTTTTTCAAAAGTAAATCGTTAAGTCTCATCTTGTCGCGATACTTGGGCATAGTGGATTGCCTCTTCAGTATTAAATCACTGCCGACCTTACCGGATTAGATCGTCCATATAATCTTCATCCCTCGTGCTCATTTATCGCAACATTCTCCGGTAGAAATGAAACCAGCTTTATCCCATCCATCTCAACCGGCATCCTCCGGTTTGCGCCGAGAGTCAGAAAATCAAATCCCGATTCAGTGTTTGTGCTCCAAACCATCACTGCATTTCCTTCTGCAATTCCTTTTTCCACGGTATCCCAGAGCATTTCGCGCACACGACGCGAAACCTTGCCCACATAGACGCCGGCTCGTATTTCCAGAAGCCAAATGGCCAGCCGTCCCCGCAGCCGGGGCGGAACATTCTCAACCACGATGGCCAGCATCGCCAAGCTCCTCCTTGTTGGGTATGGCCGGCTCTACCGCCTCTTCAGGCGGTTTCGGCACTTCCAACCCACCAGCCGACAGTACTTCCTCGATTGTCGGTATGATCCGGTGCAAAAGCCGACTCTGCCGGAATATATCCCGACAGCCAAGCCTGACTTCCCGTTCGGGATCGCAATTCTTTTTTGCTGCGATACGAAAAGCAACCGGCACAACAGTGTCAAACTTGAAGATATCCGCGATATCATAAACGAAAGATTGGGGCTTGCCGGTATGGATGAAGCCGACAGCCGGGGCATAGCCGGCCGCCAAAATCGCCGCTTCACAAATGCCGTATAGACACGCAGTGGCAGAAGAGAGACAGCGATTAGGAACATCACCACTGCCCCATTCGGTATGGTCATAGTTCCGGGTTTTCCACTCCACACGGTACTGACGGGCAAGAAGTTCGTACATCTTCCGCACCCGTACTCCTTCGATACCGCGAAGCTGCTGCACACTCCGGCGTTCCGGCGGCTCTTCCTTGAACCGGAGCGCATACATTTTACGGACCACCTTGAGCCGTGCCGTATCGTCCAGGGCCAGTTTCGCCTGGTAAAGAAGGCGGTCTGCCCGCGCCCCGCCTGGCTGACCGGAGGCATAAAGCCGCACTCCCGCCTCGCCGATCCAAACGAGCAGGCATCCGACGCGAGAAGCCAAAGTCACCGCCGCATGGGAAACACGCGTCCCCGGCTCCAGCATAAGACAGGCTACGTCGCCGACAGGAACGTGCGTACGGACACCGGTTTTGTCCACCACTACGAACGCCCCGTCCAGCACATCCAAATTCCCTTTCTCTATGTAGACCACAGAGATGCGATCCTTAATGGGAATCGGTTTAAGGGGCGGAAGGATGGGTTCACTCATGGATATGCCTCATATTAGATTGCCGTTTATTACCTAATTTATTACCTATATTTACCGTTATTACCTAATTCCCGGTTTTATGCCATTTTGCATTTCTGCCACGGCCAAGACATTCAACAACCTCTTGAATCTGAAGGTCTTTGAGCACCCTGCGTATCATATCAATACCGATACCGGGACATTTCCCCTGGACATCGGCAACACTGAAATTGCCGGGGAAACTTCTAACTGCATCATGAACCATTGCTGTCTTCTCGCCCCTTGGTTGTGGCAGACTGCCCAATCTTTCTTCAAATTCTTTGTAAGCGCTCTTGAGAATGAAACAGACAAAGTTGATATAATGCCACGGGTCGTGTCTGCCTTCGTGCCAGTTTTCTGAACTCAGCCTTAATGTTTCGTAGTATCTTTCGTTGTTCTGCTCAATAAGACGTTCGAGGCTGATATATCTTCCGACCTCGATGTCAAGATGATAGCACTGCAGAAGCATCAGCAGTCTTGAGACTCTGCCGTTTCCGTCTCGGAACGGGTGTATGCACAGAAAGTCCAGGTTGAATGCCGCCAGCGTTATGAGCGGAGGAATCTTTGCTTCACGGATGCATTCTTGCCATGAAGCGATCAGTTGTTTCATGTAGGAAGAAGTCTTGCCGGCCGGAACGGTTCGAAACCTTATGCTGGATGTCCCATCCTGGCGTTTTTCGATGATGTCGCTGTCTTTTTCCTTGTATTTGCCGGCATCCCATATTTCGCCGCGGGTCAGACGGTGCAGCTTCTGACAGGTATCTTCCGTAATGGTCAATTTCCCTCCCATATCATGTATGAGATTGAGGGCTTCACGATAGCCCCGAACCTCTTCCTCTGACCGGTCGTGAAGAAGCGACTTGCCGAAGATGATGGTGCCGATGCGCTTTTTCTCAACCTCAACGCCTTCGATGCGGTTGGATGAAACCGCACTCTCAATGAGGGCATGCTCTTTAAGTGATTTCAGCCGTTGCGGCGACTGTCTGGTATAAAGCCCCTGCCTGCCTTTAGCCTCACTTATGTCTGCCAGATACCATGATGTCGTTACGAGGATCGTATCGAGACCCGACAAGAACTGTTTTAAAGTCATCATACCAACAAGATCACTCCTTTAATTTTCCAGTTGTCCGGAAAGTCCGGATAACTGCTGCTGATGCACATTTTCACTTTATCTTCATCCTGCCGTATGATTCAGCTATTAAGAAATCCTTAATAGTTGAATCAGCACCCATTCCCATTTGTTAAAATATTTCAGTGATATGCATGCTGATATTGTTTGCTTCTATGCTTTCAGCCGTTTCCTGCTCTCCGGCTCATTCAGGTAATTTTCCGGCGAGACGACCCGCTTGCCGGTTTTCTTTTCCAGGTCTTTTCGCGCCGTTCCGGCGACCTTTCCACCCTTGCGCGCGGCTATCTTGCTCTCCTGAAAGCCCTGAGCATCATCAACTCTTGTTATTTCGGTAGTTGCCGCTTCGCCAAGCATCGAGAAGATCAGTTCCAGGTCGGTCATGTGATCCCGCAGGTTTTCCCGTTTCAAACCCTTAAACTGCTGATGCTCGCCGGGCGTAACCCCGAACGCTGCCTTGGCGATCTCTGCCGTGAGGATTGCATACTCCTGCTCCTGCTTCACGTCCCTGTTTTTCCACTCGTCCGTAAGTTCTTCCCGGATGGCGATGCCGCGCATCCGCTTCTCAATCCAGGCATCGGAATAGCCCTTTGCTTTGTAGATTGCCCGCGTTCTCTTCGTGGCTAACTCCGGGTCTTCTATTTCCTGCACCCGCTCGTAGCCGACCTTTGCCAGCCAGCGCTTGAAAGGTTCGGCCTTGGAGGAGGGGATGGACTGGATGATGCGGAAGATGCCTTCCGCGTTGGCGCAGTCGGTAAGCCGCATCTTCCCGTCAGGCGCAGTCAACTTCAACCCGTGACAAATTGTCACGACTTCACTTCCTTCTTCTTTGAGTCTTTGTTTCAATTTTCTCCAGTATGCTCCCGCATCGGCGCTTCCCGTCAGAACAGCACATACATCGGCAATCGAAAACCACCATTCATTCTTATGAATAGTTTTACGTATTTCCTTTCCCCGAAATACGGCTATATTAGTTTCCACCCGATCCTCCTTTGCATTTCAGTACCTCATACCCGCCTTACCAGCATAAGCCCGCAGCCAAAAGTCTTTATAAGTCTGATGCTGGAGATCCCTCATGCTACCGGTGCCACCGACAAGAGCCCGAGACCCATGACCTTGCCGTGTCCGATGCCGGTTTGCAGTGCCTTCCTGAATAACTCCGTTTCAGTAACTGTAAGCGTACCATCATACAGCACCGAAAAAATCCGGATTGAATTATCAGTATGTTGTTTATCGCGAAGCATTTGCTCTTGGGTAGTCCGCACATCAATGCGTCCCTCCGATGGCTCGGCAAAATCAAAAGTTAACAATTCCGGTAGAGAAAAACCATGCTGACTGCCTTTTTGTGCAAGCCATTTTTTCTGATCTTCCTTTTTCAAAAGACCAAGACGTTTACCATTGCGCGTAATGCATGGATTTGCGCGAAGTCTAAAACGGAAACGCTTTCCTGCCTTCAGCGATTTGAGCTTGAGTCGCTCGGTAAGATCGATGGCAGAATTGGAATTTGCCAGCCACCCCTTGATGTTAATACGCTCCCAGTCTGGTAAAATCCTACTCTGCACAAGAATGCGGGGGTACCCCATACTGTCGGTCTCCGGCTCAAGCCTCCACAAGAAAACACCTTTGGGACATTTCTTATCCGGCGGACTGAATGCCCTGCATAAGGTTGAATGAAGCTGGTAAGGATTTGATAGGTCTCTACGAGCTTCTTTAGTACGTAAATCAAGATGAATTCTACTCAAGTACATGATCCACCTCCTGAGGGCATGGTATCCACTCCGAGCGCACAAAACGTGCGCCAAAGCGCCGCTCAGCAAACGATGACAGCGGTTGGTCCATCTTAAGCACACCTGAGCCATCTTCGGAATCCAGAGATACAAGAAGTTGTTCCGGCGGCTTTTCTTCCCACCTGCGCAGAGTCCCTATCCAAGGGTATGATTTAAGAGTATCGAGTAAGGGTGCTTCCTGTATACCTTCCTTGATCCAGATCGGCTCTGCCGGAAGATACGATTTTCGACCTAAGGCGAGGGGCCAAGTCGGGTCTTTCAGTTTATTGTGTGCCTTATTCAGAAGTTCACGATCATCGCCTTCAAGCGCCACGAGAAAAGCCGCGTCGGCAAGGTAGAAGCGGTGAGAAACAACACCATCCTTGGACGGGGTTCCATCCGCCTTGATGACGGTGTCGGTTGTGGCGCATCCCGCCGTTTGGTAGTCCCGCTTTGGCACCCCCGACCGGTCGTGCCGAACGCCCATGGATAAGTGGGTAAGCGGTTCAAGATCTGTCCACTTCTCGCGGTCGATCCCCAAGGCGGCGGCCAAGAGCCCGACGACTCCTGACTTGCTCGGCTCCTTACCGGTATCGCGTTGGTCAAAGCGACTGGTGGTTCCCCATGATTGCATGGGTCCAACCAGGCGAAGCAACAAGGTAGGCATTTTATTCCTCCTCCTTTTTAGAGACTTCGTCCAATGCCCATTTGATAAGCGCTGGGATGCTTTCCAGTTTTTCCCCTAACCCTTCAGCCTTGTACTCCTTGCCAAATACATCTTCAGCCACGGCGTAGCGAGAATTAGCCTTGGTTCCGTAGAGCTTGTCCAGTGCAACCGCCTTTGCAGACAGTCGATCAGCCGACTCCTTTGTCAGTGACTTACCCTTAGCATAGACGGCTGTCTCAAAAGCATTAGCCAGGTTGCGGGGTGCGGTGTTGCGGCGCACTGAGACCGTAATGAACTCCGGCGGATTGTGGGCAGCAAAGGTGTTCTGCTTGCCGGTGGGCTCGGCCACCATGAAGCCTTCCAGAAAGGCCCGCAAACCCTTTTCCGCCAGTTCCGTATCGTCCTGGAGATTTTTCACGAACATCCCCCAGTCCACCACGGCGTAACGGTAGAAACAGGCCGAATTGAACTCTATCGTGCCCATCATGTCGGCGCCGGCGGTATCCTCGGGCTTGCGGTCGTCAACAGCGGTGTAGAAGTCGAATTCCCGCTCGACGGAATGGGTCGAAATAGCGTGGGCCACCTGGCAGGCGGCGTTCTGGTTCTTCTCGGGCATATCGGCCAGCATGCGCCCGAAGAGTGCCACATCCAGCGCCTTGCCGCCATTGAAAACTTTATCAAGGGCTTTCTTCAATTCGGGATCAGCACTTTGGGCAGCCTGTTTCTTGGCCTTGCCTGGCCTTTTCCCTTCGACAGGAGCCGTCTCGGATGCGGTGATGGAATCCCACTTCTCGTGGATGATGTTGGCTATGCTGGAGATTTCGCGTTGTCCCAGAAACAGGAGATATTCGCTCTTCCCGTCCTCTTTCACCGCGAGTTCCATCGCCGCCAATGCCAAACACGCCTTTTTGTTCGCTTCTTCCTTTACTCGCCCCTTATTGACCAAATGCTCAATGAGGGCATCCAAGAGGCGCTTAGTGCGGAAAGCGACATCATTCGATGTCAGGGCTTTTTGTTCCACCAATTCTTTGAAATATTGCCGTACTGCTCTCTTAAGGCACTGGCTGGACACGCGGGCGCGGCGGGTGCCACCAAAAAGGGCATCTTTGGGAGCACCGGTGTCATCTCTATTCAGATTTGACGGGGCAAAGTTCTGCAGGGCGTGGATCTCGATCATGGTCTTCATTTGCTTTCCTCCTTTTGGGTAGTGGGTTCTATTTCCATTTCGTGATTCATATTCCGGTAGAAGTCGCGGGCCCAGGCGTTTTGGGTGCGCTTCTGGTCGTCTCTCCAGTTCAGAAGCCCCTTCAATAGGGCGTCGAAGTCGATTACTTGCTCCTTGAGAAGGGCAATCATCTGACGCAGACGATGTGGCAACTGGTCGGAATCGGCATCGAGCAGCGTGATGAAGCGGCGCTCGGTGTTCGTGGAGCCGCTTGCCGCTTGATGAACCGCACACGCCTTCCCGAGAGACATCGGTTGCCCCCTTTGGTCTTCCCGCCAGTGCGTAGCCCATAGGCCGGCCACCAAGTAGAACATCTCCCTCCGCCAGGAATTGTCTTCATCCTTCACGAAGGGTTCGACGTAGGGATAGGCTGGTACGAATGTTCCCGGGTCGAAGGTGAGGCTGCGCCGCAAGACTGCCCTTACTTTGGTGTCTTTTTCGTTAAGGTTTTCCAGCCACTCGATGAATCCGCTCATACGTCCTCCTTCCTCGGTTCGAGTTTTAGAATCTCATCGTTCAATTCCTTCAGTTTACGCAGCACCGGCCCCTCGGCTTTCACGAGGGCACGGATGGACCAGACATCACCCGTGGATACCGATGCGCTATGCTGCTTCCATGCGGCCCGCAAAGTGTCCTGAACCGACTTCAGCCACTGGTAACGAATATCCTCGAAATCCCGGTCAAGAGTATATTCGCGAAGGATCTCGTGAAAGTGGGATTCAAGGGTGGACCAGTACCAAGGGACCGCGTTTACCGATTGAGCAAAGCATTTAATATCGGCAAGCAGAACATCCCGCTCTCCTCGAGAAAGAAGTGTCTTTGCAAAGACCCCGATACTACTGGAGAGACATGCCTTAATTCCGTCTTCCCCATTCCACAAAGCTTTTCCAGCTTTTTCAGCTTCGATCAAGATGTCTCGAATGTCATGACGAATGTAGCGATTCCCCGCAATTGCTTCAGGAAGGGCAAAGTGTTCATTTCTCCAGAAAGCAATGTTGGGTCGAGGCGGAAAATACCTCTGCCCAAGAATCATCACCCCCTTGGGTAATCTCTTGCGATCCGTTTTGGTTAGAGCTATGGCATGTTCAATAACCTTCGGAGCAAGATGAGCATCATCCGGGAGGAGAGAATCAAAATCTCTCCAAAATCCTTTTTCCCCAAGGTGAATGGTTACTCTCTTTTTCACCTTTTCTTTTGTCCCTGCGTCCATAATTTCCACTATGGTATACCCGAGCATCGGATCAAGTTCCGTTGACTCCGCGTACCCGATGCCAGATGCAAAACCCAATTCGGAGATACCTCCAGAAGGGGATTCCTTAAAAATAATTGAGCGGGTTCGCCATGTAAAAAGATCGACTATTCCAGAAGAACATCTCTCTATGGCTCGATCTTTTTCTTTTCCGGTTTTTTTATCTGACACTTTACACGGAGTTTTCAGATACTCCAGAGATTCTGGCTCCTTTTCCCACGATGGAATATCGTCTTGCATTACCATCCGATTCTGCGGGACGAGGCAGAAGAGAAGGGTATCCAGCAGATTCGTTCCAATAGGAATTGCCATCACAGAACCAGCAGAAGGAGCTGTCCCTGTATGCGAGATTTCACTTTTCCCCGCGGAAACGGCAAAGGTCTGGGTAGCAAGCAACCATCGAGCGGCAGCGGATGGGTTTATGCTACCATACTTTGTAACATCGACGTGATCGAAGAGAACCTTAGCATTATCCGCATTGTGCTCTGACGCGAGAGCCGTCCATGCTCTCCAGGACTTTGGTTTAAATGTTGGTATCTGCCCAAATGGGTATTTCTCATCAAACAGCCAGAACCGATCCCGCCACTTTTCCAGGTAGGCCGAGATTTTTTCTCCCGGCAGACCTTCCTTAAACAGGGACTTGGCCTGTTCGATGTCGGTCGGTCCTTTCAAGGCGCGGTACAGGACTGCAAGCAGAAAACGGTGCAGGGTCGCTACCACCAACGGGGACGAATCCTCGATGGCCGCGATCCCTCCGGATCGCAACAGGGTGTCGCGGATGCCCAGTTCGTCGCGGCTTCCATCAGGAAATCGCACCGGGATCCATTTTTCGTCAATCAGGTTGAATCGGCTCATTCGGCCTCCTTTGTCTCGTACACCAGTCCCAGATCATCATCCAACCGCACGGTCGCATCTTCCGTCCAGCGCCCGTCCGTGCTCAGGATCAGCGGAAAACAGTTGCGCAAGAGCGATGATTTCTTCCAGCCTTCCGGCACTCCCAACTTTTTGAGCTTATTGACCACTCCTTTACGCGTAAGACTGACAGCCCGTAGGAACCACGCTTTGGACTGTACGAAGTCCGGTGTTGCTTCGGAACCGAAACCGTCTTCCGGCCACAACGGGATAGCGACGACCGAGTCTTCGCCAAGCCGGGTTTGGGCCATAAGGGTTCGATGTACGCCGGGATCGTCTTCGTCGTAGAGAACAAATCTCGCTGGATCATTCCATGATGCGTCGTCGGGCAAGCCCATGATCGCTTGATTCGCCTGCCCATGTTTGGCGATGTCTTTTCCGTCCCTGTTCACCAAGGTTTTATATAGTCGCTCCCGCTGGGATTCAGGCACATCCACCTTCTCTTCGTATACATTTTGCACCAAGGCGTCAATCTCGTCCGGTAGTGTCAGATACTGTCTCTTGTGCAACAAACTCCAGGTGCGCAACAGAATATCCTCGTGGTACACAGATCCCCACCAGAGAGGCTTGCCGAATGAGGGCGGCTCGTCTTCCTCAAGGCCAGCCACCAAGAGTACCGGTTCGGAAACAGGCCGTATCTCCCGAGCGTGCCGCCACAGGCGCCCCGCTCGCTGGAGTACGAGGTCAATGGGAGCAAGGTCGGTTGCGATGCAGTCGAAGTCGAGGTCCAGACTCTGCTCCGCCACTTGGGTGGCAATAAGGATTTTTCTGCCACCTCGATTTCCGCCCTCACCGAAAGCTTCTAATGCTTGGTCTTCACGTTTCTGGCGCCGGTCTGCTGGAAAGCGCGCGTGGAAGAGAAAAACTTCCGTTCCATTGGGCAAACGCTTGCCGACACGCTGGCCTTCGCGCTCCAAAGGTTCACCATCTGGGAATGTGCGGTAGAGGTCTTGGGCTCGTTGCACCGTATTGACCAGCGCCAGTCCCATGCCGCCGTTGGCAAGATGCTCCTCCAGAGCAGAACGCATGCCGGGCAGCTCCGGCAGGATCGCTTGCAACCGCAACGGCAGGCGGCGCGTGGGGTCGGCCTCGAAATGTTTTTGGTGCACCTCTTCGCCGGGACAGAAGACAGAAAGACGCGGGTATTTCACCTCTGGTTCCGGCAAGTCGGCATCCACTACTTCTGCCAACTTGCGTCGAATAGACGGTGACAGGGTCGCTGAGAGAAGCACCACCGACGAACCCAGTGATAGGAGCCAGCGTAGCAGGTGAACCAGGAGCGTGCCCGTGTAAGCGTCGTAGGCATGAATCTCATCGAAGACCACTACCCGATTCGCAAGGCCCCACAGGCGCACGAAGTTGTGCCGTACAGGCAGAATAGGCAACAGGGCTTGGTCCACGGTGCCAACACCGTATTCTGAGAGGAGCGCCCGCTTTTTGTTCGTAAACCATTCCCCCGCGCGGACATCGCTGCCCGTTTCGGCGTCGTAAACGCCAGATAATTTCAGATTCTGGAAGGTATCGTTGAGCAGTGTCCCGCCATGCAGAAGTTGCAAGTCGAGTTTTCGATCCGTTCCTTGGTCGCGCAAAAATTTAAGAGTTCGCTTAAACATGGCATTGCCGGTTGCCTTGGTCGGCAGGGCCACATACAAGCCGCGGTGTCCGAAACGTCGTTGCAGTTCCAGATGCGCGAAGAAGGCCGCCTCGGTCTTACCCTCCCCCATGGGAGCTTCCACCAGCAGGATGGCGGGTTCCTTCATAGCGCTCAGTGCGTCGGCGACATTCTGCTGCAAAGGGCGGGGGGCGAACCCAAAAACGTGCTCGAAGGATTTTGGCTCCGGGGAAAGTGGGATTCGTGGTTCCCATCCAATGGCGTCCAGGGCCTGCTCGGCTTTGGCTCTACGCACTTGGAACCATCCCTGAATATCGTTGCAGTCCTTGTGGTTCCCGAAGCGGAACCAATCTTCGTTGGAGCCAATCCAGTCGGCAAAGCTCGTGAGTCCTGATAACAGCATGAAGTCAGGGCCGGAAAGTTTTTGTTTCACAGGAATTTTGTCGGGCTTGAAAACCTCCAGCAATGACTCCAACAGGTCGCGGCGCGCTTCAGTCCAATTCTCTTTCCCCATGGCACGCCTATCGCCCATGAGGTGCTCGAGGGTATTCGGAGAAGCGCGGCTCCCGTGATGGCACCCCACTGCATCGGCCATCAACTCCGCCAATTCACTTGGCCAACCCTTTTCCTGCAACATTTCTGTCAGGGCAATCTGACTTACGAAGGCATGGTTGATCTCGGTATTTGGACTCCGTCCAGAATCCATCCCGGTCAAATTCTCCCACTTGCACTGAAATCCCGGGCAGGCTTTTCCCAGATCATGACAGGCGATGACGAGCAAAAGCCACGCGCGGGCATCCTCCCACTCCATTCCCAGAATTGCCGCCATCCTTTTGCGCGTCGATTCCGGTTCACGCGCCAAGATGGCATCCGCACTGGCAGCTACGTCCAGCAGGTGGAGAATGAGGGGATGCCACCCTGCGTCCCCGCTCTGGGCCGTTTTCGCCCAGAGTCTTGTCAATACGTTATCCATTTTTTTTCATTTCCCCTCCATCGCCAGCCAGATGGCAGCGACCATGCGGGCATCGTCGAGAGCGCGGTGAGTTTGTTTCCCGCGTCGGGGGACACGATCCGGATTTCCTACGGAAATCCAGTCATGTCCCCCTTGCAATCCTATATCATGTTCCTGCCGCATCAAGCCTCCCTCCCCGTTTATACCGTTCGTTCCTATAATATGCCGATAGACGGTCTCCAGTTTGTGATTCCTCAGGTGTGGGAAGCGGTTCCGGCTCATTTCGAGGGTGCAGATGTGCCGCTGGGAAAATCTTATCCCCAGCAGTTCGTATTCGCGGCGGAGGAAAGCA
>Ga0210056_1004183_pt1 | contig 11379 bp, 2 predicted proteins | sample CryGeyCG2014_080_2_FD_183965 | JGI IMG/M metagenome (GOLD analysis project Ga0210056, IMG submission 183965) | Groundwater microbial communities from aquifer - Crystal Geyser CG07_land_8/20/14_0.80 (SPAdes) (version 2) | ecosystem: Environmental > Aquatic > Deep subsurface > Groundwater | place...
AGTTCAATAACAAGTCCAAGTAGAAATAATTTTACTATTAATTTAACTAATAGCCTATATCAATTAGCACGTTCGAATGGGCCTGGTATACCACCTATATACTACAAGATTTCAGTAATCACTAGCATCTCCTTTGAGGGGCGGACTTATTATTATACTTATGAACAAAAAGACCAAAATGTATTATATGCTTGGCCATATCTTTCTGAAGCATGGGTTCAAGAAACTAATAAAACTCAAAAATATTATCATTCTATATATAATTATGTGCAAAGCATTAATTATGATCTGGACCATATGTACAAATTAAGTTACGCTGACGAGCCTCGCCGTGGTCCCAACAACTCAAAACTATATTATGAATATGATGAGTTCGGCAGAGTCATCAATATTAAAAATGCCCAGCAAGTATTGCTTGCTAACTTTGAATATCAGCTATTTAATTCCTTACCACAAACATCTATTACGGAATACCTTAGTCCTTCTCAACCTTTCACGGTTAAAGATAGGTATGATGAAAAAGGATATAATGTTGCCATTGACCAGGGAGGATATACAACTTTTGGATCATGGGATGATACCTGTAATCTTTTATGGAATGTGGACTTGAATAATATATACACAAATTATAATTATGATGAAACTGGGAATATAAAATACGAAAGAAGTGTTGAATATTGGAAAAGTAGTGGACCCACTAAAGAAACAACAAGAGAATTTAGGGGTCCTTTTAACGGTATTACAGGGTTGACGAATCCCAGAGGTAAAACAACAACCTTTCAATACGATGATTATGGCAACATGCGATTCATTTATGAACCAATGGGAAAGACAGAAGAGATAAGATATGATTATACATCTGGGCGAGTTGGCGACCTGATAGAGACGATTGATTCTAATTTAAATCATACTACATATAACTATGACCTACAAGGTAACCTTGGTAGAATTACATTTGTAAATCCACAAGGCGATAATATAACTACTGAATATATAAATGATTCAATTGGTAGACGAATACAAAAGGAAGATCCACTCGAAAGGATAACAACACAGCGTTGGAATATAATAGATAAAGTTGAAAATATTACTTTCTATGAGGATATCAAAACAACCCAGATAAACCGCGTATATGATACAAGAGGGCGTCTAACACAAGAAATCGATTCATCAGGACACACCACCGATTATCTTTATGATGATAACTCAGATAGAATGATAGAAATGAGAAAATATAAGGAATATAACATTGACGGTTCACCAATATTAAGCAGTGCGATAAGAACAACTTATGGTTATGACCTAAAAGGAAATCCAATAAAGGTTGAGAAATATGCCTCCAATAACCAGTGCTTACAAACAGTTCAATACGAATATGATTGGCTCAATAGAATTGTGTCAAAAATTGAACCTGACCAACAACAAGGTATAACCAAGACAACAAGATATACTTATTCTTGGGCTCACAATTTAGCTAAAGAAATAATTAGTAAGAATGGAGATGGCATACTAAATCACTTTGACTGTTTTGGTAGAGTAACTACTTGCCAGAATACAAAAGGAGACGGTTCTGAGATAGAGGAATTTAGATACGATGCAAATAGTAATATAATATATACCGCAGGTCCTTATGGAGCAATATCTTATTCTTATAACGATCTTGATAGGTTAATAAATGTGACATATCAATACAAAAACTGCCCTCAGGTGATTATTGGGTATGGTTATGATAAAGTTGGAAATCGTACAGATATGACTCGTTTTGTGGGTGGCTTGGGCGAACATCGTCTTGAGATGGACTACACCTATGACTTTACTAATCGTTTGGTAAGTGCCACACACTCATTATTCGGCACTGTTGATTATACATATGATAAAGCAAGTAACTGTAAAACAATGACTTACCCAAATAAAGTTGCAAAGATTACATATGATTACGATGTAAAAAATAGAATCTCAAACCAAACATATAAAAACAAACATGGCGTTGTTCTCTCTTCAGTTGATTATACGTATTATAACAACGGCGACCGCAAGACAATGATCAATGAGTTCGGCATCACAAATTATAAATACGATGGTCTTGACCAGATAACGAAGGTCCAGACTCCCAGATGGGGAACGCAGGAATATATCTACGACGACCTTGGGAATAGGTCGCAACTTAAAATCACCGAGCAGGGTATTGAAAGAGATGTTTTTTACACCTATGATCCAGCAAATGAACTAAGGACAATTGATGACAGCGGAACTATTACATTAGATTATGACAAAAGAGGTAATTGCACAAGAAAAGGAAATATAGCTTATGAATGGGATTGTCTTGACCAGCTAGTAAAGGTTACAAATGGCAGCAAGGTGTCCGAATTCACTTACGACCACCAGAGAAGAAGGATAAAGAAGATAGATTCAAATGGAACAAGATATTACTTCTACGACGGATTAGATCTTGTTTTAGAATTAGACGTAATAGGAAATATTATATCTGAACAATTCAATATTAACAATGAGTTGATTTCTAAGAAATTTCATCTTTCAATTTCTAACTTTCAACAGATTATTTATCATTTGAATGACCACTTAGGTTCTGCTGTATTTATTCTTGATTCTGCAGGTAATCTTCTCGCTAACCATTACTACGGTCCATTCGGCAAAGCGTGGAATGTTAAAGGTGATATCGGTAATAGTATACGATTTACAGGGAAGGAATATGAAGAGGATATCGGGCTATATTATTTTGCAACGAGATGGTATAATCCAGATATCGGAAGATTTATTTCCCCAGATCCACTTGAACCACTTGGGTATAACTACTGTAAAAATAATCCTATAAATTATATAGATATTTTAGCAAAAATATGATTTAACCCCCCGCGGCTTGCCGCGGGGTAATTCAAGTTTTCAATCAAAATATGGAGGAAAAGTATATCCTGGTTTAAAAGAATTTTATGAAATGTATAAAACTCTTCTTCCTCCAGAGTTATTGGGAGATCCTCATAATCCTTATGCGGGACCACCCTTTTCTCAGAATCAATCTAATATTGCACCACAAGTTCTTCCGGTAACAGGGGATGGGAGTGATTATCAAGGCTATGATCTAGAAATAGAAAATGTAAAAAAAGAACAACAGAAAGAGAAAGAACAGGTAGCAAAAGAGCAAGCAAAAGAAGAAATGAAAGAAAAAAAGAAAGTTAAAAAAGAAGATGGAGAATTACCACCTCCCCCCTCGACTAATCCAACTAGTGGTACACCTCCTCCAGGTGGTTTTGGAACCGGATATTATGGAGGAGGCTCTGGAGGTTATGGAGGACGAAATTATGGATATTATGGAGGAAGTGGTACATATTAAAAGGAATTAACTTGACGTGCAGGATCCATCTATTAGAATTTCTTTTGTCAAATTGATCTTGAGTTGTCTATATAATTAATTCTGAAGCAGGTGCATTTACCTTTTTATTTGTAAGAAGGAAGAATAGATTTTCTCTAAAAATTGTTTTATGATAAAATAATAAAATTTTATAAACAAGGTGTTCAAAATGAAATTTAAATTAATATTTTTTTTTATTTTATTAATTTTTTTTAATTATCAATTGGTTTTTTGTAATGGCAACGAATCATTAGAATTTTTTAATGAAGGTATCCAAGAGGAAATACCAGAATTGAAAATAGAAGCCTATAATAGAGCTATCGAAATAAATCCTTATTTTACCCGTGCCTATTTTAATCGCGGGATAATCTATTATAATTTAAATAATTACGAAAAGGCTATAGATGATTTAACAAAGGTATTAAAATTTGAGTCTGAAAATATAAGGGCTTATTATTTTCGAGGTCTTGCCTATAATTATTTAGGTAAATATAAAAATGCAATAGATGATTTAAATAAAGCAATAGAATTAAATCCAGTTTTTTTAGAAGCATATGATAAAAGAGGACTTATATATTACTACAGAATTAAAGATTTACAAAAAGCAATAAACGATTTTACAATGATTATAAATCTTGATCCTGAACTTGCTCTTGCTTACTATAATCGCGGAATTATATATCTTGATTTAAATTGTCTTGATAAAGCATTTGAAGATGTAACAAAATATATAGAAATAAAAGAAACTGATTCGAAAGGTTTTTTTATTCGCTCTCTTATGTTTATAAAAAGAGGTGATTTTGAAAAAGCAGTAGAAGATATTAACAAAGCAATTAAGTTAGGGCCAATAAATTACCAATATTATGTTTTAAAAGGAGATATTAATTACTTTGTAAAAGGTGATTATAAAGCGGCTATTGATGATTATAAACAAGCAATTAATTTAGTACTTAAAGCTCAATTAGAAGATATTTTTGAACATACAACTAAATTCATTAATCATGAAAATGAGGATATTGCTGAGTTTCTTGTTAATAAAATAAGTGGAATTTATTACGAAATTGATGATTATAATAATGCACTTTTAAGTTATGATAAATTTTTACATATAACAAAAAAATCGTTAATAAATCAAAAGAAAATAGTTTACAATTTAATATTAAATAAAAAAGGTAATTATAAAAATGTTATAAAAAATATTAGCATTCTCGTTAGGGATAACTGTCTGAGCGAGACTTTAATACCATTTTATTATTATTGTCTTGGAGAAGCTTATTATGGTATTAATAAATTATCATATTCAGAAAATAATTTGAAAAAGATTTCAAAATTAAATAAAAAATTTAAGGATTTAAGTTTAGAATATGACGCAAAAATGCTCTTAATAGAAATTTATAAGGAATTAAATAAAAAAGAAGAGGTTAATATTATTGTAAATGATTTAAAATATCTAATTATTAAAAAAATGAAAAAAGAGCCAATCAGTAAATGGTTATGGAATGAAAAATTAGCAAAATTATATGCATCATCAAATATTTTTTCAAGCGATGCATTAAAGTTAATTATCAAAACAATTGAAGTTAGGAGATGCTGGGATTCATATTATACACTTGGATTTGTATATTATAATATAGAAAATTATACAATGGCAGTCAGAGCATTTGAAAAAGCTCAGGCACTTAATCCAAATAATGTTTGGATTTGGTATTATCTTGGTCTTGCACGTAAAGGATTAAAACAGATGAAGGCAGCAAAATATGCCTGGGAGCAAGGATTAAAAATCAATCCGAATCATAGATTCATTAAGGAAGAATTAAAGAAGATAAGGTAAATAGTCTTATAAAGATTATTTCAATCAAGGTTGAACAAATGAATAAAAAATTTCAGAAATCCAATTGGGTAATTACAATATCAACAGTGGCGATCTTATTTGTGCCCGAAATTACTTTATCAGCTGACTGGTCTGCATTTCGCAGAGATAGCAATCGTGCAGGCGCTGATGCTGAGATATCATTTTATTCGCCTATAAATCTGAAATGGACTGCTGTTTTAAACAATGGATATACATATTCTTCCCCGATTGTATATGGTGAAACGGTATTTATAGGTTCCTCAGAAGGTAAGTTATTTGCTTTTAACCGCAAAACAGGGGTAAAGGGCTGGGAATATACCGCAAAAGGAACTATTCATTCAACGCCTGCAGCAGGGGATGGAATAGTATGTTTTGGTTGTTCCGATGGTTATTTTTACGCTCTCAATATAAGCGATGGTAGTCTTAAATGGAAATATTATATCGGCAACAGTATTAATTCCTCTCCCGCCATTTCAGGTACCAACGTATATTTTGGCGCAAATAATGGGTATCTTTATTCCTTAGACATTACTTCTGGTGCAGATGCAGAAAATTGGCCCAAAAATATAGGTTGTCATCTCTGGTCAAGTCCAGCAGTTTCAAACAGAGTTGTTTATATAGGTGGTTATGACGGGAGCCTGTATGCTTTTAACGCTTCAACAGGAAATCAGAAATGGGTATATAGTTGCGGGTCAGAGATAAGGTCAACCCCCGCAATTGCAAATAATACTCTGTATTTTACCTTATATAATGGAAATATATATGCCATTGACCTTTTGAACAGTACGAATGAGAAAGTAGTTGAAAAATGGCCTCACAAGCAACTTGGTCTTGGAATGGCTGTTGCTTCTTCTCCTTCTGTAGCAGATGGAGTAGTATATATAACCGCAAATGCAGATTATAAACCACAGAGTCCTCCTTTCCAGTTTCCTCCCTGGCTTCCTTATGTTCGCCTGTATGCTTTAGATGCCTCTTCGGGAAACGAAAGCTGGTCAGTAAGCATAGCTAATGGTTATGGAGGATTCCATCCTTATTCTTCTCCTGCAGTATCAAAGGATTGTATTTTTATAACTACCAGGGATAATAATCAGGTAGCAAAAATATCCGCTTTTGACAGGTTAAGCGGGGCAGTTAAATGGGAATATAACATTGGATTTTCAACGAAGATCTCGCCCGCTATTTCAAAAGGGTGGCTATATCTTTGTTCTTCTGACCAAACGCTATATGCATTTCAGGCAACCGATACGTATCCTCCTGAAACAACACTTGAAATTGGTGAACCGAAATTTATATCAACACCCGAATTATTCCCTCATCATCAACCAGGCACCTGGATAACAACTTCATCAGATTTTACTTTAAACGCACAGGATACAGGTTCAGGTGTTGTCTGGACGATATACAAAATTGATACCGAGCCATACGATACCTATACAAGTCCATTCAGGATGAGTGAAAAAAATATCACAGAAGGCTTTCATAATATTGAATGGCGCAGCGGAGACGATTTTGGAAACGTAGAATCATCACAGATCGGGGATCCTGTAAGGATAGCATACATAAATATTGACGATACGCCCGGTGCAACCGAAATAAATGTCTGGGGCAAGTATTATTATATTGATACATCAGTGCTTTGGACAGCTTCCCCCTGTACTTTTGTAATATCCCATTCAAATTCATACGAAGGAGTGCCCGGATACAGTTTTGAATATAAAATAGGTGACGAGCCATGGAACACCAAATTATATAATTGGCAAACAGAGTATTATTACCAGACCCTACTTTTAGTTCCTTATACCGGAGGTGAAAATACCATCTTGTATCGCAGTCTGGATTATATAGGGCGTTATGAATCTACCAGAACAATTAAAATTGACAATACTCCGCCTGATACCTGTGTCGTAGCGCTTACCGGGCCATATTATTATTCAATCACTGGAGGACCTCTGTTTGCCTCTCCGCTAACAACATTTACGCTGACTGCCAATGATACCGGTTCAGGTATATCAAAGATTGAATATACTTTTAACCGTATAAATTGGATGGAATACAAAGGACCATTCAGAATTATAAACGAGACAACTCTCGGAATACAATTTTCGGGAAGAGCTTTGGATAGAGTTTGGAACAAAAGCAAAGATATGTATTTGAGGTTATACGGTAAAGCCATCTTTATTGACAGCACTCCCCCAAAAACAAAATTAACCATAGGAAATCCTAGATATATATCTTGCGATTCAACCTGGATTTCGACGTCAACTCTTTTATCTTTTAATGCTTCGGATTCAAAAGTAGAAATATTCAGAGGCTCGGGTGTTAAGGTAACACGATATAAAATAGATGGGCAGGACTGGCAGGATTACGTCAATACCTTTACAATCAGCACCACCGGTCCCCTTACCTTATATTATTACAGTGCAGATAACGTCTGCAATACCGAAACTATCAACACGATTACACTGATTATAAACTATGACACTGCTGCGCCCCTTACCAATATTCAGATAGGGGAGCCGAAAACAGTTATAAACAACGAAAATTATGTAGCTTTAGCAACTCCCTTCGTTTTGAATGCCGTGGATACTGTTTCAGGCGTGAAGTGGACAAAATACCAGATAGATAATAACGTATGGAAAACATATTCAGGCACATTTACATTTGCAGGCGAGCAGGTCACTTTTCCGGGCGATCATAGTATTAAATATCAGAGCCTGGACAATGCAGGCAATACAGAGCAGCTTAAGTCAATCAATATAATATTGGAATCAGACGATATAAACTGGACTGTTAAATATGAAGCAAACGAACTACCTGATTTGGCAACTCCGCCATGGGTAAAATATATATATTCAGGCACTGAATCAATTAATTCGGGCATCTACAATATTGTTGGTGGCATGATATATTGCTCAAGGTCCTGGAATGCTTCAGATATAACAGGATATACAGTAGAAGCAAGAGTGAAACAGGACTATGGCAGTTCAATCATATGTTTATCAGACGCCCTTTATGAAATTTATCTGCATATTTATCCTGGTTATATTTTCTTAGAAGACCTAAACCTGGTTACAAGCGAATCATATAATATTACACCAGGAAAATTTCATAATTATTGGATAACCGGAAATAATGGGCTTTTTATTGTTTATGTAGATGGGTACAAAAGAATCGAGATGCAGTTTGAACAGACTGGAGGTTTGAATGAAATAAATTTTGGTAGTTGGGGAGAGAACCAGCAGAGCTACTGGGACTATGTGCGATATTATACCTCAGGAGCAGTTCCTGCCACAGCAGATCTGATGCCTCCTGTTACTTTCCTTCAGATTGGTGAACCGAGTTATGTAACCGCAGGCAACACCTTTGTTTCTCCCCTGACTTCAATTACGCTTGTTCCTACTGACGACAGATCAGGAATTAGCAATACAAAATATCAGATTGATGACGCAGAAATAAAAGATTATTCAGAAGCCACTTCCTTTAATAAGGAAGAAGTTACAGTATCCTGCACGCATACAATTTCATATTATAGCGTTGATGCTGTCGGCAATATTGAGGATTCCAACGCTACCATGATTCTTTTAGACAATGAATTCCCGACTACCACACTGCAGGTGCACAGCGGTTCGCTATACCAGGAAGGCGATTTAATATGGTCTTCTTCTTCGCCTCTTTTTACCCTGTCTGCCGAAGATACGATATCCGGCATAAAGAGCATAAAATATTGTATTGACAATGGTACTTTAAAAGACTATTCAGAAACAACAAGTTTTGAGACCGAAGGCATTATTCTTTCTGGTATCCATTCTTTTAGCTATTTCAGCGTTGATAACGTGGGTAACACTGAACCCGCAAAGACTTCCAGCATAGGTATAGACAATGCCCCACCCCAAACCTTGATATCAGTAAGCAGCTCGTATGTCAATGAAGATAAGACCTGGATTTCTTCCTCTGCTTCGATTTCTCTCACGGCTATAGATACAGGCGCGGGTGTAAGCGAAATAAGATACAGGGTAGGGAACGGACAGGAAGAGATCTATACCCAGCCTTTCACGATTTCTTCCGAGGGAAAGAATATAGTATCTTTCTCTTCAGAAGACAACCTTGGAAATATAGAGAAACTGAATACCTTCACGGTTTATATAGACGCCACATCTCCTGTGTCGGAAATAGAAGTAGGGGAGAAGAAATACATTAAGAATTCTGACATTTGGATTAAGAGTTCCACTCCTGTCAGTATTGTTTCCTTAGACATATTTGGCAGCGGAGTCAAGAGGATTGAATACAGCATTGATAATCCTGGAAACTGGATAGTTGCGACCGAAGCTTTCACTTTGCCCATATCAGGAACCCACATAATATATTACCGTGCCATAGATAATGTGGGCAATGCCGAGGTATTTTTATATTCAAGGATCATTAATTCTGCTGAGGACTGGCAAGCAGCGGTTGATGTAGAGGGACTGGATGCGTTCGCAAGCCCGGGAGACGTGGTTATACAGGGTATTCCTCCCTGGACAGTTGCATATGAGTGCAATGAGCTTCCTGACCAGGCAAACCCGCCCTGGACATCCTTAGTGGGAGCGGGCCCATATACAGAGGAGATCGATCCTGCAGGTTTCCTGCATTATTCCACAGATGACCCGTATTCCTATCACGGGTGGTTGAGGAGCATCCCAGAGGCTTCTTCAGGTACAGGAATGACCGTGGAGGCAAGGTTCAAGATAGAAAGCACGGATAACTATCCCTGGGATATCTTCATACGGTTTGAAGACGATGTTTATTCCATAGACCTTGGTTTTACTTCAACAGCCCTGCATTTTGGTTTTGCAGGTTCAACATACAGCACTTGCGATCTGCCAGGCGGCTTTGACATCAGCCAGTTCCACGTTTACAGGCTTACCCTTAAAGAGGGAATGGTCAATTTATACATAGACAATAACCCAGCTGCGGCAATGACCTGCCAGGCGCCTCAGAGAGGAGGCAAGGGCATATTCTTTATGGACTGGGCAGGTGCTCCCGGGCTTGACAGCGGCCTGCACTCTGAAACCTGGGATTACGTAAGGTATTATACTGGCGGCGCGATCGTCCCGTCTGATGCCACACAGGGCCATATCATTAATAAGATGGTTTGGGATAGTGTCCCGCAAAATCCCTGTGCCTTTAAAACGAACAGTGTAATCCCTGAAGGCACAGACATAGATTATTTTGTTTCGTACAGCGATGACGACGTCCAATATGCCCCGTTTGCGGCAATCCAGAATAACTCTATACTTCCATATAAATATATAAAGGTAAAGGCAAATTTAACCACCACCATTCCTTCAATAACTCCTGTCCTGAACGGTTACAGCATATCTTACTCTACCGGAACCCCAAAATCCATTATACTTATCGGAGATAATTTAGCTCCTGTGTCAGCGCTTGAATTAAGCCTTCCTTCTTTCCTGGCTCAAAACGGCATTATGTGGGCTACATCGTCAACCACCTTCAGCCTTAGCGCATCAGATCTGGACGGGGATAACCCTTCGGGAATAGCAGGCACAAGATACAGGATCAACAACAGTGACTGGAACATATATTCCCGGCCGTTTAAGCTTGGCGGGTATTATGAGGAAGGAGCAGAATGTTTAATTGAATATTACGCTTTTGACCGCATAGGAAACGAAGAGCAGGTTAAGTCAGTAAGGGCCATAATAGATAATACCCCGCCTTCCGTGAACGTAAATGTCGGAAAACCGATGTATGTGACCCTTACCGGAGAAACCCAGGTTACACCGGGAACGCAGATAGACATAAGCGCGGTAGATGCGTCAGGCAGCGGTATTAACACAGTTCAGTACGCGGTGGACGCAGGAGCCTGGGTTGTATGCACAGGACCTTTAAGCATAAGACAGGACGGTTCACATACTCTGAATTTCCAGGCTTGGGACAACGTAGGCAACAAGACCAGCTCAACCCAGGTACTGATCCTGACAAGCAGGTATGACTGGGACCTCGGCTCATACGTTTTAACAGAAGGCCAGTCAGAATCAGGAAGCGTAAAACTTGTTCCCGCGGCATTATCAGGCACGCATATCTCCCATATTCTTGACCTTGGGGAAACGCCCCTTGAAGACGGAGTATTCACGTCAACTTACAGTGCCCCCGTGGGCACTTC
>Ga0210056_1004185_pt1 | contig 11376 bp, 5 predicted proteins | sample CryGeyCG2014_080_2_FD_183965 | JGI IMG/M metagenome (GOLD analysis project Ga0210056, IMG submission 183965) | Groundwater microbial communities from aquifer - Crystal Geyser CG07_land_8/20/14_0.80 (SPAdes) (version 2) | ecosystem: Environmental > Aquatic > Deep subsurface > Groundwater | place...
CAGGCCGTCCAACTCTTGCTCAACAGCTGGCAGATCCTCGCCGGCCAGCCCTGCCTCAGGATCGACGGCATCGCCGGGCCCCTGACCTGCGGGGCGATCACCGCCCTTCAGGGCCATGCCGGACTGAAGGTGGTGGACGGGCGCGCCGATCCCGGCGGCCCGACCCTCGACGTCTTGACCAAGCTCGGGCTCGTCGTGGTCGGCGCCACGGTGCGCAACGCCTCGCGGCGCATCCACGTGCCGCAGACCGGGGGCAGCGTGCCGACGAGCATCCTGCCCTCGGTGTTCTGGGCTGCCCTGTCGGGAGCGAAGGACCCGTGAGGCGCGGCCGCGGCCGGGCTGCGCCCGCGGCTCAGCTGCGCAGCTTCAGCCGGTAGCTGTAGACGTCGCCCCGGAACAGGCCCTCGACGTACTCGACCATCACGGCCTCCTGCGTGAAGCTGTGGCGCTTGATCAGCAGGCAGGGAACGGGCTCGTCGAAACCGAACAGGCGGCACTCCTCGTTCGTCGGCATCGTCGCCTCGATGCTCTGCTCGCAGCTCACGAGCCGGGCGCCGCCGACCTCGGCGAGGAAGGCGTAGACCGAGCCCGACAGGTCGCCGTCCTCCAGGGCCGGGACCGCCTTGAGATTGTACCAGGCCACCTCGCGGGACATGGGAACGTCGTCGCCGTAGCGCACGCGGGTCAGCTTCAGCAGCGGCGCCGTCGAGGGCAGGCCGAAGATCGAGGAGATCGAGCGGTCCTGGACCACCGACCGTTCGAGGATACGGGAGGAGGGGATCTTGCCAAGCTCGCGCATCTCCTCGGTGAACCCCTTGAGGCGGTCCATGCCGGGATGCACCTGATCCGGCCTTGGGCGGACCAGGAAGCCCTTGCGCCCCTGCGAGGCGAGGAGATCGCGCTGGCGAAGCGCCGCGTAGGCCCGCTGGATGGTGACGCGGCTGACTCCGAGACCCTCGGCGAGCTGGCGCTCGGCCGGCAGGACCGTGCCGCCGGGGAGTGCGCCGGTGGCGATCAGGTCGTACAATTGTTCTTCGAGCTGCTGGTACAGCGGCATGGCCGTATCGTCCCGCAGACGCAGGAGCGACAACAGCGATGGCCGGTTGAGATGCGCGAGCCGGTCGGAATCTGTGATTGCATCCGGACCGGAGCCTTTCAGCAAACGTATTTGTGCTCGGCCGGTGGCGGTGTTCTTGACCAAACTCGTGGACCAGGAGACGACGCGTGCAGGTCTTTGTCGTCGGCAGCTTCGTCGTTGCCTGCTCAGTCATCGTAGCACGTCTCCCGAGAGCCGGTGAGTCCCTTGACGCCGCAGCCTTCGTCTCCGAGCCGGGCGGCAAGGGGTTCAACCTTGCTTTGGCTTTGCATCGGCTCGGATTTGGTATTACCGGCGTCTTCGCCATCGGGGACGACGCCTTCGCGGCGATCGCCGAATCCGCGTTCGCGGGCAGCGGCCTCGGCGGGGAGATGCTGGTGCGGCACCCGGGCTCGACGGGCGCCGGGGTCGGTTTCGTGGACGCGCGGGGGGAGAACTGCCTCGCCGTGAGCCTCGGCGCCAACCGGCTGCTCGATGCCGGGGACGTCGAGCGGGCCGGCCCCTCGCTCGATGCCGCGAGCCTCGTCGTGGCGACCTTCGAGTCTCCCGACGCGCCGATCCGCGCCGCCTTCGTCCGTGCCCGCGCCCGCGGTGCCGCGACCCTGCTGAACCCGTCGCCGAGCCGGCCGATCGACTCCGCCATCCTCGCCGCGACGACGGTCCTCGTCGTCAACCGGATCGAGGCCGACGATCTCGGGCTCGACGGCTCGGGCATCGCGGAGGGCGGGACCGGCGAGGCCGCGCGCTTCGAGGCGCTCTCGGCGCAGGGGCCCGAGCTCATCGTCGTCACCCTCGGTGAGCAGGGGGCGCTCGCCTACCGGCGTGGCCGGTGGTTCCGGCAGGCGGCGTTCCCCGTCGCGGTGGTCGACACGATCGGCGCCGGCGACGCCTTCGCCGCCGGCCTGTCGGAGGGGCTGCTGCGGGAGCGGCCGATCGAGGAATGCCTGTGCCGGGCCGCGGCCTGCGGCGCCCTCACCGCCTGCCGTCTCGGTGCCTTCGACGCCTTTCCGACCGCCGAGGCGCTGGACGCCTTTCTGGCGGCGCCCCACGCGGCCGGACACTTGTAGCCAAAATCATACACAGGCGGGCGAAAGCCATGCCGGCCGAGCCATAGGGAGCAGGACGCCGTTGACCCTGCGTCCTCGACCGCGGAAAGTCCGAAACAGAACCAGACGGGTCCGCCCTCGACATGGGGGCGATCCGGTCGGAGCGACGGCGGGGGCGGTCGCAGGACGTGCCGGATCCGCGCGAGGCGTGATCCCGGCCGTGGCCTGGAACGCGATCCCCGTCGGCGGTCGGTATGGGTTCGAGCGTCTCGTGACCAGATCTGCGGCCGGAAGCATGACCATCGGCACGACCCCGTTGACGGCGCACGCAGCATGAGGCGGCCGGCTTCCTCACGCGCGTTCCGCATCGCGCCTGTCGCCGCACTCGCCGCGTCCCTGCTCGCGGGGCCGGCGCTTGCCCAGACCGCCAGCCAGATCACGCCGCCGAGCTTCGCCCCGCCCGCCGCGCGGCCGGGGGGCACGCTCGCCTTCTCCGGGGAGGCGGGCCTCGCCGCGCCGGCCGGCGCCGAGAAGCTCTCCGTCCGCCTCGCCGGCGTCGCCGTCGAGGGCGCCCCGCCCGGCGCCGCCGCCGAGATCGCCGCGATCGAGGCCCGCCTCGTCGGACGCCGCATCCCGGCGAGCGAGATCTTCGCCGCCGCCCGCGAGCTGGAGGCGGCGCTGATCCGGCAGGGCTCGCTCCTGACCCGCGTGGTGCTGCCGGCGCAAAAGCTGAGCGACGGCGGACGCCTGCGCCTCCTCGTCGTCGAGGGCTTCGTCGAGCGCGTCGAGCTGCGCGACGTGCCCGAGCCCGCCCGCGGGCGGATCGCCGCCGTGCTCGAGGCGCTGGTCGGCCGGCGGGACCTGCGCACCGGAGAGATCGAGCGCCGGCTGCTGCTCGCCGGCGACACACCGGGCGTGTCCCTGCGCTCGACCCTGGTGCCCGGCAAGGCCCAGGGCGCCACCACCCTGGTGATCGAGGGCCGCTACCGGCCGTTGACGGGCTTCGTCGGCGGCGACAACACCGTCGGCAAGGCGCTCGGCGGCTACACGATCGGCACCGGCCTCGACATCAACACCGTGTTCGGCCAGGGCGAGACCCTCTACGTGCGCGCCCTCGGGCATCCCGGCGGCAACGACGCCCTCGGCACCGGCAGCCCCTTCGGCGACAACCCGCGCCTGCGCACGCTCTCCGGCGGCATGGTGTTGCCGCTCGGTGCCGACGGGCTGAGCTTCAACGTCGAGTACGTGAACAGCCGCACGGCCCCCAAGCTCGCCGGGCTGATCCAGACCACGAGCGACTACGATCGCCTCTCCTTCCGCCTGCGCTACCCGTGGCTGCGCAGCCGGAGCGCGAACTTTTTCAGCGAGGTCGCCTTCGATGCGACGAGCGAGGCGCTCGGCCTCGTGCTGCCTGCGGCCACTGCGCCGCTCAGCCTCGACCGTCTGCGCATCGTGCGCCTGAGCGGGGAGGGGGACCTGCGCCTCGACGGCGGCGGCCTGCTCTCGGGCCGCGGCACGCTCTCGCTGGGCGTCGACGGGCTGGGCGCACGCAGCCGCGCCGAGGCCACGCCGATCCTGCCGCTGTCGCGCCTCGGGGCCGACGCGGAGTTCCAGAAGCTCGACGCGACGATCGCCTTCACGCAGCCCCTGCCGGAGAGCTTCCTCCTCGGCCTCTACGCCCGCGGCCAGACCTCCTTCGGCCAGCCGCTGGCGCGCAGCGAGCAGCTCGCCACCGCCTCCTTCCAGGAGCTCTCGACCTTCGACGCCGGCAGCCTCGGGGGCGACAGCGGCTGGGTGGTGCGGAGCGAGGTGTCCCGGCCCTTCAGCGTCGCCTTCGGCGGCCTGCCGGGGAGCATCGCGCCCTACGTGTTCGGGGCCACCGGCCAGCTCTTCCTCGAGCGCCCGACCATCCTCGAAGCGGGGCGCCTGCGGGTGTCCTCCGTCGGCCTGGGCCTGAGGCTCGCGAGCCTCCTCGACCCGGCGAGCGCCACAGAGGCGAACCTGACGCTGGAGTTCGGGCGGCGCTTCCGCAGCGACGCGATCCCGGACGCCAACCGCTTCACCGTTCTCGGCTCGATCCGGTTCTGAGGGCGGCCCGACATGACCCGCGATCCCATCCAGCCCTCGCACCGCAGCCGCTCCGAGCTCCGCCTCGCCCGGCTGCTGCCGCTGCTGCTCGCCGGCACCGCGCTCACCAGTCCGGCCAGCGCCGGCGAGCTGCCGCAGGGCGGCAGCGTCGCCTATGGCAGCGTCGGCATCGGCCAGCCCGCAGGCAACCGCCTCTCGATCCAGCAATCCTCGCAGACGGCGATCGTGAACTGGCAGGGCTTCTCGATCGGCCAGGGCGCGCGCGTCGACATCAGCCAGCCGAACGCGAACGCGGCGATCCTCAACCGCGTCACCGGCTCGACGCCCTCCACCATCGCCGGCCAGCTCAACGCCAACGGGCAGGTCTACCTCGTCAACCCGAACGGCATCGCCATCACCCCGACCGGGACGGTGCAGGCCGGCGCCTTCGTCGGCTCGAGCCTCGATATCGCCGACGACGACTTCAAGGCCGGCCGCCGCAACTTCCGCGGAAACGGCCGCTCCGCCGGGGTCTCGAACGCCGGCAGCATCGACATCGCCAAGGGTGGCTACGCGGCGCTGTTGGGCGGACAGGTCGACAATTCCGGCACGATCAGCGTGCCCCTCGGGCGCGTCGGCCTCGGCGCGGGCGAGCGGGCGACACTCGACCTCTCCGGCGACGGCTTCCTCCAGGTCGCGGTGCCGAGCCGCGACGACGGTAGCGCCAAGGCCCTCGTCAGCCATTCCGGGCGGATCGACGCCGCCGGCGGGCGCGTGACGATCCAGGCCGCGACCGCCCGCGAGGCGGCCCGCAACGCGATCAATCTCTCGGGCGTCGTCGAGGCGCGCACGGTCGGCGGGCGCTCCGGGGCGATCGTGCTCGGGGGCGGGGAAGGCGGCACCGTCACGGTGAGCGGCCGGCTCGACGCCTCCGCACCGGCCCGCGCGCGGACGCAGCGGGCGGCGGCGCGGGGCGGCAGCGTCACGGTCACCGGCAACGACATCCGGCTCACCGGCGCCCGGATCAGCGCCGACGGCGAGGCCGGGGGCGGGCGCATCCGCATCGGCGGCGACTATCAGGGCGGTGGTAGCTTGCAGAGGGCGGCGACGACGCGGGTCGACGCCGCGAGCACGATCAGCGCCGATGCGGGACGGTCCGGCGACGGCGGCAGCATCGTGATCTGGTCCGACCGGTCGACCGACTTCGCCGGGCGCATCTCCGCCCGCGGCGGCGCGCAGGGCGGGAACGGCGGCGACGCGGAAGTCTCGGGCAAGGTGCTCCTGGCGTACACCGGCAGCGCCGACCTGACGGCGCCGCGGGGCCGCTTCGGCACGCTGCTCCTCGACCCCTACAACGTCACGATCTCGAACGCAGCCGACTCGAACCAGGCCGGGTTCGCGGCGACCGGCAACGACTCGGTCATCAACGCGACGACGCTGTCGAACGCGCTCGCCACGGCGAACGTCACCGTCACGACCGGGGGTGCCGGCAGCCCCGGTGCGCAGGCCGGCGACATCACGGTCGCCGCGCCCGTGGCCTGGAGCGCGCCGACGATCCTGACCCTTCAGGCGTTCCGCTCCATCGCCGTCAACGCCGAGCTCCAGGTCAACGGCGCCGGCGGGCTCGCCTTCACCACCAACAACGGCGGCACCGGCGGCACGCTGAGCTTCGGCCCCGGCGGCCGGGCGACCTACGCGACGGCCGGCGGCGCCGGCATCCCCGGCCAGTCGCTCACCATAGACGGGCTCGGCTACGGGCTCCTCTACTCCATCGCCGACGTGCAGAGCATGGCCGGCAACCTCGCCGGCAACTACGCCCTTGCCCGCAGCATCGACGGGGCCGGCACCGCCTTCGCGCCGGTCGGCGACACCGGCGGCGCCTTCACCGGACGCCTCAACGGCCTCGGCCAGACGCTCTCCAACCTGACGATCAACACTCCGGCACGGGGCACCACGGGCCTGTTCGGCGCGGCGACAGGCGCCACGATCGGCAACCTGACGCTGGCCGGCGCGAACGTCACCGGCGGGGCCAACACCGGCGCGCTCGTCGGCTTCGCCACCGACAGCGCCATCTCCGGCGTGACGATCTCCGGCAGGGTCGCGGGCGGCAACACCACGGGCGGCCTCGCTGGCGCGCTGATCGGCACCTCGACCACGACGGTCGCCGGCAGCAGCATCGCGAACGCCACGAGCACGGCGACCGTGACCGGCACCGACAACACCGGCGGCCTCGTCGGCGTCGCCGACACCGCCACGGTCACGCGCTCCTCGGTCGCCGGATCGGTCACGGGCGGGAACTTCACCGGCGGGCTGATCGGCAACGCGCAGAGCGTGGCCGTCTCGACCTCCTTCGCGACGGGGCCGGTCTCGGGCGCGAACCTCGTCGGCGGGCTCATCGGCGGCCTCGGCGGGGAGGGCGGCGCGACGCTCGCGACCACGCTGACGCAATCCTACGCCAACGGCGCCGTCACCGGCTCCGGCACGGCGGGCGGCCTCGTCGGCCTCGTCAGCAACAACAGCACCATCGCCGACACCTACGCCACCGGCCTGACCCGGGGCGCCACCGAGGGCGGCCTGATCGGCGAGATCAACAGCGTGCCCGGCGGCTCGACCGCCGCTCCCGTCATCCTGGGCACGAGCTATTCCACCGGCATCGTCGCGGGCACGACCGCGGCGGGCGGCCTCGTCGGCACCGTCACCGGCGCGCTCCAGACCATCACCGCCTCCTACTGGGACACGCAGACCTCGGGGCTCGCCACCAGCGCGGCCGGCACCGGCCAGACGACCGCCCAGCTCCAGGGCGCCCTGCCGGCGGGCTTCGCGCCCGGCACCTGGGGGACGCAGGCGAGCGCCTATCCCTACCTGGCCTGGCGCTTCCCGACCGGCGTGCTCGCGGTCTCGGGGCTCACGCGGGATGCCTCGGGCGCGGCGGTGGCCGGCGAGGCGATCCGCGTCGCCACCGGCGGGGCCGCCTCCTACCAGGCGAATGCGGGGGCCAACGGCTACTACTACGTCGCCCGCGACCCGCTGGCCGGGGCGCTGCCCCAGGGCGCGACCGCCTTCCTCGACGGCGCCACCCGCGGCAGCCGCACCGTCGATGCGCCCATCGGCGCCGGGGCGCTGACCAACGTCGACGCCCAGGCCGGGCGCGTCGTGGTCGCGACCGGGCAGACCACGACCTCCGGCCTCGCGGCCGTGCTGGCCTCGGCGGGCGACAGCGCGCTCTCGGGCAACATCCCCTACACCGTCGCGGCGACGGGCGGCGTGCCGACCTTCGGCAGCGGCCTGCCGACCTTCATCGAGGCCCTCGGCGCGAGCCTCGCCGTCGACCGTTCGATCGTCTCGGCCGGGACGCTTCAGATCGCCGGAGCGGGCTCTGGCACCGGCGCAACGACCTCGGCCGGCCCCGTCACCGTCGCGGCGGGGCAGACGCTCCAGAGCCAGACCGGCGACGTGATCCTGGCGACCGCGCAGTTCATCAACAACGCCGGTGCGGGCGCACTCCAGGCAGGCGGGCGCTACCTCGTCTACAGCGCGGACTACGCCGCCGATCAGCGCGGCGGCCTCGCGGGAGGCAACCTCTACAACCGCACCTTCGCGGGCAACGGGCCCGGCACCGTCACGCAGGCGGGCAGCCAGTTCATCTACAGCCGGCAGCCGGTGCTGACCGTCTCGGCCACCGACGCGACCCGCACCTACGGGCCGACCGCGCTCGGCTTCACCCGCACCGTCACCGGCCTCGTCAACGGCGACACCGCCGCCCAGGCCTTCACGGGCCAGTCGACGGTGACGGACACCACCAGCGCGACGACCGGCGTCGGCACCTATGCCGGCGCGGCGCAGGTCGGCCTCGGCAGCCTCGCCTCGACGATCGGCTACGCCTTCAACCTCGTGAACGCGCCGGTGACGATCACGCCGGCGCCGCTGACGATCCGCGCCAACGACGCTTCGAAACGCTATGGCACGACGCTCGCCTTCGCGGGCACCGAGTTCACGGCGACGGGCCTCGTCAACGGTGACACCGTCACCGGCGTCGCCCTGTCGAGCACGGGCGCGCCCGCCGCGGCGACGGTCGCCGGCAACCCCTATGCGATCAACGCGAGCAACGCCCAGGGCGCCGCGGTCGCGAACTACGCCATCACCTACGCGCCGGGCACGCTCACCGTGACGCCGGCCCCGCTCGTCATCCGCGCCAACGACGCGGTGAAGACCGTTGGCACGACGCTCACCTTCGCGGGCACCGAGTTCACGGCCGCCGGCCTCGTCAACGGCGACACCGTCACCGGCGTCACCCTGGCGAGCGACGGCGCGCCGGCGAGCGCCGGAGCCGGCGCCTACGCGATCCTGGCCGGCAACGCCCGCGGAAGCGGCCTGCCGAACTACACGATCGGCTACGTGCCGGGCAGCCTCCTCGTGCGGGGCGCCGGGATCGACCCGCTGACCGTCGCCCTGGCTCTGCCGACCCTCGACCGCCAGTACCCGCCGCCCTTCTCGCCAGCGGTGGACACACCGGACACCATCGTCGTCGCGGGCACGGAGGAGGTCCTCTACGGCCGCGACTTCGGGGTCGGCAGCGGCATCAGCCGCACGAGCACGACCGAGACGCCGGCACCCGCCCTCGCGGTCGACGCCGATGCGGGGCTCGACGCCCTCGGGCGCGACCTCGATGCGGCCGTCGCGGCTTGCGAGAACCGCGATACCCGCCGGGTGCGCATCTACAACGACTGCGTGGCCCGCGCCCTCGAGACCTACGCGGACGCCCTCGAGGCCCGGATCGCGCAGTTGCCGCCGGCCCTGCGCAACCTGCCCGCCGCGGTTCGCATCCCGCCGATCCTGCGTGGAAGCGGTGCCGGAGCCGCGCCGCTCCGCAGCGTGCCGGACGTGATCCGGGCGGCGGCCCGCCAGGTCCGCGCGGCGCGCACGGTCGCCCAGGCGCGCAACGTGGTCCGCGCGGCGGTGACCGTGGTCCGAAAGGCGATCAGCCTGATCCGGGCCGACGAGCCGGCGGCCGCCAGAGGGGTGAGGCAGGGCAATGCTGTGGCTGGCGCTCTCCAGATGGTCGAGAACCGGCTCTCGCGGGCGGCCGGGCTCTGAGAGGCCGGTGACGGCGCGGCGGGCCGGACTCGCCGGCCTGCTGCTGGCGGCGCTCCTCGCCGCCGCGCCGGCACGGGCGGAGACACGGGTCGCGCTCGTCATCGGCAACGCCGCCTATCGCGGGCTCGGTCCGCTCGTGAACCCGGCCAACGACGCCGGCGACGTCGCCGCCGCCCTGAAGGCGCGGAGCTTCGAGGTGCTGCAGGGGACCGACCTCGACCGCCAGGCGATGGAGCGGCTGCTGGCCGCCTTCCTCGCCAAGGCGCGGGAAGCCGACCTGTCGCTGTTCTACTACGCGGGCCACGGCTTCCAGGTCGACCGGCAGAACTACCTCGTACCCGTCGACGCGGCGATCCGCTCCCGCGACGACGTCGAGGGCCAGACGATCAGCCTTCAGGCCCTGACCGCCGCACTCCAGGGCGGGCGCGGCAACCACCTCGTCTTCCTCGACGCCTGCCGCAACAACCCGCTGCGCGGGGCGGCCGCGGCGCGCGGGGAGGCCGACGCCAACCTCAAGGACGGGCTCGCCAAGGTCGAGGACACCGCGGGCTTCCTCTTCGCCTACGCGACGCGGCCCGACCACGTCGCCTTCGACGGCGGCGGCCGAAACAGCCCCTACGCCCAGGCCTTCCTCGGCCATCTCGGCACCCGCGGCCAGGAGATCGGCGCGACGATGATCGCCGTGCGCAACGACGTGATCGCCGCCACCGGCGGCTTCCAGGTTCCCCTGGAGATTTCCTCGCTCACCCGCCAGATCCAGCTCGTTCCGGGCCGGCCGGAGGCGGTCTCGCCGGAGACGCAGCTCTGGCAGCTCGCCGCCACCAGCCGCGACCCGGCCCTGCTGCGCATCTACCTGACCCGCTTCTCCGACGGCGCCCATGCCGGCGAGGTCAAGGCGATGCTGAAGGTGGCCTCCGCCGATCCCGCCGTCGGCATCCCGCGCAGCACGCCGGACGACAGCCTCGGCGACGACCGGCTCTGGGACTTCGCCCAGCGCTCGCGCCTGCGGCCGCTGGTCGAGTTCTACCTCGCCAAGCGGCCGGACGGCCGCCACGTCGCCGCCGCGAACGCGCTCCTGCAGAGCCTGCCCTCCGCGCAGGATGCCGAGGCCGAGCCGGAGGCGGTGTGCGAGCGCGCCACCACCCACCCGCGGGATGCGACGGCGAACATGCCCGGCGTGCCGCTCTCGGAGCTCGCCGCCAACGCGGGACCCGCGATCGAGGCCTGCACGCGGGCACGCAGGAACCATCCCGAGATGCCCCACTACGCGGCGCTGCTCGCCCGCGCGCTCGCAGCCGCCGGTCGCCGGGAGGAGGCGGTGGCGCTCTACCGGGAGGCGGCAGAGCGGGGGAACCTGCGCGCCCAGGTCAGCCTCGGCCTGATCCTCGAGACCGGCGACGGCGCCCCCCGGGACCCGAAGGCGGCCATGGCCCTCTACGAGCGGGCGGCCGAGGGCGGCAGCCCGGACGGAGCGATCAACCTCGCCGTGGCGCTGATGGAGGGGACGGGCGCGCAGAAGGATACCAAGCGCGCGGTCCAGCTCCTGCGGAAGGCGGCGGAGGCCGGCTCGGCCATCGCCACCTATAATCTCGGCGTGCTCTCGCAGGACGGCACCATCCCCGAGCCCGGCGCCGCGCTCGGCCATTTCGAGCGGGCGGCCGAGCTCGGCGACCCGCGCGGCTTCGTGCCTGCCGCGATCCTCCTCGACGAGGGCCGCGGCGTCCCGAAGGATCCGGGCCGCGCCGCCGACCTGCTGCTGCGGGGCGTCGCCTCGGATTCGGGCGAGGCCATGAACCAGATCGTCGGCCGCTCCGCCGCCTGGTCGAAGGAGACGATCCGGGCCGTGCAGGACCGGCTCAAGCGCGTCGGCTACTACGCCGGCCCCGTCGACGGGCGCGGCGGCCCACGGATGCGGACGCCGCTGCAGGAGTGGCGCCGGATCGGCAGCGTCGAGCTGCGCTGACGCGGCGATCGCGGGAGGGAAGGGCACCATGGCGCAGACGGAGCTGACCCTCGACGAGGCCCTGGAGGTCGCCGCGCGCGCCCACCGGGTCGGCGACCTGCCCGTGGCCG